>Ga0208279_1000727_pt1 | contig 22943 bp, 15 predicted proteins | sample AntAceMetag02UKM_FD_184766 | JGI IMG/M metagenome (GOLD analysis project Ga0208279, IMG submission 184766) | Saline lake microbial communities from Ace Lake, Antarctica - Antarctic Ace Lake Metagenome 02UKM (SPAdes) (version 2) | ecosystem: Environmental > Aquatic > Non-marine Saline and... | reverse complement strand
TGACATGACGATTTCCTGCTAGAGTAAGCACTTTTGGGCTGAAACGTATACGCTAACCTTCGCAAGGTTTTTCTTCCCAACTGAAATGAAACACACCCTATTGGTATCGCCCGATGGCGTTGAGGAGACTGCGGTCCATCATGCCCCGCAGCAGAGGGTGTTCGACGAGCATACCCCCCTTGAGCGCAGCGGCGGCGACCAGAGCCCACAGAGCCACTTCTTTTTCCTCGTAGAGTTGGGCCAATAGCCATGCCTGGCGGCGCAGCCGCTCGGACAGGAGATGGCGATGCTTATCGTCCACTACACCTGCGATGGCCTGGTCAAGCAGAGTCTCGAAAGAGGCTTGGCCCCGATTCGCCTGGCCCCGGCGAATCAATTTACGGTAGCGAGGGACGAAAGGCTCTACCTCGTCAGGATTGAAGAACCAGTAGTCAAATTCTTCCAGCGTCAGAAGCTCTGTACATTCCGCCAGCAGGTTTGCTTGTTGGGACGGGTCGGGGGAAAGCAGGGGAAACTCCTCTATTGAGCGCAGGTCTTTCCCTTCCACCCAGCCCTGCCAGGCTATGAAGGCGGGTGGCAGACGACGATGAGCGTCGAGTGTGACCTGGTAAGCATGGGCTACCTCGGCGCGGACACGCTCCAGGCTGATGTCCACGAACTCGGCATTGCCAAAGGAGTCTGCCATTTCATTCAGTTCCTTCTCATCTACGACGATGCTGAAGCAATCCTTGATACCTTCGTGGTCATTGAACATCAGGTCAATGACCTGCAAGTTGCCGTCGGCCTGCTCGCGCGCGATGAAGAGTACTTGTCCGCCGCTGCCGTCTATTGTGCACAGCAGGCAGCAGGCGAGAGGTAGCGGGGAGGTGGTGATCCAGGGTCGGCGTGTATGCTCTTCGTTGGGAGCGCCGATACGCGTCCGAAGCCGCAGTGCCGCGTTCTCGGCGGCATGGCGCACCTGGAAGGAGGGGTCGTATTGGGCGCGTTCCTCCAGGAGAGGGATGACCGCTGGTTCTTTCAGCCGTTCGATAGCATCTATGGCGGCTATGATCACGACGTCGTGCTCGTTGTGAAGCAATGCAGTCAGCATAAGCATGAGTCGCCGGTCGGCAAGGGGCGCCAGCACATCACGCATGTACGACTCTGGCATCTCTGGTGGCGCCTCTGCCATCACTGCCAGGAAGGCTTCCACATGGCCTGGGTCTTCGATCGACTCTAGCATCCGACCCATCGAGTCTTTCATCAGCGCGTCGGGGTCGGAGATGGCGCGGCGGAAGGTAGCCTCGTCAATCGGTGATCCCAATGTTTCAAGCGTCTGGATGACTTTCAATTTCTCTCCGTCGCTGTAGTCAGGTTTGTGCAGCATCCGTCGCAGCGGTCTCACCGCACGAGGGTCGCCCAGTTCGCGCAGCAGCACGAGCGCCGCGAGGCGTTTTTCTTCGTTGGGAGATGCGAGTATCTTCACGATACAAGGCACAGCGTCGTCGGCAAGAACCTGCAACTGCTCGACGATCCACTCACCCTCTTCGATTTTCATCTTGCTGCTGACCAGGCCTTCTATGAAGCGGGTGATCAGGTCGGAGGCTTCTTTCATCTTATCTTTCTTTTTGCTCATAGGTACACCTCTTGATTTACACAGTAGGGCAACCGCCCTAGGGCAATCGCATTTATCCCATTCGCTCGGCCTGGATCGCCAGATCCAGGCCCTAGCCACTGGATTTGGCAATCCAGCGGGAGCAAAAAGGGCTTTTCGGTGTCCCAAGGTCTGCCCGACATTATAAATGCGATTGCCCTGGCAACCGCCCCCCTCGCAGCCCTGCCAGACGTGTTGATGAGAATGGCAGTTGCAGTCCGCTACTCGCCTACCTTCATCCGCGTCCCCTCCTGCTCCGGGAACCTCGTCAGCACGGTCGCTTCCACGGGCAGGGTCACTCGCTTGCCCTTCATCAACGCCTCCTCAAGCGACTTCCCGCCCAGTGGGAAGATGGCTATAGGAGTCTCGGGGACGTTGTATCGCTTCTCGACGATGGCCTGCCCCAGCAGGTACCCTTCCGTGTCAATGGAGCAACTGGTGATGTGGCCGATGAGTTGCCCCTTGCGGTTGACCACCGGGTCGCATGTGTGTGGCCTCCGTACCCCCTTCTGGTTGACCCGGAAGCGGATCACTTCCCGGGTGAGGCTCTCCTCGCGTGCCAGCAGTGCGTCCCGGCCGACGAAGAAGGGCTTGTGGTACTTGACGTAGCCAGGGAAGCCAGCCTCGATGGGGGAGATGTCGAACGGCCCGACCAGTTCGTGGCCGTAGAGGGGTAGCCCCGCCTCGGTGCGCGTGGAGTCGCGGGCCGCCAGCCCTGTTGGCTTCACCCCGAAGGGCTCTCCCGCCTCCAGAATCGTTTCCCACAGCCGGGCGGCGTCGTCAGGATGGACGAAAATCTCGTACCCCCACTCCTCGCCGCAGTAGCCGGTGCGGGCCACTATCAGTGACAATCCAGCCAACTCGCACTCGATCAGGTCGGTGCGGCGCACCCGGGCCAGCGCCGCTTTGACCTCTGGATCATCGGTCAGCGCCTGCAGCGTCGGCAAGGATGCCGGTCCTTGCAGCGCCAGGTCTCGTTTCTGCCGTTTCCCCGCCGCCGGGTCCTTCAGGTTGCGCAAGGTCGCCTGCGCTTCCACCTGCACCCACGGGCGATCCCGGTCAATGACGACCCGCCGTTCGTTCACCGCGTTCAGCCAGTCCCAGTCTTTCTCCTCGTTGGAGGCATTGACCACCATCAGGTACAGGTCCGCCCGGCGACGGTAGATCATCACGTCGTCAATGACCTTCCCGTCGGGGTCGAGCAGGTAGCCGTAGCATGACTGGCCGTTCTCCAGCCAGGCGGCGTAGTTGGATAGGACCGTGTCCAGGAAGGCAGTGGCGTGAGGACCTTCGATCTCAAAGGCCCCCATGTGGGCCACGTCGAAGAGGCCCGCCGCTTCCCGCACCGCCTGGTGTTCCTCACTCACCGACGTGTACCAGACCGGCATTTCCCACCCGGCGAAGGGAACCATCTTCGCCCCCATCTTCTTGTGGATCTCGCAGAGGGGCGTGCGTTTGGGGGAAGCCTCCGGCTCCTCCCAGTGCCACTCCTCTTTCTTGCTCGCATCCCCCGTCCCGGGACCGTCCCGGCCGGCCTGGGGCGCAAGTTCTTTCAGGAGGTGCGCCTGCCCGACGAAGTATGGCTTCGTCAGGTCGAAGGTCTCCGGGTAGGCGCGATAGAGTTCAACCGCAGCAGTGCCCGCTGGTTGCTCTTCACCTTTCCTCGTTTCCTCACCTATCCCTTCTTCACCTACTTGCTCCTCGATTTGCTCCACCACCACTGGCCCTTCCACCTTGCGGAAGAGGTCAGCGTCGTCGAAGAGGATGTAGCCATCGGCCAGGCCACGCAGCCAGGAGGTGACGAGGGCCGCGTTCTGGGGCGTAGGGAATATGAGGTAGCGCTCCCGCCCCCACTCATCTTGTCCTTCCCGCATCACCAACACCTCGTCAACCAGCCGCCCGTGCCGATCCAGTATGTGGGTGGTTATGGACGCGCCCGGGGCGAGTTTGGCCACGTTGGCGGTGACGACCTGCTGGACGAACGGTCGCGCTCGCCAGCCGGTGACCCGCAGGGCCAGGGGTTTCGGACCGGGGTTCCCAGAGAGGATGGCGTAGTGGGGATAATCGCTGCGCTTGTACTCAAAGTCAATCCCCGCTTTCTCGGCCAGCGCTGCCACCCCCCGCCGCACCTCCTCCAGCACGTCCAACTCGATCTTGCCCCGGGGCAGGGTGCCGATGAGGCCGTTGTAGGCGAAGGGCTTGACGTTGACCAGGACGCGGTGGATCAGGCCGGCGATGGTGTCCATGTCCGCTTCGTCCAGCCCGCGCTGGGTGATCCAGGGAGTGCCCAGACGGATACCGGTCGCCAACGCTGTCTCGGTGTCGCCAGGGATGGTGTTCTTGTTGGCCACGATGCCGGCCAGGTCGAGGATGCGGACGGCTGGCTCTCCCCACACCGGGAAGCCGGTGTCGGAGGGGACCGATTTGAGGTCTATCAGCAGCAGGTGAGTGTCGGTGCCGCCGTAGGCCAGCCGCAGGCCGCGCTTCTGAAGTCCCTCTGCCAGGGCCTGGGTGTTGGTGACGATCTGGCGCTGCAGTTGGCGGAACTGCTCGGTTTGCGCGATGTGGAAGGCCACCGCCAGCGCGGCGAACTTGTTGACGTGGGGGCCGCCCTGCTCGCCGGGGAAAACCGCCATGTCAATCGCCTGGGCCAGTTCCTCGTCGGTGGTCAGGATCACCGCGCCACGGGGGCCGCAGATGGTCTTGTGGGTGGTGAAGGTGGTCACGTGGGCGAGACCGACCGGGTTGGGGTAGAACCCGGTGGCGGCCATCCCGGCGGTGTGGGCAATGTCGGCCACCAGGTACGCCCCCACCTCGTCGGCGATGGCGCGGAAGGTCTCCCAGTCGGGCGCCCAGGAGTAGGAGGTGTATCCGGCGACGATCACCTTCGGCCGGTGTTCCCGCGCCAGGTCGCGAATACGGTCGTAGTCCAGTCGCTCCGTCTTGGGATCCACGCCGTAGGAGACCACCCGGTACCGCTGGCCCGAGATGTTGAACTCGGAGCCGTGGGTCAGGTGGCCGCCCTGGAACAGGTCCAGGCCCATCAGCGTGTCCCCCGGTTCCATCAGCGCCCAGTAAACGGCCAGGTTGGCCGCCGCGCCGGAGAGGGGCTGGACGTTGACGTGGATGTGTTCGGGTCGAATGGAACCGTGGGCGAAAGCCACAGCACACCGCCGCTGGGCCAGGCACTCGACGAAGTTTACGTAGTCCACCCCCTTGTAGAAGCGCCGGTCGGCGTAGCGGCGGTAGAAGGCCAACTGCCAGGGTACGTCGCGCAGCCGCACTTCTGGGTCGCGGGTCATCCGCAGTGGGGGATACCCCTCGGCGTAGATGTTCTGGAAGACGGAGCCTAACGCCTGGCGGACGGCCTTAGGGGCGGAGGACTCGGAGGGGATGAAGATGAGTTTGCGGGCCTGCCGCTCCTCCTCCCAGCGGATGAGATCGGCCACAAACGGTGCGACTTCCTCCAGGTCGGCGCGGAGGAGGAAATCGGATTGCGAGTGTGAGGTTGCAGATTGCATTGAGGTGCACTCCTTTGCTGGATGTCTGATATTGGATACTGGATACTGGGTATTGTGTGCCTGGTGCTCGTTGTTGAGCATGGCGGTATTGTAACACTGAGAGGGGAGGAGGGCAAGGAGGGGAAACAGGGCGTGAGACAAGAAGTGGAAGAAGGATTTGCACAGAACGGGGAGAGGAGTATACTAACAACACGTACGCAGCCAGCAACGACGTGGGGCCGCCTTTGCCCCTGGAGGAAGCGCTGGTGCTGCTGGCCCAGGCGGAGGAGACGCGGGCCGAGGCCGATGTGGAACTGGACGCGGTACTGATTAAGTTGGGGTTTGGAGGATGGCTGGAGGGTTGAGCGCGGGAGGTTTCTGAAATGACTACAGAGCAGCAGGTTCTCGAAGATATGCGCCGCGACGAGCGACAGCGGGTCGAGTTCAAAGAGGGGTTCATCAAGACCGGCGAACTGGCAGAGTACGTGATGGCCTTTGCCAACGCTGAAGGCGGTACCATCTATATGGGCATCGCCGAAAAACCGGTGCCCCATCCCAGCGGCAAGATCCAGCGGGTGACCAGGGCAGACTACGACAACATCCACCGGGCAGCGCAGGATGTGTTGACACCCCCGGTGGAAGGCGTAACCGCCCACGAGGTCGAGGTGCAGGGAGAGTAAGGTCTTAGCCATCGTCGTGCCCTGCACCGGCAAACTGCATCAGCACTCCAACGGCAAATTCCTCATCCGGCGCGGCTCCGAGAACGTGGCCTTGCGAGGCGACGCCCTGCGCGAGGCCTGGCTGGAGCGAGAACACCCCAGTTTCGACGACCGCCCCGTGAGAGACGCCACCCTGGACGACCTAGACCCGGGCCGGGTGGAGTGGTATCTGCGGCGGGCGGCCCAGGAGCGACGTTTGCCAGTGGACCTCTCATTGCCGCTGGAGCAGAACCTGATCCGCGTGGGGGCTGTCATCCAGGATGGGGAGCGGCTGGTGCCCCGCGTGGCCGGCCTGCTGCTCTTCGGGCGCGATCCTCAACGATTCACGCCCCAGAGTGTGGTGCGGGTGGCCCGCTTCCAGGGCACGTCCCCCCTCAATTTCATTGACCGGCTGGACTGCATTGGCACGCTGCCGGAGATGATTGACGAGGCAGAGAGATTCATCAAACGCAACACGCGAGTGGCGGCCAAGATCACCGGCTTCGAGCGGCGGGAGACGACGGAGTATCCCTACCCGGCAGTGCGGGAGGCCATCACCAACGCTGTGGCTCACCGGGACTACTGGCGGCGTGGCGTTGAGGTGCGGGTCTCGATCTTCGCTGACCGCATTGAGGTGCAAAGCCCCGGCCGGCTGCCGCCCCCGCTGACAGTGAGCACCCTGGGTGATGAGCACGTCCTGCGCAACCGCCTCATCGCCGAGTTGCTGTTCAATATCCGCTACATCGAACGCTGGAACACGGGTATCCTGCGGATGCGCCGCTGGATGCGAGAGCACGGCCTGCAGGAGCCAGTCTTTGAGGAGATCGGCCAGACCTTCCGGGTGACGTTCTACGGCCCCGGCGACGATATCCTGGACCTGATCCCCGAGGAGGGTGTGACCGACCTGCGGGAACTGGGGTTGAACGAACGGCAGATTGAGGCGCTGCGGCTGATGGTGAATGAGGGAGGCGTGTTGACCAACAGGGAGTACCGCGAAGTGTTTGGTGTAGGAAACCAGACAGCGGCCAGGGAACTCAAAGAGCTGGTAGAGAAAGGACAGGCGAAACAAAGCGGCCGGGGGCGAGCAACGCGGTACCAGGCGATCTGATCACACGATTTGGGACGGAATCACACGATTTGTCACACGATTTCCCGGCGCGGGTTCTGCAGGCGGCCCGGAGAACCCCAACTACGTTGATCATCTCTAACTGAAGATGCTGGTACGACACGGACTGGTGCGACAGACAGGTACGGGCAAGGGCACTCGTTGCACGGCGGAGTAGGATGGCGCATAAAGACAGTTCATGGCGCATAAGATGGCGCATTCCTGTCTATTGTCCGGACGATGAACTCCAACCGAGTCCACCACGCCATTGCCCGGGACCTCGCCCTCATACAGGCTGTCGATGGACTGGGCGGCATCCGTGTGCGTGAGACGTACACGATTAGACGCAAGAGTACACGGTTAGGTACACGATTAGCGGGGAGACAGGTGGTCTGATAGCGGCGGGCCAGGCGCGGCGGATAGGGCAGGGACGCGATGTGCGCTATATCGCCGCGTGAAGTCGGGATTACTGACAAGTGTCATGATTGGCTGAAAAATGTCATGATTTGTGTCACGATTTCGGGGGCCGAGCTGTTGCCCAGGGCAGCTGGCTTCCCTCTGCGCCGACTGCAAACGCGGTGACAGTGACCCCGGCCGTGCCAACGACCGCGTCAGCCATTGTGACCGGCGAGCACATCCGGCAGATCTACGAGATCTACCGGGACTGGCGGGCCGAGGAGGGCATCAGTGCCATCATTACCACCGAGGAGGTGGCGCGCAACGACTATAACCTGAGCCCCAGCCGGTACGTGGCGAGCAACGATGTGGAACCGCCTCTGCCGCTGGAGGAGGCACTGGTGCTGCTGGCCCAGGCGGAGGAGGCACGGGCGGAGGCTGATGCGGAACTGGACAACGTGTTAACAGAACTGGGTTTTGGGGGATGGAAGGCCGGAGCGTGATCTGCTCTATTTCGGTTTGGGCCTCTTTGGGTCGGTTTACAAAATCGAGAAAATGGTGTATAATGTAAACCGATGGAAGGAGGTGCTGGTCATGAATATAGGCGAGCGATTGAAGATAGCCCGGCGCACTGCTGGATTAAGCCAGCGAGATCTGGCAGAGGCAGCGGGCGTGAGCGCGATGGCTATCTCTAAATATGAGCGTGACCTGGATATTCCAGGCTCTGGGGTGTTGCTCCGCTTAGCCCGGGCACTGGACGTCAAGACCGAGTACTTCCTGCGTCCCGTCACTGTTACGATTACTGCACCCTCATATCGTCGCCGGACTTCTTTACCCCGCAAGCAGGAATTGGCCATTATGGGACAAATCCAGGAATGGCTGGAGCGGTACCTGGACGTGGAAAGCCTCTTCGGCGGACCGCCAGAGTTTGATTTGCCCGCCGGCCTCGACCGCCGCGTGGCCTCTATGGACGAGGTAGAGCACGTTGCCCTGAACCTGCGTCAGGAGTGGGACCTGGGATTGGCTCCCATCGAGAGCCTCGTAGAGGTCTTGGAGGAGCGGGGGATCAAAGTAGGACTGGTGGACGGACACGATGGTTTCGACGCCCTTACCTTCTGGATGGACGATGAGGTTCCAATCATCGCCGTAAAGCGGGGCCTACCTGGCGACCGCCAGCGGTCTAACCTGGCCCACGAACTGGGACACCTGGTCCTGGAACTGGCCGAAGGTGTAGACGCCGAAAAGGCAGCCCATCGCTTCGCTGGTGCTTTCCTGGTGCCGGCACCAGTGGCTCGCTTCGAGCTAGGCACCCGGCGGCGGGCGCTGGATCTTCACGAGCTGCACCTGCTCAAACACAAATACGGTCTGAGTATGCAGGCGTGGGTCTATCGGGCGAAGGATCTGGGCATCCTCTCCGAATCGGCTGCCACCCGGCTCTTTCGCCAGTTTCGCCAGGAAGGCTGGCATCGTCGGGAGCCAGGCGATCAGATTCCACCGGAAGAGCCTGAGCGTTTGAAGCGGTTGGTGTTGCGCGCGTTGGCTGAGGACATCATATCCGAGTCCCGCGCCGCCGAGTTGCTGGGGACGCCTTTGACAACGTTCTGGCAGGAGGAAGCAAGGCAGCGTGGAGTTAGACACGCCGTTCAGTGTACTGTCATTATTGCCGCAGAATTGTGAATGACATTCAGAATGTTGGCTCTTTGGGATTTCGCAGGGTCAGGGTATTGGACTCCCCAACTTGTTGGGGGTGTGGCGCAAAGAACCCGAACAAGTTCGGGAGTCCGATGTGTCCACCCTGCAAACCCCCAGAGACCCTAGAAGGGAAGATGGCATTTGTGTAATGAAACGAGATGGGAGAGATGAGTATGCTACCGACTATCACAGATGTCGCTATCCTCAGCGATGAGGTGAAGAGCGGCCAGGTGTACGGCGTCGTCCAACTGTACAAAGTGCTCGGTGACAAGCCAGCGTTGGAGAAAAAACCTGATGACGTATTTGCCCGCACCTACCTGACTGAAGCACTCAAGACCTCACTGGCCCAGATACGCCACAAATTCACCGGTCAGGATCCCCGGGGGAGCCTGGTCTTCACCGGAGGCTATGGTTCCGGCAAGTCACACCAGTTGCTGGCGCTGTATCACACGTTGACCCATCCTGACTTGGCGGCTCAATGGCTGGCCCGTCACGGATACGATGAGCCGCTGCCCATGCTCGACGACCTGGTCGTGATTGTGCTCCATACAGCGCGGGTGGACTACGATAACCTGTGGGAACCCGTCTTCCAACAACTGGGCGCCCAGGACGTTCTGAACCAGATCAAGCGCTACCCTACTATTCCCCAGATTCACCAGGCCCTCGGTGGCCGACCGGTCGTGGTTTTCATTGACGAAATCGAGAACTGGTACGAGACGATCCTCCCCCAACGGGTGGGCACCGTGGAGACCTCACGGGCTGCCAATCGCACTTTTCTCCAGCACTTGCTGGAGGTGGCTAGTGAACCCGATGTGTCTCTGATGGTGTTGTTCTCGCTGATACGTGATAATCCCGACATCGTGGACGTGATTGATCGCACCGGCCCTATCTCCATCAACCTGAGCACGGCGGCCGACCGCGAGGACATCCTGCTCTACCGGCTGTTTGAGCGCATTGACAGCCAACAGGCAGACGAGATAGCAGACCGCTTCATGGAACTGTACCGCGAGCGCCAGGTCGTTGTACCTATGAGCGACTACGACGCCTATCGCGCCCGCATGCAGAGTGTGTATCCCTTGCACCCCGAGTTGCTGCGGGTGCTGTTCGAGCGCTACAGTACCGCCTCCAACTACGCCAACACCCGTGGTATTCTCTATTTGCTCGCCACCATCCTGCGCGAACGGGCGGACAAGACGGTGCTCTTGCTGACATCCGACGTGGATGCGGCCCGCTTCGACGATCAACTCGTCGTTCTGGACCGGCCGCTGGTCGAGGCCACCGCCCGTGACATTGAGCGCGTGAGCCACATCGAGTATGGGCGTGAGGTGCTGTCCACAGTGCTGCTCTATTCCATCAACCGCGAGCAACAGATCGGCGCGGACGAAACCGGAATCGTCATGGGGGTAGCCACGCCGGAGATCAACCCCAACGACGTACTGCTGGGCTTGAACCGGCTACTGGGCCGCGCCTGGCACCTGCACAAACTGAACGGGCGGTACGCCGTGCGCGTCGAGGAGAACGTCTTTGCCGTGGTGCAGAACCGCGCCCGCGATGTCTCCGAGGAAGCAGCCATCCAGCGTTTCGCCCGCGTGATGGTCAAGGAGGTGCTGGGAGGCAATGCCTACGCTCACGAGATTGACGAGATTCCCGACGACCGCCACCTGAAGGTCGTCGTTTCGCTGTGTGCCCTGGACACCGACCAGGACGTGTACGCCATCTACCACGGCCGCCGCTACCAGAACCGCGTCGTGGTGCTCGCGCCGCTCACCGGGGACCTGCGCAAAGACCAGAGCCTGATTGACAAAGCCAGGCGGGTCATCGGCGGTGAGGAAATCAAGAAGGACGTGAGCGAGGAGCGGGCGGCAAAGGTGCAGACCATCATTGACGAGGAACTGAAGGAACTTGAGGAGCGCATCAAAGCCCGCTTCGGCTTCTGGCACAAAGTGTCGGTCAAGGTCAGCGAAGGGCCGGACGGACAGCGGTTGGAGGAAGAAGCGGTGCGCAAAATCCAGGTCGAGGCCGACACGTCCAGCCTGCTGGAGCGAGCCGTCAGCGACATTGCCCGGGTCAAGGAAAAGATACTGGACGAGTTGCACGCCCGGGGGCCGAAAGGGCTGCGGGCCGATCTGCTCTATGGCGACTTTTACACCATCCGCCGCTATCCGACGGTCTCCGATGGAGCGCAGGTCACGGCGGCCCTGAAGGAACTCTGCAAGGCAGAGCAACTCTACATTGAGGGCCACAAGGGGCGGAACTTTTTCGGCGAGACCCCCTACGGCCTGGACGAACATTCGAGGGCTATGCTATACCACACCGATTTCGCCCAGGTCGAGCGGGGGCCGGCCGGCGAGGCGGAAAGGGTGAGCATCGTCTACGGAGAGGGCAAGGCGGCGCGTCGAGTGACGTCCAGAGAACCGGTCCTGGAGCAGGCCATTGAGGGGATCGAACCTACGCCAGCCAGGATCGTGGAACAGAAACGCCTGGAGGAAGGCGGCCGGCACCCGCGCACTGTGGCTGGCAAGTTCGAGGCCACTATGCGAGAGTCGGACGTCGTCCGGCAGGTACGGGTAGAGATCAGCAATGACTTCCAGGTCGGTGGCAAGTCGGACAAACTGGAGCGGGTCGTGAGAGCACTGGAATTTTCGCCCGAGGGGTTAAAGTTGAAACTGACGCTAGAGTGGGAGGGGCCGTTGGATAAGGCGACGTTCCTGCAGCAACTGCTGTGCCTGCCGAGCACGCCCGGCGGCAGTCTGTACGTCGTCGCCGAGGTGGACCGTGTCCACGATTCGGGTCCTCGTGCTCGCGGTGTTTGAGCGGTTGCTCGCGGGGGATGACAATCCGCCGCTGAAACGTGGACTATTGTTCACTTTGAGCAGGTGTGTTCACCAGTTGTGCTTGCGGTGTTTGAATAGTTGCGCTTGCGGCGTCTGACAGTTGCTCGCGGGGGATGACAATCCGCCGCTGAAACGTGGACTATCGTCCACTTTGAGCTAAAGGAGGTGAAGCGATATGTCAAACTGGCGTCCAGATTTTGACCCATCTCATCTTTACTTTGTGACAACCACTGCTGTCCAACACACTCATATCTTCCGGCGAGATGTCATCAGGCGCATCCTCGTGGATGGGCTGTATCACCTGCACGTCGTAGGACGAACGGCACTGTACGCCTTTGTCATTATGCTCAATCACGTTCACTTTATCATCCGCTGTCGAGAAGACTACCCCTTGAAGGACGTGATGCGGGACTTTAAAGCCAACACGGCCCGGCTCATCATCTGGCAATACCATGCCGAGCGCAACCAAAAGGTGCTCGACTTTCTGACCGCGGCCGTGACACGCCCGAAGAAGCAACGGTTCAAAGTCTGGGAGGACGGTTACAACGCCAAGGATGTGTTCTCACCGAACTTTTTGTTACAAAAGATGGAATACATCCACAATAACCCGCTCCAGTCGCATTGGTAGTTAGCAGAGCGCGCGGAGGACTATATCTGGTCAAGTGCACGGTTCTACTTGTTGGACGAGCCGGCGCTGATTCCCCTGAGCGACGCGCGGGAGCTATTTTGAGGTGCAATACAACCCGCCGCCGGCACGCGGACTGTCGTCCGCTTTGAGCGGTTGTGCTAACGCGGAAGCAGAGTGAAGAAATGAGTAACTTGACAGCAACGCGCATCACCGAACTGGTGAAAGCTGACGACCCGGTGGCGACCGTGTTCCGCTGGCTGGTGGAACTGTGGGATGCCGAGGGCGTGGACGACGCATTACTCAACGACTACTACGACGAGCGGGAAAAGGCTACTCGCCGCCTCACCTGGACGCTTGAGCAGGTCTACGGTGAGTTTCTGACCGGCGTGCTCCTGCCCCAGGTGGACAGCCGCCAGGTGGCCGAACTGCTGGCCCAGCCTCGCCACGCGCTGGTGCTGATGGACAGTCTGAGCCTGCGCGAGGCCAGTCTCTTGAAGCAAAGGCTACCGGCGCACGGCTACGAGGTGCTGGCGCTCGACTATGCTTTCAGCGAAATTCCATCCGACACGGAAACGTTTTGTCAGCGGCATTGGAGGGTGGATGCGCCGTCGGCGGTAAATGATCCCCGCTTCGTCTACGTGCGGGCCGACGCGCCGCCGCTGGACGAGTTGCGCCGCGAACAACTCGTCGTCTGGGGCACGTACCCCGACTGGTTCTGGTGGCACGCCCACAGCGGTAAAACAGAGCACATCCCACCGGATGAAATCTACTTGAAGACTGAGGCGATGCTATTGTCCATTCTGGAGCAAATCAAAGGCCACGACGAGATCGTCCTGTCGTCCGATCACGGCTATCTGGCTTTGAAGGCCGGGATGGCCTGGTCAACACCGCAACCCTATTACGCTTATCTGAAACAAGTGATGGGAGCGCGCGCCGCGCTGATCAGCGACAGCAAGGAAGCACGGGCCTTGCTCGAAAGAGAGATGATTGTAGTGCACGAGGATCACTTTCTGGTCAAGGGCCGCTACACCGGCGACTTTGGCGGTGTCTACCTGCACCGGGGGCTGTCGCTGATGGAGTGCCTGACGCCGTGGTTGGTGGTGCGGCGATGAAAGACCTATCGGCTATTCAGGCCCGCTACGTGCGCGACCCCCTGCCAGTACGCCTGGGCGGACTGGCCGCCGACCTGGCCCGTATCGCTTCATTCTCGCACAATCCGGCCAACCTCGCGCCCGTGGCAGACCTGATGCGAGAGGCCGCGCATTTTATCGAATGGTGCGCTCCGGAATCTGACCTGGAAAGCCAGGTGACACTGCTGGAACTGCAACGTTACCTGGCGCGATGGCGGATGCGGTTGCCACAGCGGTTCCCTGACCAGGTGTGGCGTGGTCAGGTGAGCGCCGAGGCCCGGCGGTGGAGCCAGCGCGTGCTGGAGATGAGCGGGCTGTTGGCAGAGGCGTAAAGGGCGCTACACCGGCGACTTTGGCGGCGTTTACCTGCACGGCGGATTGTCGCTGATGGAATGCCTGACGCCGTGGTTGGTGGTGCGGCGAAAGTGAAGGGAGTCACAATCAGGTGTGCACCCGACGGGCGGAGGCCAGGACTGACATAGCCGAACGCTTCGATGTAGCGATTTGGTAGTAGAACGGGGCGGTCTGGGCGCCGCCGGAACTGTCCCTGGTGCGGTAAGGAGAATTGAGAGACAATGGACTTTGATCAACTGTGGCAAGAGTACAAAGAACTCATCCTGGTCATCGTGACTGCCGTCGCGACCCTGGTTGCAACCCTGTTGGGGCAAAAGATACTCCCTGGCCTGTGGAAGGCAATAGTCAGGCTGTGGGAAAAGTTGAGGGCCAGCCTGGGCAGACGTCTTTCAGCAGCCGAGTTCGAGCGGCGCTACCTGGAGCAACTGTGCGAAGAACAGCGCTTTCTCAAGGTGCGCGGTATCCGTACCCGCTCCCCGGTAGCGGTGGAACTGGAAAAGGTCTACGTCTCCCTGGCGCTGAACATGCCGTCGCGGGATAGACCGGAGGCCAAGATCGGGATGGAGGCGATGTTGGAAAAAGAGTTGCCAGAGGGCGTGCGACCGGAGCCGGGCCGCCGTCCGGATATGAGAGCCGAGGAACCGGAACGGCTATCCGTCGGCCAAGTCCTGCAACGCTGCCCCGAACGGCTGGTCGTCCTGGGAGGGCCGGGCACGGGCAAGACCACACTGGTAAGTTACCTGGCCCTCAAGTTCGCCCGGGGGCAGGCGGAGGAAGCACTGGGGCTGGACGAGAAACGGTTGCCTATCCTCATCCCCCTGCGAGAACTACCGCGCACTGGGCTGTCCCTGACTGCCGATAACCTGCCTGCCCTGTGCACCACGCCGGGTCTGGCCAAAGAGTGCCCCGAAGGTTTCTTCAAGAAACGATTGGAAGATGGCGACTGCATTGTGCTGCTGGATGGGATGGACGAGGTGACCACCGAGGAAAAGCGCCGCCGAGTGGCCGAGCAGATAGACGACTTCGTGAGCACCTACCACGACGCCCGTTTCGTCGTCACCTCACGGCCAGCAGGGTACAGCGGGGTGGCCCTGACTGGCTTCACCCAGTTGGACATCTGCGATTTCAGCGACGAGGACGTGGAAGCCTTTGCCCGCCACTGGTGCCTGGCCCTGGAGTTGGCTATCAGGGGGGTAGAGCGCGAAATATCGGAAGCAGTGGCCCGCCGCAAGGCCGAACGCGAGGCCGGGGAACTCGTCGCTGCCATCCGGGCCAATGACCGCGTGCGCCGTCTGACGGTCAATCCCTTGCTGTTGACCATCGTTGCCATGGTGCATCGCTACCGGGCCACGTTGCCTAACCGGCGGGTAGAACTGTACGACGAATGTACCGAAGTACTGCTTGGCTACTGGGACCAGGCCAAGGGCATCGCCGGACAACTGGACTGGGCGCGCAAGCGCCGCGTGCTGGAGCCGCTGGCCTACTGGATGCACCAACAGGGTCTGCGCGAGGCGGAACGTGTCCAGTTAGAGCAGATCATCGCTGAGGCTCTGCCCACTGTGGGCGAGAAGAAGGCAAGGGCGGGGGAATTCCTGAAGAATGTGCGAGAACGCAGTGGCCTGCTGATGGAACGGGGGCTGGGCATCTATGGCTTTTCTCACCTCACCTTTCAGGAGTATCTGACCGCCAGTCATCTCATTGATCGAGGGGAAGAGGGACAGGAAGAACTGCTGAAACACCTGCACGATCCCTGGTGGCTGGAGGCGACGCTGCTCTACGCCGGGATGCGCGACGCCACCCCGCTGATCAAGGCCATCTTGGCCCGGCGCGAGGACCTCTTCAAGAGCAATCTTTTTCTGGCCGCCCGTTGCCTGGTGGACAGATTGAACATTGATCCACAAGTAGAAGAGGCAACGCTGTCGCAGCTGGTGGCAGAGTTCCGGGCCAGGGAGTTCCAGGGGCTGCGCGATGAAGCCGCGGAGGCATTGATTGAACTTGGAAACAGCCCCAGCGCTCCCAAAGTAGTCGAGGCCCTATTGGGGATGCTGGGCGACGAGGAGGCGACCGTGCGCGGGCGCGCCGCCTCCGCGCTGGGCGAGTTGGGGCAGGCCGAGCCGGGGGTGGTCGAGGGGTTGTTCGGTCTGCTGGGCGACGAGGAGGCGAACGTGCGCTGGCGCGCCGCCTCCGCGCTGGGCGAGTTGGGGCAGGCCGAGCCGGGGGTGGTGGAGGTCCTGGTGGGACTGCTGGGCGACGAGGATGAGACCGTGCGCGGGAGCGCCGCCTACGCCCTGGGCGAGTTGGGGCAGGTCGAGCCGGGGGTGGTCGAGGCCCTGTTGAGTCGGCTGAGCGACAAGGAGGCGGAAGTGTGGTGGCGCGCCGCCTCCGCCCTGGGAAGGTTGGGGCAGGTCGAGCCGGGGGTGGTCGAGGCCCTGTTGGGTCGGCTGGGCGACGAGGATGAGAACGTGCGCGGGCGCGCCGCCTCCGCCCTGGGAAGGTTGGGGCAGGTCGAGCCGGGGGTGGTCGAGGTCCTGGTCGGTCTGCTGGGCGACGAGGAAAAGAACGTGCGCGGGAGCGCCGCCTACGCCCTGGGCGAGTTGGGGCAGGCCGAGCCGGGGGTGGTCGAGGCCCTGTTGGGTCGGCTGGGCGACGAGGATGAGGACGTGCGCGGGAGCGCCGCCTCCGCCCTGGGCGAGTTGGGGCAGGCCGAGCCGGGGGTGGTCGAGGCCCTGTTGGGTCGGCTGGGCGACGAGGATGAGAACGTGCGCGGGAGCGCCGCCTACGCCCTGGGCGAGTTGGGGCAGGCCGAGCCGGGGGTGGTCGAGGCCCTGTTGGGTCGGCTGAGCGACGAGGATGAGAACGTGCGCGGGAGCGCCGCCTCCGCCCTGGGAAGGTTGGGGCAGGTCGAGCCGGGGGTGGTCGAGGCCCTGTTGGGTCGGCTGGGCGACGAGGATGAGGACGTGCGCGGGAGCGCCGCCTCCGCGCTGGGCGCGGTGGGGCAGGTCGAGCCGGGGGTGGTCGAGGCCCTGTTGGGTCGGCTGGGCGACGAGGATGAGAACGTGCGCGGGAGCGCCGCCTTCGCCCTGGGCGATTTGGGGCAGGCCGAGCCGGGGGTGGTCGAGGCCCTGTTGGGTTGGCTGAGCGACGAGGATGAGGACGTGCGCTGGCGCGTCGCCTCCGCCCTGGGCGAGTTGGGGCAGGCCGAGCCGGGGGTGGTCGAGGCCCTGTTGGGTCGGCTGGGCGACGAGGATGAGAGCGTGCGCGCGTTCGCTGCCATAGCCGTGGTACAGGTGGGGCGAGCCGATCCGGTGGTAGTCGAGGCCCTCGTGCAACGGCTGTGCGACAAGGAGGCAAACGTGCGTGGGAGCGCCGCCTCCGCCCTGGATCCCAGAGGATGGGCTCCTAGTGTAGGTATTAAGCAGATCCCTTCACAAGTCATCCCGATGCTGAACAGTCTCTTGGGCGACGAGTCAGAATTAGAGTACCCCCTTATGCAAGTTCATAAAAAAGTCAAGGATGTGGCCTGGGAATTGTTGCGGAAATACAGCCGGGAGACAGGTGAACCCATCTATCGAGGTGACAGGGGAGTAGAACGATGAGCACCGATTGGCGGAAGATGGGCCTCTTCCTGGTCGGCGTCGGTGGCCTCTACGTCATCCTCGTCGGTGTAGCCGCTGACTTCGCCCAGGTGCTCTCTCTCAAGCACGGCATCCGGTTGCTCATCTTGCTGTTCATCGCCACATTGGGCTACAAGGGCTGGGAGTTAGGGCGCAGGCTCTGGCGCAACTACCGCGCCCTGCGGGACAGGCTGGACGAAGTACGCGATTTCATACTGCGCAGCGGGGAACGCAGCACCATCGTATTGCTCTGCACCCAGGCTCGTTGGCTCTTCCAGCAACACGGGCAGTCCATTCGCGTCAGCGAATTCCAGTCCGAAGGGATTGTGATACTGGACGTGAGACAGGTCCCCTTGAGGCCCAACGACAATCTGGTCGGGATGCACTTTGCTATCATCGGTTTCGACGAAGGTGAGAGGGCAAAAGGCACAGTGAAACTCTGCGACTCTGCTCAGGCCTGCATCGAACTATACGAACAGACGGAGGCTCCGAGCGTGGGTGATTTGGCTATCCCCATCGAGCCACCCGAGGCCACAGACCTGGAGCGCCTACTCGGCAACATTCTATTTATCGTGAGCGAGTAATCCGGGAAGCAAAGTCAACGCCCGACCTGAGCGCAGGGCTCGTCATCACCGCCCACACTGTCGCCGAGGTGCTGACCGGGCGGGTCAGCGTGCCGGCGGCATAAGGCAGCCGGTCCAACGGTCGGCAAGAAAGGTAAACGGTGAACCAACTCAACATCGAACAAACCCTCCCCCTGCTCCACCTCAACCAACTCGCCGAGCAGGAGAAGATAGCACCTTGAAGCGAGGAACCCGGTGACGCGAACCAGCATCGAACGCCATTTTCCGGTCAACGAGATCAGCGCCCTGGTGCGGGTGGAGCGCAATCACGACTCGCGCCCACCGCTCTACCTGCACAAATGGTGGGCACGGCGCTTTGGCTCCGTTTTCCGCTCCATCATTCTGGCTACGTTCCTGCCGCCGGAGGAGAACGCCTGGGAGCATCACTACCAGCACACCGACTTTGACGGCAAAATCATCCTTGATCCCTTTATGGGGGGCGGCACGACCGTCTTCGAGGCGCTGCGCCTGGGCTGCCAGGTGGTGGGCTGCGACGTCAACCCTGTCGCCTGGTGGACGGTAAAGGCCGCTATTGAGCAGCCGGAGAGCACCCAGGCTCTGTGGAGCGGTTTCCGGCAACTGGACGAGACGGTAGGGCAACGCATCCGCAGGTTATACCAGACCCGTTGCCCCAGGTGCGGCCGCCCGGCCGACGTTGTCCACGTTCGCTGGGTCAAGGTGGTGCCCTGCAAGGCCTGCGGGGAGCAGGTCCGGCTGCACGGTGACTACGTGCTGGGCCGGCGGGGCAAGGAGTACGCGGTCTTCTGTCCTGACTGCGGCGAAGTCATCAAAACGCACGAGCCCAACGAGATGCACCATTGTCCATCGTGCGGCACCCGGTTTGTGCCCAGGGATGGCGTTGCCCGCGGCGGCTCCTTCACCTGCCCGACCCCTGATTGTGGACAGCGCCAATCGGTATTGGGAGCACAGCCGGAGGGGCAACCTCCTCGATTTGAGATGTACGCTGTAGTCTACGAGTGCCCCGTGCACGGCTGGGACATCAAGAGCGTGAGCGAGGAGGATCGTGCTACCTATCTTGACGCCGTGCAGACTTTTAAGCGAACCGGGCATTCGCTCCCTATCCCCACCCAATCCATCCCACCTGGGCTGAAGACCGATACGCTGCTGCAATACGGTTACACTCAATGGCATCAGATGTTTACCCCGCGCCAATTGCTGGCCCTGGGCTGGCTGGTCGAGGCAATCCAGGGTCTGCCGCTAGAGGTGCGGGACGTATTCGTTACTCTCTTCTCTGACTCGCTGAACTATAACACGCTTTTCTGCACCAGTCATCCTCTGCGACCTGCTTCTATAGGCCGCGTCTTTACTCATCATGCCTTTATTCCACCGACTGAGGCAGTGGAGAACAATCCCTGGGGGCACAAGCGTCGCTCAGGCACCTATCCCGCGTTGTTCGAGGGTGCCTTGAGAGCGCACCGCTACCGCCAGCAGCCTTTCGAGCGGCGATTAACGCCCGAAGCATCCTCAGCCACCAAGGCTGTGTTCATCCCAGGGGAGCGGGTAGACGGCCGTCTGGCCGAGGATTTTCAGGAGTTAGCACATACTGACAAAAACGCACTGCTCCTGTGCCAGTCGTCGGAAGACCTACCCCTGCCCGACCGCAGCGTGGACGCCGTGATCACCGATCCTCCCTATTTCGACAACGTGATGTACGGCGAACTCTCGGACTTTTTCTACGTCTGGCTGCGGTTGTTCCTGAAGGATCGCTATTCTTTCTTCGCTTCCAATCACACACCCAAAATGGCCGAGATCGTCAAGAATGAGAAAGGTGGTAAAGACCAGGACTTTTTCCTGTCGGGATTGGCCCAGGTTTTCAGCGAGGCGCACCGGATTCTGAAGGACGAAGGGCTGATGACTTTCACCTTTCACCACAAGGAGCACGAGGCCTGGAGCAGCGTGATGGGCGCGGTGCTGGATGCCGGTTTTTACGTCAGTGCCATCTATCCCGTCCACTCCGAGCAGCCGACTTCGATCCACATCCGTGATCAACAGTCCATCGAGTATGATTCCGTCGTCGTCTGCCGCAAGCGCGTAGGCGATGGTCACATCAGTTGGGAGCAACTGGAGGACCAGATCCACTTCCAGGCCGCCGGGACCCTGCGCCAGTTGCAGGCCACCGGCCCTGGCCTCAGTCGCGCCGACGTCTCCGTCATCGTCCTGGGCAAGTGCCTGGAACTCTACTCCAAACATTATCCTGATGTGATGGAGGGAGATCGGCCCGTGCAGGTGGAGGAGGCCGTCATGCGGCTGTGGACCATCATCGACTCGCTGGCTGCCGAGGAAGTGACGAGCCGTCTGCCAACCGGGCTGGACGAGATCACCAAAGCCTACGCCATCACGCTGGCTGGCCGCCTTGAGATGGAGTTTGATGAACTGAACAAACGGTTGCGCCATCGAGGCCTGAGTACGGCGATCTTCAGCGACGAACGGTTGGTCGAGATCGCCGGTAAGACGGTGCGGGTGGTGGAGCCGGTCGAGCGCACGGAATACATTGAGGACAGAGTGGAACGGGGGCAGCCGCTTCGGGACATTGATCGCGTCCACTACCTCTACGCCGAATACCGCTACGGGGCCAATTTTAGGCAGGTGCGCGAGCGGTTCCGTTCCCAGGCTTTGGACGAACTGTGCCGCTACCTGGCTGAAGTGACCGGTGATACCATCTACGACAAAATCGTGGAGGCGGCGTTCTGATGGAATCAGGAGCCTACAACATCGTCGAAAGGGCGACGGCCTATCCCCCCTATCCGACCCGGTTGAGCATCGTCGAGTTCCTGCGTCTGGCCTGGCGCGAGCAGCCGCCGCCAGCGCGAGCGGTCACTGTCACCGGCCTGGACACGCTATTGGCCAGCGTGCCACGGAACGAGCGGCCAGACGTGGCTCGCCTCGTCCGGGAGACGCTGCAAGACGTGGCTAACCTGATGGCCAATCGCCGTCAGACAGTGCAGTTTGTCCTGCGGGGCCGGATAGATCGGGGGCAATTCTTCGAGGTGCGCCAACCTGACGGTGAATTCGTCAACCTGAGCGCTATCTTCGGCACCCGCCTGCACCAGGAAGCCAACGACTGGCTGGTAGCGCCATTGTGGATCTGAATCAGAGATCTGTGAGAACCCGTTTCATCTGTGTGTATCCGTGTGCAGCAATTCCCGTTTTAAGGTCGCACCGCCGTAAAACAGACGGTGCTGGTCGCTTTTTGTCCCAGCATCGGCTCTTTTAGGCCGATGCGCTTGAGCAAAATTCCCAAAGCGGGAACTGCTGATCCGTGTGCTATTTGTGCCTGTTTTGGGAAGAGCCTGAGTAATTCCATGTGGAATGACATCGCACTCTGGCTGCAACAACCCGACGAGTAAGAAAAAAGGTGTTTCGTTTCGCTCTCCTAACCACCGACGGCCGTGCCCGCGCCGGGATGCTCCAGACTCCCCACGGGCAAGTGCCCACGCCGGTCTTTATGCCCGTCGGCACCAAGGCCACCGTCAAGGCGGTCTCCCCACGCGACCTGCACGATTTGGGTGCGACGGTCGTCTTGGCCAACACCTACCACCTGTACCTGCGCCCAGGCGACGAACGCATCGCCCAGTTGGGTGGCCTGCACACCTTTATGGCCTGGGACGGCCCTATCCTCACCGACTCCGGTGGCTACCAGGTCTTCAGCCTGGCCCAACGGCGCAAGATCGACGCCGGCGGAGTGACCTTCCGCTCCCACATAGACGGCTCCGAGCACCGCTTCACCCCGGAGAAGGTTATCGCCATCCAGGAGAACCTGGGGGCCGACATTGTCACCTGTCTGGACGAGTGCGCCGAGCCTCTCGACTACGACTACAACGTCGAGGCACTGGCCCGCACCCACGCCTGGGCCAGGCGCTGCAAGGCCGCGAAAAGCCGGTGCGATCAAGCCCTCTTCGGCATTGTCCAGGGCGGTGCCTTCTCCGACCTGCGGGAGCAATCGGCCCGCTTCCTGACCGGCCTGGGCTTCGACGGCTACGCCATCGGGGGGCTGAGCGTGGGCGAGACCAAGGCGCAGATGCACGGTGTGCTGGAACTTCTCGACCGGCTTCTCCCGGCTGACCAGCCTCGTTACCTGATGGGCGTCGGCACGCCGGAGGACCTGGTGGAGTGCGTGGCGCGGGGGGTGGACATGTTCGACTGCGTGCTCCCCACGCGGCTGGCCCGCAACGGCGGGGCGCTCACCCGCGCCGGCCGGATCAACCTGCGCAACGCCCGCTTCGCCGACGACCCCGAACCGCTGGAGGCCGGCTGCGCCTGCTACGCCTGCACCTACTTCAGCCGTGCCTACGTCCGCCACCTGACCACCTCCAACGAGATCCTGGGCCACCATCTGCTCACCCTGCACAATCTGCACCTGATGCTCACCATCGGACGGGAGATCCGGGAGGCCATCCTGAAAGGGCGGTTCCAGGCGTACCGGGAGGAATTCTGGCGGAGAATGAACTATGAACTATGAACAATGACAAATGACAAATGACAAATGACAAATGACAAACGGCAAGTGGTGATACGCTTCTTACCGGGGATGGCTGCTATTGTCATTATCCTATTGTTACCCTGCTCCGCTCCTCTGACCCCCTGGCAAGTCTATGCCTTCCACGACGGCTCCTTTACCCTGCTTCCCGCTTCCTCCTCTCCCCCTCTCCTTGTCTCCCCGTCTCCCCCTCCCCTTGTCTCCCCGTCTCCCCCTCCCCTTGTCTCCCCGTCTCCCC
>Ga0208279_1000719_pt1 | contig 23176 bp, 17 predicted proteins | sample AntAceMetag02UKM_FD_184766 | JGI IMG/M metagenome (GOLD analysis project Ga0208279, IMG submission 184766) | Saline lake microbial communities from Ace Lake, Antarctica - Antarctic Ace Lake Metagenome 02UKM (SPAdes) (version 2) | ecosystem: Environmental > Aquatic > Non-marine Saline and... | reverse complement strand
AGGACCTGCCACATCAAGAATAGAATCTGACTTTTTCAACGAACAGAGTTTTTTCGTACTTACGCCTATTGCCTGGCAGACTACGGTAATCGTTCCTTTTTCTCTATTAAAATCATAGATAGTTAAGGGAAACCTTTCGCCCTTATCATCAATTCTAAGTATCACAAACTGACCGGCTTTTGCCGCATGGGATAAATCCCTTGCTTCGAATTCTACAAGGCATATCTCGCTATTAAGTTGTTTTTTTTCTACTATTTTATGCATTATTCTTAACTCCTATCATTTCAAGGACAAAAAAAATCCTTCTCTCCCCTTCTATAGGGAAAAAAAGAACATCCTTGTCCTCCTAATCATCCTAATAATAATATACATTTTCAAAAAAGATAAGTCAAGTTTTTTTATAAAAATTATTTAAGAAAAGTGAACACCAAATTAAGCAGAGAACCTACACCAATTGCACTTATAAACATAATAAACATAACCTTCATGATGGCCTTAAAGCCAAACTCCCTTAAAAACACTGTAAAGCTTGCAATACAGGGGAAAAACATAGCCAATACCACGCTTCCGATAACAGATTGCTGTGCAGTCAAACTTAAAGGACTTAACATGCCTACAGCAACGTCTTTTCTTAAAAAACCTACCATTATCGCTACCACTGCCTCCTTAGGTAAACCCAGTAAACCCTTAATAACAGGTGCGGTAACTATAGCTATATAATCAAAAACCTTAAAATAGTAAAATATATTTACAACCAGTATGCCTAAAAATACAATCGGCAAGGCCTCTTTGGAAAAACCCAATACTCGCATCCATAATTTTTTAAATACAGTAGCTAAAAGCGGCAACCTGTATGGTGGCACTTCAATCAATAATGGAGGACTAAAACCTTTCATTACCTTATTTAAAATAAGTCCTAAAATTAGCCATACTAAAAATAGAACCCCATAAACTATAGCCACATAAATTCCTCCGTGTCTTCCAACAAGACCTATTATCATAGCCTGCAGGGCAGCGCAAGGTACACCGATTAAAATCAATGTGCTTGCGATAAACCTTTCTCTTTTTGATTCAAGTATCCTTGTTGCCAAAAGCCCGGGGACATTGCATCCTAAACCCAAAAAATTGGGTATTATAGCATATCCATGCAACCCAAGCCTATGCATCAAATTATCCAAAAGCACCGCAAACCTAGGAAGATAACCAATATCTTCTAAGATTCCCAGCACAAAATAAAAAGCTATAATATAAGGAAGTACCATGGCAAGAGGGACAAAAAATCCCGTACTTAAAAGACCAAAAGACTGCAGAAAATCTACTTCACCATTTATAAGCTTACCGATAAGTATATCGTGAAAAAAACTATTTCTGCTTAATAAAGCGCTTAATTTCATAAGTAAAGGCAAATATAAATTATTAAACAACGGTTCAAATAAATACGTAATCAAACCTTCGCCAATAAATCTAATTACCTTAAAACAACCGAATAAAATCAATAACGCTATAGGAAAACCACTTACGGGCTTTACGCTTGCTTCTTCTAAAACCTGCCTGAAGGTATGGTGATGGTGATATAACTTTTGCGCGCTATCAACAATCTTACCAATCTCTTCCCATCTTTGATCTTCAGTACGAGTAAATGAATCTTTCTTTTTAACTTCCTGGGCGCGTTCGAATAAATGTTTGACGCCTTCTCCAGTAATACCTACAGTAGAAACTACAGGTACATTTAAAAACATCTCCAGTTTATTTATATCTATCTCAACGCCTCTATGTTTAGTCTCATCCCATAAATTAAGCGCCAACACAAGAGGAAACCCTCGCTCAATAAGCTGAAGGGTAAGATTTAAATTTCTCTCTAAATTAGTTGCATCGATTATATTTATAACAATATCTGCCTCTTTTAAAATAGAAACAGCTATTTCATCAGCCTTGGATAAAAATTCTAAAGTATATATTCCTGGTAAGTCAATTACCTGGGCTTTTTCTCCCTTATATTTAGTCCAACCCTTAGCTAGCTCTACAGTAGTACCAGGGTAATTACTGGCAATAACATGTACACCGGTGATTCTAGAAAAAATCACACTCTTGCCGACATTAGGATTACCAATTAAAACAATTTTCATTAAATTTCTACTGTAACTTTCGCTGCCATACCAAAACCAATAGCCAACTCAGTTGAACCTATCCTTATTGTAACTGGACCTCTTCCAAAAACAGAACTAATCTTTTTTATCTTTTTCCCCGGCCTGATACCAATAGCAATAAATTTACCAATTACACCCCTACCGCCATCAATATTTGCTATACTAGCTGTCTGGCCGTCCTTTAACTCAAGTAAAGTCAATTGTTTAGCCATAAATATCTATTCCTTATCTTTATTGTTATAAGTTGTTATTTAACAGTTGAGTTTAACACGTATTGTTTTCTATTTCAAGGCAATAATTTTCTATTGAAAAAAATGCCATTATTAGTTAATATATAGACAAATCAAACATCATAAAGAAAGGAAATTATTATGACTGTTAAAAAAGTAGTTCTATTAAGACACGGTGAAAGTGTCTGGAACAAAGAAAATAAATTCACCGGCTGGACAGATGTTGACTTATCTGAAAAAGGCTTACAGGAAGCCAAAGAATCCGGACAGACTTTAAAAAACCAAGGCTATACCTTTGATATTGCCTTTACATCTGTATTAAAAAGAGCAATAAGAACTCTCTGGATCGCTTTAGATGAAATGGATCTGATGTGGATACCGGTTGAAAGAAACTGGCGGCTTAACGAACGTCATTACGGCGCTTTACAAGGCCTAAACAAAGCGGAAACTGCAAAGAAATTCGGCGAAGAACAAGTTCTTATCTGGAGAAGAAGTTATGATACTCCTCCAAATGCCTTAACCAAAGATGACCCGCGCTATCCTGGAATAGATCCCAAATACAAAGATATGGATGAAAAAAATATCCCCCTAACAGAATGTCTAAAAGATACTGTAGCTCGTTTCTTACCTTATTGGCACGAAAGAATCGCACCTACAATCAAATCAGGTAAAAAAGTTTTAATTGCCGCCCATGGTAATAGCTTAAGGGCTTTGGTAAAATACTTAGATAATATATCTGAAGAAAAAATAGTATCCCTTAATATCCCCACAGGCATACCTTTAGTATATGAGTTGGATGAAGAATTAAAGCCAATCAAACATTATTACTTAGGTGATGAAGAAAAAATAAAACAGGCGGTTGCTTCAGTAGCCAACCAAGGAAAGGCAAAATAACTAGTGTATGTGGGGTTTGATTTCTGAATCTTTTATAAACAACAAAGGAAATACAATGTCACTGATACAACAAGGAAGCCACACTGCAATAAACAAAAACACAAATATAAAAAATAGATAAACCATTCCCAAATCACCACCGGAAGCCATGAGCATATGGAATAATGATGCCCATGTGCTGAGTAACACATGCCCCATGTGCGGAAATTTTGTCTTAGGCAAAAAGTAAGCTACACAAATACCAATAATTGCCAAAGGATTAACAATATACCATTTTTCAATAAAACCAATATGAATATGTCTATGGGGCATATCAAGAAGAGTCTCTGCAATAAAAGGGACTACCGCATCACTTAAAGTAGCAATACCTACAGAACCAACATAACCAATAACTAAAAGCAAAAATAGATTGCAGCGCTTATTATCCATAGGACACTTATACTGTTTGTAGATTGCTGCAGTAACCAAAGCGCTTAAAAATACATGGAACGGATGCAAAACATAATATATATTAAAGGAGATATCTTTAGGCAGGTCTTTAAACAGAATTATCATCAGAGCACCCAAAAGAGCACCCAGTGCCGTAAAGGGGGCGTGCTTGCGAAGTTCTTTTATGATTAGATTTAACATTATTAAAATTTTCTGGGGTGGCTGGTTGAACGAAATTAGAACCTTAATTATAGTTACAAATCAATAAAAATTGAACAGCTTCATCAAAGATTTAACTTCCCAACCACATTTTTATCTCCTTTTACAATAGCCTCTACGTCTGACTGAACATTTCCTATAGGCTTAATATCAAATTTATCAACTAAAACTTTCAATACATTTGGAGATACAAAAGCAGGTAACGTTGGCCCCAATCTTATGCCTTTAAATCCTAAATAGAGTAATGCCAAAAGAACACATATTGCTTTTTGTTCATACCAGGCAATATCAAAAGAAATAGGTAAATCATTTATATCTTCAACACCAAACACTTCTTTTAACTTCAAAGCTACATAAGCAAGCGAATAAGAATCATTGCATTGCCCGGCATCTAGTACTCGAGGAATACCATCAATATCCCCTAAATTTAACTTATTATATCTATACTTAGCACACCCTGCTGTCAGAATAACCATATCTTTAGGCAACGCTTTAGCAACTTCGGTAAAATAATTTCTGGTTTTGAGTCTTCCGTCACACCCCGCCATAACGACAAATCGTTTAATCTTCCCACTTTTTACTGCTTCAACAATTTTATCCACCAAAGCTAAAACCTGATGATGGGCAAAACCTCCAATTAATTCGCCTGTTTCTAGCTCCTGGGGCGATTGACACTTTTTCGCTAAATCTATTATTTCAGTAAAATCTTTCTTGCCGCCTTCAGGCCTATTAGGTATATGCTCAACACCCGGACAACCTACCATTCCTGTCGTAAAGATTCTATCCCTATATGAATCTTTTATAGGAATAATACAATTGGTTGTCATTAAAATAGGGCCATTAAACGATTCGAACTCTTTGTTTTGATTCCACCAAGCATTTCCATAATTGCCTACAAAATGCTCATATTTTTTAAAAGCGGGATAAGAATTAGCGGGTAACATTTCACTGTGAGTATAAACATCTACTCCTGTCCCTTCTGTTTGTTCAAGAAGTTCTTCCATGTCCTTTAAGTCATGACCTGATATTAGAATTCCTGGATTATTTCTTACCCCAATGTTGACTTTTGTCATCTCAGGATTACCATAGGTCGTGGTATTAGCTTTATCTAAAAGGGCCATTGCCTTTACAGAAATTTCACCTGTCTCTAATACTAAAACTGTCAATTCTTCGGGAGATAAATTCTTTGTTATAGTAACTAATCCTTTGTAAAGAAATTTAAATACCTCATTATCATAAAATCCTAATATTGCCGCATGGTCAGCATAAGCTGCCACACCTTTTAACCCATAAAGCATAAGTGATTTCAAAGAACAAATATCTTCATTATCACTATACGAAATAGGGCTTACATCTTTAGCTTTTTTAAGAAAATCGTTTTTATTGTCAGAAAACCATAGAGCAGAATCGTGTAATTCTTCTTGAATGTTTCCAGTTTTATTTTTAAGCTCATCTCTTAAAACAAGCGCTTCTTTTATAAGCGACATAATTCTATTTTCATCAAAATTAGCGTTCGTTATTGTAGAAAAAAGTGATTGACTAATAAAAACTCCATATTTTCTATCAAGTTCGCCTTCTATTTTTTCCGCATAAATTGATACTCCTTGTAAAACATAAATCAATAAATCCATCAAATTAGCAACGCGTTCATCTTTACCACAAACACCTTTTATAGTACATCCAATATTTCTTACCGTCTCTTGACATTGATAACAAAACATACTCATTATATTTTTCCTTTCGCTAACCGCGAAACGTTATAAAACATTATGAGACTGGGGTCCCTCTCGTATGAGCCGAGGGGAAACCTCTCTGAATTCAATAGACTAATTATAGATGAAATACTTGGTTATATCAAGAATATTTTGGATTAAGAGAGGTAATCCCCTCATAAAGTGTCCTATTTGTCCAGTATTTTTTGGCTGAAAATAGCTTAACTATTTATGGGGTAAAGAGTAATCACTTGTCCATCATAAAAAAGCGGACAAATCCTGAAAATTGCCTTGTTTGTCCCGTGCCATTATCCTCGTCTCCTGTGCGCCCGCCCAGAAATACGGCGCGGCAGAAAGACTCTCTGCATATAGGTAGGATATAAATTTAAGGCGGACTTTTAGGAATATTCCGAAAAGGACACTATCTACCTTGGAGTTAGGTACACTTTCCAGATTGTATCGGAAAGCGTCTGCTACTATTAACGTTGCCTTCTATATCGTTTTTACACTCCTACTTGAGAAAAGATTACTCAACATGATTAACTGAATAAAAGTTTATGCAACTCAAACCAGATTGAGTACATGGCATAGGTATCAAGTCCACAGTAAATTTTCAAATCGCTGATGGCCTTCTCTTTCTCTGTTTCACCAAAAGAACCATTCGTAATCTTATTCCAAGTCTCGGCCGCAATTTCTCCCCCCTGTATGGCAAGTTCTTTGTAGGACAGTTTAGGAACAAGAACTGGCAGGACTCTTTTTATCGAAGAACCACCTCTAAAATCTCTATGGACATAGTATTGTTTTTTAAAAATATCTTCTAAATCATAGATGCGAATCTTCACAGAATCCATAAACACCTTTGTTGCTGGAATTCTCACGGCGATTTCATCGTTCCTTCCGCACTCAAAGCTTTTATGCCAAACAATAATACTTCCAGTTTTTCCTAAATGCTTTTTTAAAGAATCGACAAATGCCTTACTTGGGTTATCAGAAGTAATATGTAAAAATTCATAGTGTTTGGGGATACTTTCCGCAGATTCTAAAATATGAACTGAATATTGAAATGGTATTTGGCGATGAGAACAAAAACCATCAAAACGAGGAATTGCCGCCGGGAAAGTTTCGTAATCTAAAAAGTAGAAAGGGAAGGTTAAAATCTTAAACTCCTCTGAGATTTTTTCTTTATTAACTAAAACTTTATTGGAGACATAAGTAGCAACTTGACTTTGTTGAATATCGCTTAACTTTATATGCGCTGGAATCTCATCAAGATGAAAAATATTGCTATCTATCAGCTCTTTAAGCTTCGCTTTACTATTCCCTATGCGCGCAATATCGTGAACGCTATATTCTGGGACATCGGGGTTGGCATATTTGAATGTCGAGCAATGGTTTGATCTACCTTTGTAGATGCAGCAACAGAAACCTTTCGGTTCTAAATCCTGCGAGAGATATTTCAACGCCTCCGCAGCTTCTGTTTCTACACTAGCGGCGAGGCTTTCCACCTCGGCGCTCACATCAACAATCTTAAAAAGCTCTTTTATGTTCAACTCACCGAAACGGACATACTCGGAATTAAGATAAATGAGATATGCTTTATTTATCTTCAAACCACATTTCCGAAGTAAATTTACCTGAAAAGATAAATCATGATAATGCGTTTTTTTATCAATACCATTGGTTGATTTTACTTCATATACAGAATAGGTATTTAATTTTGGCTCGAATTTTAGAATATCAATGACGGCCAAATAGCCGTCTTTAACAAAAATGGATTGAAACAATACTTCTTGCTTCTTTTTTAGATAATTCTGCGTAGCTTCTTGCCCTTTCTCGTCTCTACGCTCTATTAGGATTCCTTCCGGAAATAGTTTTCTTGCTACCAGTTCAACTTCGTTGCCAGTTTCCATAATTGATTTTTCAAACTCGGACAATTCAGATTCAAAATATATCTCCGGCTTATGGATTTTATACCAAACGTTTTTGGGACACTTTCTATAAAAAATATAGTCTTTTTTTGTTAGAATTGTGGACATTTAAATAAATTAATTAGAAATTTGGGAACACCCTTACAGATAAATTATTTAATTTCCAGCCTTTTTATGGCCCAATGAGCCAACTTCTCACAATAAACATCCAACGAATGATGCTTCACTCCGATATCTCGCGCAACGGTAAATGACATCCAAACCAATCTTGACGACCGAGATAATTCATTGTATTCCGTCAATACCTTTGCATCTTTATTGGAAAATACATGGGTTAAAAATCTAAAATCTCCGTGATGCTGATATTCCTTGAAATTCTCTATAAGGAGATTAACCTTTTCATTCTTGACTTTACTTAATATTAACCAAAATATTGGCGCCATAATAGGCGTAAAAGGCAAGAAAGGTACTATGTCAAAGGCATTGACGATTCTATAGATAGGAGGTTTAATTTCATCATCAAATTCTTCGTTTCCTACCTTAGGACTCCCAAATGTGTAGCAAGCCGCTAAATTATTATAATTTATTGCTCGCGTAGCAATTAAAGCTAACGCCCCACCCAAAGAATGACCAGTAAGATACAAACTATAATCTGAAAATTCTTTTAATTTCGATAATACTTCTTTCTCGATTTTTTGAAATGCCGATTGAAATCCTTTATGTGTTTTTACGCCTTTTTCATCAATACGCATAACGGCATATAAATCGGTAAAAACATCAAAAAATGTTTCCAACGTTAATCCTTCGGTTTGAGTTCCACGAAAAGATAAAACCGCCATTTTGTCGAATTCTCTTTTTGCTAAGAAAGCTTGCGTTCCTTCTTGATTGAAACATTGAACTAATTGAAAATCAGCTTCTGATAAAGCTGTTTTTAGCTCTGTAGTATCTTTTTCAAAAGACAAATAAGCTAGCTTTGACATCTTCGCCATTAACCACGAAGTCCTATCACTATACGCAGCTCTTTTAATTGGGGGCGTTAAAAGTTCTTTATATTCAAAGTACATTAATTCTTCTTTCCTTGTAAATTCTTCTACCGGTTCCAAATAACCTTTTTGATAACAACTACTTCCCTTGCCTTCGCTAGGGACAAGCCACTTGAACTGTCCCAATCATAAAAAAAGCAAACCTCAAATTCTCGAGAGTTGCCTTAAACTTTATTATGTGATCTCATTTATCGCCTCTTTGTAATAGGATTATTCTATACCACATCTTTCCTGCTGTAAATCCTTTTTTAGGTCATCTTATCCCATATCACAAGAGGTAATCCCCGTAAGGCGGCCCAAAAAGGGCTCACCATAAAAAACTCTCTGCACACAGGTGCTTAGCGTTAGCATAGCCTGAGCTAATCTAAGTTTACTACAAAAACTTTATCTCCTTTCCATGGGGTGATGGCCCATCATCGTCATCATTAATTTCTAAAAAATCTCGGTCCCCAGTATCCCACCCATCAAAATATCCAGATCCAGAACAAAAATCCTCTTTTTTCGTTGAATAAATCTCTGTTCCTCCTTCACTTTGTCCGTAGCAAGCTTTCATTGCCATCTCTAGAGCATCTGGACCATCATCATGCTTACAAAGCGGAAATCCACTGAATTGATCTAATAATAATTTATCTGATCTACAAAATTTTATTGAACCGTTTTTAATCCAAGAATAAAGCTCCATAATTCTTTTTTGTTTAGGTCCTGAGTTTTTTAGTCCAGTTAAATTAATAGAAATCTTCTGATCCATGGCCTCTTTTTCTAAAGCAGCTACTAATAGTTCCTGAAAATTATTCGCCTCAACAACAAAATCAGAAAAATGGTATCTTTTAGCATAAGCAAGAATATCCCTTATAAGTTTATCCTGATCTTTATGCGCAATGTCAGAAACAATAATATAATAATCATCTTTTTGTTTAGCTATAACAATTATTGCTGAATAATCTCCTCCCCCTAATGCCGGATCACATGCCCCATAGAAACTAACGTCATCGCCTAAATCTCTTAAGAGCGCATCTACAGATAAGTATTGGTCGCTCCAATAGGTAAACTTATCCACATCAAATGATAGCTTATCTGTATCTACAGGCTCATTCTGCATCTCGCTACTAAAACTAAACTCATTTTCAGCATTCATATCCATCAACTTATAAAGGTCCCATTTTTCAGGCCAAAGGATTACTGCACCCTCATCCATGACAACCTTGTTATCCTGATAATATCGTTTAGCTGCGGATTCTCCTTTTTTACCATTATAGAGCTCTTTGCCAATGCGTATTTTCCAGCATTTTTCCCATAAGTACATATTCTTAGGCCACTCCTGAACTACTTTATATTTCCTGCCGATCCAGGCAGGATGATGCTCGGAATTCAAATATTCGCCAAGCAACGAAAATGAATTATGAACAGTTCCAATAAAGATAAAATTGCTCAAGTTGCTCCCGGCTTTTAAAACTGATCTCTCAAGCCATATCTGCATTTTTTCTTTGGTCTCGCTAGAATATGTATTCTCGCCACTTTCAAGATCATCCAAAATTATTAGGGAAGGACGGTAATTCATATGCTTCCTACCGCGTATCTGCTGGCCATATCCTAACGCCAAAATTTCAATGTGATTACGAGTTGTAACGTCATTTCTTGTCCAGCGTGGAGGTTTAACTCGATTGGAGTCTTCAAAAATATCCGGAAAATCCTGATGTAAAGCATCGTTTTCGGTAAGCTCGCTACGCACGTTATCCAAAATTTTCTCTGCTTGCGAAGCGGTGTTAGAAATAATCACAATAAACTGTTCTTTTGAGTAACATATAAGATAAACGATATAGACAAGTGTTATCATTGTCGACTTACCAAAATCTCTCGGGGCGGCAATTACAATTTTCTTACCTCTATCTATCGTTACCTCAGAAAGCATCTTGTATATATCGCGGTGTGCCTCGGAAGGCTTAATGCTAATATGCTTAGACATATATAGCTGTGCAAATGTATAAAGCGAAGACTCTGCGGTTTTACGCCTTAACGCCGATGCATCCTTAAGAATTTTTTTATTCACCTTTAGCCTCCTTTGTAGCTTGTCCATTATTTTTTGTTTTTGATAAATTCTTAACCTGAGATACAACTTCAGCTTTATCAATACGCGCGTTAAGCTGATTCATTTCATCGGCAAGCTCCTCTGTAAGATTACCGGACTCTTTTGCGGCTAACTCAATATCACCAATCATCTTTTTTACATCCTCATATGACTCATCTTCATTTTCTAAAACGTGATGGTAGATATCACCTGATACCTCCTGTGGTTTAAGTGGCAAAAAACCTAACGTTTGTAGTTTTTCTGTTAACTCTTTAATTACTCTCCAGGCCAAAAACTCTGCCCCAGCCTTATTGGCGACCGGGGAATCTTTATCACGAGCAAGACGCATAAGATAGCTTGCATGAATGCGAGCCTTAATAATTAACTCACCTACTGTTTCCTTTGCAAATTCCACACTAGGCTCTATAGCGTTTTTCTGGCGAATTTCCTGCATATCGCGCGAGATTGTTTTCTCACTACGCTTTAACAATTGAGCTAACTGCAAATAAGTATAACCTTCACCTATCAAAACTTCGATACATAGCTGACGCATAGATTTATCCAGTAATAATGGATCGCAAACCCCAGAATTAATATCTTGGATAGTCTTAAAAACTGTTTCATCTTGATTAGGAACTTTGTTATCTTCCATATGATTAACCCTCCTTTAAATATTTGGCTTTTATCTCATCTGAAACTTTATCCTTACCAACGTAAGAGATATAGCGTTTTACAATAGCATCACAGTACTTTGGGTCTAGCTCAAGACCAAAGCACTTGCGTTCAAGGCTTTCGGCTGCGATTAAGGTAGAGCCCGAACCTAAAAATACATCAAAAACCAAATCACCGCGCTGAGAGCTATTGCGGATTGCGCGTTGAGCAAGCTCAACTGGCTTTTGAGTTGCATGAATATATTTTGAGGTAGCATCTCGCTTTACCTCCCAAACGTTATTCTCACCAAATTTTCCAGCAAAATAGTGCGGTGCACCTTTTAACCACCCATAAAGCGCATGTTCCGTCCTAAATGAATAATCCCCATATGAAATAGCTGCGGATTCCTTTAGCCAACATACAATCGAAGAAATGTGAAATCCAAGCTCTATTAGTATCTGATACATTGGTGGTATTTGCCGATGGCCTTGCCAAATATATACTGCAGATCCTGGGTTAAGGTATCCTTTGATATTACCCAGCACTTTACGCATCCAAGCCTCGTATTCATCCTGTGGCATATTATCAGAGTAAATACGCTCCCAGTGACGGCTTTGTTTGGGCCGACCGTTTGCGTGCGGCCGATTACCTCCATAATAATCAACGTTATATGGAAAATCAGTATTAAGGAGATTTACTCGTCTATCACCAAGCAGAAGATTTATATCGTCTAAAGAAGAAGAATCGCCACAGAGAACACAATGATTCCCTAAGGCAATAATATCACCTTTTTTGGTCACGGGATCTTCTATGACACCTACAGCCTCTTCAAAATCAAAATTATCACTGAGGGCTTCCCGGAAAATATCTAAAAAATGGGAAATTTCCGGCGGGTTAAATCCGGTTACGGAAATGTCAAAATCAGGAAGCTTACCTAGTTCCTCAAGAAGAACGCTTAATTTTCTGTCATCCCATTCTCCTTTTATTTTATTAAGGGCGATATTAGCTGCTTTTTCTTTTTCAAGGGAAAAATCTACAACTACTGCCTCAATATCTAAAATACCGCGTTTACTCAGAATTTTAGCTCTCTGATGCCCTGAAATAATATGCTTTGTGCGCTTATTAACCACCAGCGGCTCAAGAAACCCAAACTCATCTATGCTCCTGGTAAGCTTCTGATATTCAGGATCGCCTGGTTTTAAATCTTTACGAGGATTATAAGAAGCGTCCTGATATTCCTTAAGTATAACAACTTCGATATCCATTTAAACCTCCTTTTTATGTTTGTTTTAAAAAACTAGGCTAAATTAAGCAAAAATTGGCTTATGTCATTTTTTTTACCTCCTTTTCGTAGGGCTTTATAGTCTCCCAACATATAATAATTTCTAAATATAGGCTTCTTTAAAACAAAACCTCTCTCACTATATAATAAAAATTAAATATAGGATTTTATGAGGAAAATTTACGAAAAAATTACATAACTTATTTGTTCCTAGTAAGATATGTAATTATTATAAGATTTTGGGGAATAAATTTTTTGAGTATCTTTTAGAGAGTATTATTTTAGGACTAAGTTACGTAAGTTGAATAAATAATGAGGGATATAAAAAGCCTTGTCAGAATTTATCTAGCAAGGCTATTGAAAAAGTAAAAAAATTAGAAATATTAAATATTTTTTTGGTTATCTGCCGACCATATAATCACGACCAATTTTTAAGATGCTGTTTATTACTAATTATAGAAATTTTAGACTTCCGGATCTCGTCTACCTGATACTATTGCAATTAAGTTGACTACTGAAGTGGTGGCTTCGGCGCACATCGCGGCACTACGAAAATTGGCAGTACGCTTATGTTGAAGATTATTCGCGAGATCCAAAGATGCTTTTGCGTGTCTCCTGGTTTCATCATTTACACCGCCCTTAAGCTCGGTATCAATGTATGCCTCCAACATGCGCTTCGCATCAGTCTCGCTTGGTACTACCCCTTTAGTACATTGATGACGTGTAGAATCATATACGGCTTGAGCAAGAGATATCAATGTTTCCCTACATAACAACCCAACCACCTGAAAATCTTCTTCGTTCCGCGCCAACTCAAGCTGCTTTCTAATTTTCTCAATGCTACGATCAACACGCTCCCAACCTGTAAGCTCCCTTAAAGGGCCAGACATCACTGAAGGTCGCTGAGATAACCTTTCAAGGAGTGGAACATACAAATCTCTAATGAATTGCCTTCTCGACTGATAAGTAGGAAGATCTCCGCTACTCCACTTCCCATACCAGTCCCAAAGATCTGTATATGGATTTGGATCTTCAATATTTAATATCTTAAGTACTGCTCTTATACGTTCGCGTCTTTCAATATATTCTTCATTAACCTGCTGAATTTTCTGCCCACCGGTACCAACTGACACCATAAGATTACGCTGAATCTCAATATCTCTTTTGAGTGCTAGTAAATCCATTTGAGAACTTTGTTCCTTTATACCAAGCAACTCTTTAGCACATGTCTCACAAACATAATTTGTTACCGGATATAACACCCCAACTAATTCCGTATATTGAGCAGATGCACTTGCATCATCTAGCGCAACTAATCTATCAACGTTCTTACCGCAATTGCTACATTTATCCATATTAATTTATTCTATTCTTGCAGCATCAATGTTTTTTGAAACAAAATTATTATATAATCAAGCTTTTGAAGCCGATACTTTGTTAGCCTTGCTTGCATCAATAAACACTATGTACTTCTCATTAGAAAATCCTAGGTCCTTAATTATCTTTCTGGCCCTGACTTCTTCTTCTGATGTAAAGAAAATTATAACTTTAAGGGTATTCCATAATACGTTAAGAATCCCAATTCATAAACAAAAATGGTTAGGTACCCTGAAAAGGGAATGATCGCTAAAATAATTCCTTCCGAAAATATGTTTTTTTTATTATTTTCCATCATTAAAAAAAATTTATCTCACAACTTGAAACAAATTCTTCGGGTCATCCAAAACCTTAAACTTCCATGCTCTAAAACTGCCGCTTGCATTTACCGCAACGACCCACTCTTTTGCCGCCTGCCATTTAGCTTTATCCTGATCCGTAGTCTGTCCCTTGATTTCTAATATCATGTAGCGATTACCTTCAAACTTGATGATGAAATCAGGGTAATATGTCTTGGTCTGGCCCTGCCATAAATAATAAATTTCAAACCCGAGATGATCATTTTTTACCCATGAAATCAATCCCGGTATTCTATCGCGCTCAAATTCAAGCCCGACCTTTTCCCATCCGCTATCAATAACGATATGGCTAATTTGACTCTTTTTTACCGGCTGAGCGGGCTTACTGGTATACCACGTCATCGCAGTAGCTGTGCTTCGCTTTGGTCGAACAGGATCAAGCACGAGGATAGGGACTTCTTTGCTGGAACTACGAATAAAATGACCTATATGATTAATTATCTTTTGCGCATTAAGAGCGATAACGATACTGCGGAGTTTTTCAGTTCCCGCAAACATCGGAACTCTGATATCCAGCTTATCAGATACTAAAAAATCATCGAATAACTGCATTAACTGGCCGATGTGGCTTCCAGGATCGCCTTCCCAGTTTTTGCCAAACTGTTCATGAAGCCTAACTGCGGCTTGAAGCTTTATCTTCTGAAGACGGTTTTGCTCAGCGAGACGATCTAAGTTAATCTCGCTAATTTGATCGAACTTGTGATGTCCATCAATTACCGGAGCAACCTCGACAATGGTAGGCGCGTCTTCGGCGGACAACACTAATTTCGCAAGCTTCTCCCAGTCTAAATCGAGAAAATAATTAAGTTTATATTCTACCCGCAAAACATGCGGCCAATCAATCTCTTGTGCTTTGCGGTCTTGAACAGACTCAATTTTAATCTTTGGCTTTTCGTCACGAGGAGGACCTTCTTGTTGCTCGGCCGGAAGAAAGGTAAAAGGCACACCAAAAACAGTGACATATTCTGGATCAAACTTTCCATCACTATTTAAATCGTACGAAATTCTGCGCAAACCTCGTCCAATAACCTGCTCACACAAAAGCTGACTTGTAAACGCACGAAGCCCGAGTATATGCGTAACTGTCCGCGCATCCCAACCTTCAGAGAGCATGTTAACGCCTATTACGCATTGAATCTGTTCACCGGCTTTTCCTTTTTTCCCAACCGTATTAAACTTCTCGCGCTGAGCTTCAACCAGTTCCTTACCAGACTTATCGGCATTAATACGCTCTGCCTCATCGGATTCAATCTTATCCAACGCGTCTTGGTCTATACGAATAAGCGCGTCCTTTTCGCCGAGTTCATCAACTGCAAAGTAGCCGTTCATCATTGAATATTCCAACCGCGCCGCTGTTTCCGTACGATTACAAATCATAATCATAACCGGAGGCGTTTCACGAGGTTGCTCTTGATTTGCCCAGCTTTCTTTTTCTTTTAGCCAATCACCACCCAAAATATTAACCGCATTTCTCACTAAATCAGGTAAGCCCTCATTTGGCTCAGCCCTGCGATTAAGATCATCCCGCACTTCCGGGTAGATATGGAAAAGTTTTGACTTTAAATCCGGACCGAGGTTGGAATCATCGCGTACCGCTACCTTAGGAGTCTTTACTAACCCGCTTTCAATAGCATCATTCAAACCAAAATCACTGACGATCCAAGTGAATAATTGCTCACCTTGATTAATTTTTCCTGTTGGCTTAAATGGCGTTGCAGATAAGTCGTATGCTCTCAACACGCCTCGTGATCCATGAATACGATCAATGCCACTTACCCAAATTGTAGCTTTCTCTTTCTCGGATTCATCTTCGTCTGCCGATGGACGATGGCAATGATGAGCTTCATCATTAATTATCAGAATATTCCCTGCATTACCAAAATCAGGTATGACTCTACGAAAAAATGCCTCTTCGCTTTCCGGACCTTTCTTCACAACCTTTGGCCCGTAATTCTCATTTATCGGCGCGAGAGTATGCCAGTTGGTCACTACAATCTTGGCCTGTAGCAAATCTTGCCACATCGTTGAATCCACAAGCATAAAACTTTGATAAAAATTCTCACTGTTTTCTGGTAGAAGAACCTGTAATCTATCACGAACGGTCAACCCCGGAGCTATAACAAGAATATTCTTTGAAAACCTCTGATCTTTCGGGTTTGCAATCTTATTCAAAGCTTGCCACGCAATAAGCATGGCCATTACAACTGTTTTTCCTGTTCCCGTGGCAAGCTTCAAACATTGCCGCTCCCACGCACTACCATCATTGGGAATTTCAATACCTTGTTTCTCAGCAGGGCTTGCCTCCGCCAACCAAATAGCTGTCTCAACCGCTTCTAGCTGGCACCAAAATAACGGTTGATTACGCTGGGAGCTGTCATTCCAAAAACAAAGCAGTTTTTGCGTAACACCGGTTACATTCGGATATCCGTTTTCTTTCCACTGCTTGACTCTTGGTCTAATTTTATTGACCAACTCTATCGAAACAAATTCGCCCGGGTCATCAAAGTTTTGCGCCGTTTTTGCGGTCGCGCGCCAATACCCTGATTGCCTGCGTCCGGGTTGACGCACAAATTCCTGCGTTTCCCGAATATACAGCCAATGCTCCTCAGCCTCTTCATAGGGACTACTTATAATTAACCAATCAATACCTTTTTGACTCATAGTTAATCCAGTTTTTTAACTACAAAAGCTTCGATCCCACGGTTATCAATAATCTTAACCGCGATCTTTTTATTTTCACCGCCAGAAAACGGCAGAGATTCGACACCTGAGAATTTATCCAGAAGATCTTCATTGACTTCACCGTTCAACGCCTTGGCCAATTTTGACCAGTCACGTTTTGAATCGCTCTTAGGAAAAAAGACCTGATCAGGATAAAGGCTTCTCTCGTCATAATCGGTGTCCAAAAACCACATGGCAATATGCTTGGTGCCCTTAGACTCAATTTCACCGGTAAGCGGGTTATAATAATCAAAGCCGTTCATTTTTACTTTGTATTTTCCATCTTTGTGCTTGGCGACTTCCACATCCGGCTGACCAATAAGCCAATAACTATGACTGGAAGACCGGTTCTTGCGCAGGTCTTTAGTCAAGAGATCAACACTCATCTGCGCTTTAAGGATCTTTACTCCCGGCCAGTTTATCTGATCAACGTCTTTGGCCGCTTCAGGGTCAAAATGAAATGCCGCGAATATTACAAAGTGCGGCTTATTTTTTAGAGAGCGTGCTTCTTTTATGGCTTCTTCAACTTGCCTCTGTTCAAGCGGGCCAAAGTCTGAACCAAAGCTGATATATGCGCGTTTATTTTCGCCGCCCGAATCAAGAATTTCTCCTTCGGCATGCAAAAATCTCGTAGCAACCATTGGCTCAAGACGAGAGAATTGTATAACCTTGCCTCCGGTCGCACGAATTCCCGTAGTTTTTAATTCATCCCGCCATTCAGTTTGCTTACCAGTCTCGCCTGTACGCGCAAGCTGTTCACTTGTAACTTCAACCTTCAGTTCGTTACCATCAAACGGTTTTACGCGAAGTGATGGCACTGCTTCAACAGTAAAAGGCCCAGTAACACGTACCTTATTTTTTTCAACTACTGGCTGATCATAGAGTGTTTCTTGTGCAGGTGGTTCGCTGTTAGCTATTGAACCAAGCGTAATATGAGGAACAGTTCTATATTTGAACCCACTCTTTATACCTTCATTAGGATGAGCAAGCTCAAAATAATCATATTTCGCTGTCATCAACCTTTGCTTGGCGAGTGCAATAGCTACACGTGATGTATCACAAGTAATCCACCGACGACCCCACTGCTCAGCAACATAGGCGGTTGTCCCAGCTCCACAGGTTAGGTCAAAAACAATATCTCCGGGGTCGGTAGTCATTAAGATACACCTTTGCAATACTGTTATCGTTGTCTGAACGACATAAACTCTTTCCTGAAAACTGCTACTCGTATCCGCCCAATTATTTACTATGGGTAGAACTGGAAAATCATCAAAATATCTAATATATGCTAATCTTCCCGTTCTTGTCAGTTCTATTCTATTGGCTAAGACTAATTTATTGATTCCCGCGGGATAGCTTGCTTTCCAGTGATTATTTGGGCCGGGAGTAAATATCTTTCCTTGGAATTCAAATTCCTGACTAGAGCTAGCTTTGCCTAATGAAGTTAGGTCACCTAAAGCAAATACCTTAGATCCCTCTGGTAATAATGATAGATTTACGATTTCTTTCTTTGTTAAAGACCTTTTTTTGCCATCTGGCAATAAGACATACCTATATGTGGTTCCTCCTTGAGCTCCTATAAATTTTTCTGTAAAAAGCTGTCGATATTTTAACTTTGTAATATCCTTAGAATACCATACAAGATAATCAGAGACAGAATCCAGTGTTGTCGAACTAAATCCACTTGTTTTAGCAAAAGTAATTAAGCTAACAAAGTTATTTATCCCAAATATTTCGTCCATCATTTCACGTACGTGATGGATATTCTGATCGCTGATTTGCACAAAACAACTTCCGCTTTCATGCAATAAATCTCGTGCGAGCAAAAGACGATCGCGCAAATGGGTCAGATAACTGTGAATGCCCAGCTCCCAAGTATCGCGAAAAGCTTGAATCATTTCCGGTTCAGCAGGAATATCCCCATCGTTTCCATCTTTAACATCTTTCTTGTTCACAAAGGGCTGAAAATTTGAATTATATTTAATGCCATAAGGTGGGTCGATATAGACCATCTGTACCTTGCCAGCCATTCCTTCCTTCTTAAGGAGAGAATTCATCACCAAAAGGGAATCGCCGGCAATTAAACGATTCGCCCAGTCTTGATCATGTTTATAAAAATCAATAGCCTTGTTTAACGGCGGGTCATTATCCGGCTGTTCAAAAAGATCTAATTGAAATTGCTTCTGCTCTTTCTTTTTGAGAAAAGCTTTAACGATGCGCTTGGGATCAATGCGCTCATGAATATGAAGGCTGACATTCTGAACTTCAAAACTCACACCCTCGGCCTTACCCGCCCAGCTTAAGGCAGGATCGATATACGGATCATGCTTATATTTCGTCCGACCGTTTAATTTATCCGTCGCGCTTGAGACAAGGCCGACATGAGGATTATTCTTACGCTTTTTTCCCTTATGCGTATACGTCTCAACTTTTATATCTTTACTATGTTTTATTCTACTTCTCGGCATATATTTCCTTTATAGATATCAAAGCCGGGCTTTATAATTCTCCTGTCTTTGATATTCCATTGCATATTCCTAAACGCTTTCATATATATATTATCTCCGTATTTGTTTATTTATTATATATCTTTTTACCTTCTTTAACAATTGAAAAATACCTCTCTTATTACCTTGACTTATCTCGAACAATATGGCCCTATGTGTACCAACGAGAGGTTAAACTATGGAAGAGAATATTTCAGAACAAATACAGGCACTTAAAAACGCGACTATTTCGGAAATCCAGGCACGATACAAAGAGCTCTTTAATACTTTGGAGGTGCCTTGTGCCAATAAACCATATCTAGTAAAAAAAATTGCTTACAAGCTGCAGGAAACTGCTGAAGGCGGACTTTCAGATGAGGCGAAAATGCAGATTATCGACCTTATTGAAAAATATGATCCTATTAACAATAAAGCGCTTCGACCACAGGTGGTTTCTGCCGGAAAGAACGTTGTTTCCATCCCGTTTATGAGAGACAAACGACTACCTATTCCAGGCACTGTTATTTATAAGAGATACAAAAGCCAGAACATCCATATAAAGGTTTTGGATAAAGGCTTTGAATATAAAGATAAATACTACCGAAGTCTAACAGCAATCGCTTCCGAACTCACAGGCGCGCACTGGAACGGATTTTCGTTCTTTGGTCTATAGTAAACATTATGGATAAAAAAATAAATAAAGAAAAAACCTTAATTAAATGCGCTATTTATACGCGTGTATCTACCTCAGAAGGACTTGAGCAGGAATTTACATCACTAGATAACCAACGCGAATCTGCGGAAAGCTACATTCAAAGCCAAAAATCAGAAGGTTGGATTGCCTTGCCTGAATGCTATAATGATGGAGGCTTTACAGGTGCAAATACAGATAGGCCTGCCTTACAGAAGCTTATTGAAAACATCAAGGCTCATAGGATTAATTGTATTGTAGTCTATAAAGTAGATAGATTGTCACGTTCCCTTCTTGATTTTAGCCAGCTCTTAGAATTTTTTGACCAAAATAGCGTTACTTTCGTATCAGTAACGCAGCATTTTAACACCAATAATTCTATGGGGCGCCTTACCTTAAACATACTCCTTTCCTTCGCCCAGTTTGAACGTGAAATCATCAGCGAAAGAACACGCGATAAAATGGGCGCTGCCAGAAAAAAAGGCAAATGGATAGGTGGCTGCATTCCTTTGGGCTATAACCTTGATAAAGAAAACCATAAGCTTCTTATAAATCCAGAAGAAGCAAGAATTGTACAAGAATTATTTAGTTTATACTTAAAAGAGCACTCACTTTTAGAAGTAACAAAAATAGCAAACTCAAAAGGCTATAGAACAAAGATCCGTAAGCTAACCGAAGGAAAACAAGGCGGAGGCGTAAAATTCTCAAGCACATCTATGGAAAAAATCCTTAAGAGTGCCTATTATGCAGGAAAAGTCAAATATCAAAACGAACTTTATCCAGGCGAACATGAGCGAATTATTAACGATGAAACATTTATGAAAGTTCAAAATGCTCTACATACAAATCCTGCCAAATTCGGAACTCGCAAACCTATCGGTAAAAAATTAGGCCTTTTGAGTAGAATTTTAAGATGTAAAGCTTGTAATTCCTCAATGTATCTTGCACACAGCGTTAAACATGGCGTCTTACGTTATTCTCATTACGTCTGCTTAAATGCGCAAAAACGTGGTTATCAGGAATGCCCAACAAGACTTGTAAACACTGGACTCATGGAATCAAAAATCATGGAATTTCTTAGAAAACTTTCTGACGATCAAAGGTTGACGCCTGATACATGGGAAAGCTCTCCTCTTTCTGAAAAACGAATAATTCTTAAAGACCTCGTTAAAGAAATAAGATATGATGGCGGAACAGGAATACTTGAAATTGTGCTCAATAGCACACAGAAAACGCACGCGTTTAACGTAAGCAAGGCAGAATTAAAATATCACGCCGTAACTCCCAAGGATCGGTTAATACAGTCTGAACCACAGTTATGTCAAAACCTTTTGCTTGCTCACCAAATTCAAGATTTAATCAACAAAAACAAGGCTAAGGGTATTAAGGAAGTTTCCGGCTGGCTTAATTTAAGCCATGTAAGAATGTGCCAAATAATGGGAATGTTATTCTTGTGCCCTGAAATTCAAGAACAAATACTGCTCTCTAGAAAAGAAAAAATCTTCGATATTCCAGAGTATAAAGTAAATGAAATCGCTAAAGAACTAAGTTGGACTAAGCAGAAAGATGTATGGAAAAATTTAATGGAACGAATTTAGAAAGCTCACTTTTTGAAACTTGTCTCTTTTACCAATCCATATTTGCAAAATTATCCCATTCATGCCCAAAATAATCTAGGAACTCTTTCATATCTTCTACTGAGTTCATTGCTTGACTGTAATGTCCATTTGCCGCCATTGTTAAAATTGTAGGCATATTATTCTCTTGTATATATAGCCGAGCGGGTTCTCGCTCACCAGACCAAAGATGATCTATAAATTTTTCAATAACTTGAATAGCCTCAGCATCATTAAATCCTAAGTCCTCAGTTATAGTAAAACGATTTCGTCCTCTCTGATGTGGAAGGAGAAGCGGAACAGCTCCTGTACCTGAATGGAAATAGAAGGCTTCCCCATTTTTTCCAAAAGCACCATGCGTTATATAATTCCTAAGTTGACGACGTATAATAATAAGTTGATCGAAGAATTCTTTAGTTTTCGCGTCATCAACTCCTAAGGTTTGCTTGAATTTTTGCGGCCATTTTGCCTCCGCGAGATCAGTGATTTCCTTACCCGTAGATATTTTCCCAAGAAGAATGCCTATATGGATAAAAATATGCTCGGTCCATGTAAAGAACGAATCAATGGCTGCTAAAGCCACCCACTCTGCCTGACGCCTTAACTCACTTGAGAGCAAATAAAAACTATCTGTGCCATCTTTATTTAATCTTGTTGTTTTAAAATCATCTTTTCTCTTAATAGCCTCATCAGCTTTTTCTTTATAAAGCGATAAGAAATATTGAAATTTATTAAATAATGGGATGCCCTTATTTATAAGATTAAGAGATGAATTTCCTGCGGCCTGTTCTGCTATCCACTCAAAATACGGTTGTGCAACCTTAATACCATTTTTAATAAGAGTGCTGATCTCTTTTGCATGATCCTCGTATAAATCAGGATTCTCAACAAATACCCCTACTCCAAACTTTCTATATTCTATGGTAAAAACCTTCCCCTTAAAATCAATCGGCACGGCCCAGGCAACCTTCTCCCATTTTCCCAAATTTCGGAACTTCAAAAGATCAACTAATAAGAAATAAATCAAATAATATTTTGGCAGTTCCCTTCCAGCCTTTGTTCTTTCTGCAACGAATAAAAAATTTTTGGGCGCAGCTGATATATCATCAGCAGGTCGAATGGGTTTAATTACATCTAAAACCCTTAATCTTAATAATTCTATCTCATCTAGTCTCATATGATTTACAGTTTTATCATATTTCTTAACTAATTAATTATACCATAGGAAAACATACAACCAAATTCCTATTTAATGACCCGAAAAACGCTCTTATTTATGCGATATATCAACGATATTCCCATTAAATAGTCGTCATTAAATACGAG
>Ga0208279_1000714_pt1 | contig 23273 bp, 25 predicted proteins | sample AntAceMetag02UKM_FD_184766 | JGI IMG/M metagenome (GOLD analysis project Ga0208279, IMG submission 184766) | Saline lake microbial communities from Ace Lake, Antarctica - Antarctic Ace Lake Metagenome 02UKM (SPAdes) (version 2) | ecosystem: Environmental > Aquatic > Non-marine Saline and... | reverse complement strand
TACCGGGCCGGATCAACGCAATATTGGCGGCTGAGATAGACGAGGTTAAGGTGAATGAAATATTAACTCAGGAAATAACACAGGCTTTGGAGGTGTTGAGTAAATAAATATTTGCGGGGCGCGGCGGGGCGTGGCATGGCGTGGCGTGGCGAGGCGCGGCGGGGCGAGGCGGGGCAAGGCAAGGCGTGGCAAGGCGAGGCAGGGAAACAATAACTTTAAATCAGGGAGGGGAATAATGAAAGAATTAAAGATTAAATTGGTTGGTCAATCACCGTTGATTACTCACAATATCAGGCTTGCAAATCCATTGGGGGAATATGCACAAGCCATGAAATCATTAACGGGTAAACGGAATAAAACCGATGCCGATTTAAAAGAAATTGCAAAATTGGAATGGGAAGGCGGACTTTATTTGGAAGACGGGGTTGTTGTTATGCCTGCAAAGTGTCTTAATTCCTGTTTTTTTGAGGGGGCGAAAAAGAAAAAGAATGGTCCGAAATGGCGGACTGGTGCTATATTGCCAAGCGAGCACTATCCCATGGAATATAATGGGGCAAAGATTAATATTAGCGTTAATGGAGATATTCCGAATCCTGATCTTGATAAATATTATAGTAATTTCAATGATCAGCGCATGGTTCGTGTGGGAACCGGGCAAATATTAAGAACAAGGCCATTATTTTTGGGATGGTCTGTTCCTGATGTGGGTATTATGTATGATGAAAATATTCTTGATAAGCGGACATTGTTGCAGATTTGCGAGGATGCCGGTTATCTTGTTGGATTGTGTGAAATGCGTCCAGGATCTAAGGGCGGCGGGACTTATGGGCGTTTTATTGTTGAAAATATTTAAGATGCAAGGCGTGGCGGGGCTCGGCAAGGCGGGGCATGGCGGGGCGTGGCAAGGCGAGGCAGGGCGAGGCAGGGAAACAAAAATCCAATACAGGGAGGTAATAACATGGAAACCAAGAAACATCCAGCATGGAAAAATGCGATTGAAATAATTTTAAAGCGATTTGATACCAAAGGATATGGCATTGTTTTTTCTGATGAAGAGATTAACGAAATGCTTGAAATAAAAAAACCAGAATTTGGTTCTTACGATTCTTTCCAAAAATTTCAATTGGAAAGAATGAGCCAACTGGAAAGCCTAAAGGAGGTATTACTTGAAAATTCAAGTCTATGCCTTGAAAGTTTGCGGGGGAATGGATACATATTGATGCATCCAGATGACCAGGTGCAAATAGTAGCAAAGAAGTTTTTTAAACATGCGAGAAATAAAATCAAACGCGCGACTGCTGTATTGATAAATGTGAACTACGAGCTATTATCAAGCGATGTGAAACAAAAACAGCTTGATATGCTTGGGAAAACCGCATTTATTAAAGCAGCTATGAATAAGAGAAAACTAATTAAGCAAGCATAAAGGATTTTGAGTAAATAAATATAAGGGAGATTATTTCGGTTAAATCGAAAATAAAATGACTATTTGCACATCAGCATTTAAAACCGGGCTCAAGCCGGATCCAAGATTAAACCTTGTCGAATGGGCTGACGAATATCTATATTTACCGCGAGAGTCCACGGCTGAATACGGCAAGTATCGATCAAGTCGGACACCGTTTGTTGTTGAACCCCTTTTAGAATTATCCCCCACATCCCCGACAAGAAAAGTGGTGTTAATGAAACCCGGCCAGACTGCGGGAACTACGATTGCAATTATATTTTTATTCGGAACCGCTGACTTATACCCTGGACCTACTTTGATGATCATGCCTACCGATACCCTTGCGCAGGGATTTTCAAAGAAAAAGATTACCCCCACCTTGCGAGATACCCCAAGGATGGCCGGCAAGATCAAGGATGCCAAGCTGAAAACTTCCAGCAATACAATTCTTGAAAAAATGTTTCCCGGTGGTTCTTGGCGTTTTTCCGGATCGAACAGCCCTGTTATTTACCGTCAAGAATCTGTGCGATATTTAATTTTAGATGACTTTGACGGGTTTGATCTTGATATCGGAGATGAGGGCGATCCGGGCGATCTGGCAGACAGACGGACAGCGACCTTCGCAAACTCAAAAACATTTATCAATTCTACTCCCACAATAAAAAGTTTATCAAATGTTGAACGTGAATACAACGCTTCAAGCATGGGAAAGTTTTGTTGTCCATGCCCGAAGTGTGGAGAACCTCAGTATTTAATATTTCAAAACCTAAAGTTCGACAAGCTGAATTTGTCTTGGATTTATTACGAGTGTGCGTTCTGTCAGCACAAAATTGACGAAGTTGACAAGAGAACCATGCTTCCGGATGGAAAGTATATCCACGAAGATCCGGAAAATGAGGTTCGGGGGTTTCAGTATAGCGCAATGGTTACGCCGCTTGGTTGGAAAAACACATGGAAGAAAATTGCCGGTGACTTTTTAGCCTGCAAGATCCAGGGGGTTATAAATGTTGAAAAGCTGAAAACCTGGACAAACACTTTGATAGCCGATCCGTTTGAGCAGAAAGGAGAACGCCCATATCACGAATCATTAAAAAACCGCGCGGCCCTCCCACAAAGCGAAATGTTAATACCTCAAGGCGCTTTGTTTTTGACCGCTTCCGTTGATGTTCAGCACTTATTTTTAGCGGTATTGATTCAGGCGTGGGGTAGGGGAGAAGAGTGCTGGACAATCTCATATGATAGAATCCACGGCGATACGTCACGCGAAGAAGTTTGGAGCAAGTTGGATGAAGTGACTATTAAACGACAGTTTGAGCATGAATCAGGGGCGAAGTTGCATATTCTTAGCATGGGGGTTGATTCGGGCGATGGTGCCAGGACTCAGGCGGTTTATAATTATTGTCGGAAAAGACAACCTATCGTATTTGCGTTAAAGGGCCAGTCTAATCCGGGGAAGCCTGTTCTTGGAATGCCTACTGCGCAAGATGTGAATTATGGCGGCAAAAAAATTAAGGGTGGTATTCAATTGTGGCCTATCGGCTCAGACACCGCAACATTAACGGTTTATACTCGACTACAACAGGAAAAAGAGGGCCCGGGCTATTATCACTTTCCGGCTGGGCTTGACGATGAGTTTTATTTACAGCTTACGGCTGAGAAGTTTGTGACCAATCGCAACAAGAAAGGTTTCCCGGTGCGTGAATTGGTCCGGGTGCATCCGAGGGCCGAGGTGTTGGATTGTTTTAAATACGCTTATGCAGCGGCATTACGGATATTAGACAGCATAAACTTAGATCAATTAGAGCGAGATTTAGCGAAACAACTGGATAGTAAGACGAAAAGGCCGGAAGAGAAGGAGAAAAAGTCAACATTTATACCGGATAGAAAGGGGGGGTGGTTTAATTGACCAATAATGGAGCTGGCAGAATAATCAAAGGCATACCGGATCTAAGTGAGTATTTGCAAGAGGTTCATCATGTTAGCATGTCCCGGCCTACGATTATGAAATATATTGAGGACGGTCTTCCTTGTTGGTTTTTTAGCAATGCTTATCATTTTTATTCGGTTAATGTAGAGGCATTTTTTAGGGCCAGAACATCAAAATCTATTACAGATCCACCAGAGGAAAAAATTACTGAATAATACCCCCTCAAAAACTCTGTCAAGTAAAAGTTGTGTAATTCTGTTTAAAGATTGACCTCTATGTCTATCAATCTGTTTAAAGACTGCGCAACCCCCTAAAAACCTCGTGTATAGTGTTAGCAATCAAAAACAGCACTATATATGAGGTTTTTTTATGGCTAAATGTCAAGGATTCACAGCACAAGGAAGCCGATGTAAACGAAATGCTACAATCGGTAATTTTTGCGCTTCTCATCAGGATCAAACCGAGTCTAACCCCGAAACCGCTACACCCCCCCAGAATTTTCCCATAACTTCGCCGGAAATCCACACTACAACAGCTTTGCCCGAGATCCAGACAACCACAATCGATATGCCCTGCGACCGGATGTTGCGCTACAGGAAATCCCCTCCCTGTCCCCGATGCGGCGCTCATCCGGTCGTTTGTAAATTGAGAAAGCAAGATTATGCGCTTTTTCGATGCCGCGTGTGTGGACATCGGTTTGAGGTTGATCGAAGAGTTGACCGTACAAAAGAATATGTGTCCGGCAAAGAAGGAAACATACTTTTTAAGATGTTCCGGAAGGCGGGATAAATGGCAACTGACTTCACGACATGGCCATCATTTAGAACGGCTATTAAAAACGCAATGGCTGATCATGTGGCCGGGTCTCCATGTACGGGGTCATATTCTAAAGGTGGCCGCGCCATAAGTTATCGCAACATTGATGAGTTAGTGGGTCTTTTAGAAAAAAGTTATCAGTTAGAGGCGCTTGAAAATTCGGGGGATAGAGCAAGGATGACTTCTTATGGCAGGCCGATGAGGTTTTCATAATGCAAACCCTAATCAGAGGTTTTGAAGAATATAAGATATTTAAGAATGGTGAAATAATTGGAAAATATGGCAGAAAATTAAAGCCGAGGATAAGCCCTGATGGATATGCCAGAGTGCAATTGCGCAAAAAAAAGAAATCGTATTCAAGATCTATTCATCGATTAGTTTTAGAAAATTTTACAAGCACGTGTCCAAATGGAAAAGAATGTAATCATAAAAACGGCATTAAGCATGACAATCGACTTGAGAATTTAGAATGGGTGACCAGAAGCCAAAATATCAAACATGCCTTTAGAATAGGGCTGCAATCACAAAAAGGTGAAAGAAGTACTCGCGCAAAATTGACAAATTTTAAAGTAAAAACAATTAGGTTTTTATTAAAAAATACAACCATTTCTCATTATAAAATTGCCGAAATGTTTGAAGTAACTCGGCCAGTTATTTCCAATATTAAAGCTCGTAGAATATGGAATTATACGGAGGCTGGGGCATGAGTAAGTTTTTTAAATTTTATGCTAAATTTTTTCCTGAACGTGCAATGCGCGGTTTTATTGCGTCTAAACGTATTGATCGGCTTGACGAATTCACAGGCCATAGGCGTAGCTTTGATTCTGTGGCCGGTGGTAGGTCTCGGTATGATCTTCAGTCCGAATCACGAAGCCCTGACGCTGCAATTTACTCCGATATTTCCAAACTCAGAGAGCATGTCCGACAATTAGAGCAAAATAACGGCCATGTTGCAGGGCCAATCAAGAGAAACGTGCGAAATGTTGTGGGGCAAGGCATACGTTTTCAGTCTGTCATTACCGCTGATGATCCGGGGCGCCGGTTAGAATATCCCAAAATTAACGAGAATGATGCTGAGTCCGTTTCTTATCTTTCAGAGAAGTATTTCGCAATATGGCAAAAACAGGCCGATGTACGCTTGATGCACTCTTTTTATGAGCAGCAAGGACTTGCTGAAGGCTCTTTAATGAGAGATGGGGAGTGTCTTGTCATTGGTCGGGAAAGTAAGCGCAGGGGCCGGATTATACCCTACTGCCTTGAAGTTTTAGAGGCTGACCGGCTTGTAACGCCACAATCAGAAATTAATAACCCTAAAATTCGACATGGCATTGAATATGACGATGAAGGGGTTCCAAAGACATACTACATACTTAAAGTGCATCCCGGTGAAACCCTCAATATTGCTATTGTCAGGGCTGATTACGAAGAGATTCCTGCTTATTTCTCAAAGATAGGTGATGGAACACTAAGGAAAGTCATACATCTTTTTAATCCGTTACGACCTGAACAGACTCGTGGATTTTCAGAGTTTGCAGCGGGGTTAAAAGATCTTCACGACATGGACCGATACATGGAGGCTGAGAAATTAGCGGCTCTTGAAGATGCCTGCATGACCGGAATTATAAAGACTAATGACCCCCAGGGTTTTCAGGCTGCATATACAGATCCTACCGCAGACAGACCGGAAGGTTATGAGCGCATTCACGAATTTGCACCGAATATGAATCATTATCTCATGCCGAATGAAGATTATGACCTTCATAAGCCCAGTCGTCCGAATGATCAACTTGAATCATTTATCAATCAATTAATGCGCGGTCCGGCCAATGCCCTGGATATGCCGCCGGAAGTATTTGCCCAGAATTGGCAGGGCATGAACTACTCAAACGCCCGGACGGTTCTACTCAACTTCTATGCGGCCTGTGCAATGCGTCAATGGTATCTCATCAATCATTTGTGTATTCCGGTTTGGGAGAATGTTGGAACCCGGTTAGTCATAAAGGGAAAAATACAGGCCAGGGGTTTTGACCGCCGGAAAGACGATTATTTAAGAAGTGACTGGATACCGGCGGTTTATCGGAAATGGATTGACCCGAAAAAAGAGGCTGAGGGCAACCAGATAGACCTTGATAATATGGTTGAGATTTTACCTGATGTTTTGGCCGAACGGGGCAAGGATTTTGATGCTCATATCGAGAAGAAAGCCAGATCCATGAAGAAGATTCAAGCCGTAGAAAAGAAATATGGTGTGAAACTTTACCCGGAAAAACCGGAACCTAAGAAACCAAAAAAAGAGGATGGAAAAGAAGATGAAGACAGAACTCTTTTACAGGTCGTTTGAAATAGACCAGAGATCAATCAATGAGAAAGATAGAAGTGTAGCTGTTTCATTTTCTTCCGAAACCCCTGCAAAGAGATGGTTTGGTTCTGAAATTTTGCTCCATGGATCTAAAAACGTTGATTTGTCTCGTTTAAAACGGTTTGGCGCGGCTCTTTTAAACCACAATCCGAATAATATTGTCGGGCCGTTAAAAAGCATAAGTATCAAAGACCGCAGGGGAGAAGCAAAGATTATATTTGATGAGGACGAAGATGGTGAAAAGGCTTTGGGTAAGGTCAAGTCGGGATCTTTAAAGGGTGTTTCAGTAGGTTATACGATTCAGAAATTCCGCGAGGTATTGAACGATGAAACATTTGAAGAAGATGGCGTTAAAATTAAAGGTCCGGCCCTTATTGCTGTTCGTTGGTCTCCACACGAAATAAGCCTAACGCCCGTACCACTAGATCATAATGTCGGAGTAGGAAGAGCTTTAACACGGTCCCTTGAGGGTATCGATATCATTAAATCACAAACAAAGGAGAAAGACATGGATGAAACAAAAGTAAAAGCGATGATTGACGGGGCTATCCGCGAATTAAATTTTGCGAAACCTGAAGATATCCCCAAGGCCGAGGACATTGCAACGGCGGTACGCTCCCTGATCACCGAGGATGCGAAACCCAAAATGTTGGTTGACACTGAAACTCTTCAGGATCTTTTGGGCCGGGCAGGTGCCGTGTCTCTGGAATGTAAAAGCAAAATTGCGGACATGGCAACCCAGGGCAAAACTGAGCCGGAAATGTTGAGAACGATTACCGATGAAGCCACTCTTGACTCTGATGCGGGTGATACGGGCGACAAGGGCACTACATTGGAAGGTAAAAAGAAAATCACAACCCGCGCCCAGGTTACATCTTTTGAAGGGGTTGACGATAAAGACTTTTTCGGTTCAGTTTGTCAGCCTTCCATTTCTTTTAATTAAAATTTAAACGGAGGTAGGCAAAATGGCTGCTGTAAATAGAGACCCGTTTGTATATTCAAACAGAAAGGACGGTAAACCTCATATGTTCAGGGGGCTGGTTAAGGCCGGATCTACCCAGGCAATTAAGCGGGGTGAGCTTTGCACTTGGAACGAAGAGGTCGGTTATTTCACACCGATAGATGCGATTGCCGATCACAGGTATCCTTTGGCGATTGCTGCCGAGGAGCAAAAGGCATCCGGTCGGCATGAGCTTGTCGCTTCCAGATATATTTTGTTCTACTCACTTCATCCCGAGGACATTTTCGAGTTTCCAATTGCCGCTGCACAGTCTTTGGCAGTTGGCGATCCTTTTACCATGACCGCTACGACTACTCAGACGCTAACAGCAAGCACCGGGGCGTTTGCTGTAGCTCATAATGTCGGCTGGGATCACTACCCGCAAGAGGAAGATACCACAATCAGAAATCAAAGCTACGCGAGGGTGTCTTTCAATCCTTGTGTGTCTTATTGGGGTTTCCGGTTCAGCAAATTGATGAATCTTGGCGTAAGGGTTATTACTACCGCTGCTGATCTCACGCTACTTGAAAGCGATATGTATAACACCCTTATTCTTGTAACCGCTGCCAAGACAATAACTTTGCCAGCGGTTAAACCTGGGATGGACACAACTATAGTCGGAACCGGAGCCTATGCCGTGGTGGTTGATCCTGATGACGATGACCAGCTACGCATTGCGGGGGCGCTATTAACCGCCGGTTTTACAATTACTTCAGGTGGTGCGGCTGGGGATAGTGTTCACCTTTTAACAGAGGGTGCCGCTGGTTTTATTGTATTAGATGAAAATGGAACATGGACGGCTGAAACTGCATAATCATTAACAATACGGAGGTATAGAAAATGGCTGCTGTAAATAGAGACCCGTTTGTATATTCAAACAGAAAGGACGGCAAGGCCCATATGTTTAAAGGGCTGGTCCAGGCCGGATCTACCCAGGCAATTAAGCGGGGTGAGCTTTGCACTTGGAACGAAACCACGGGTTACTTTATCCCCATTGATGCGATTGCCGATCACAGGTATCCATTAGCGATTGCTGCCGAGGAGCAGAAGGCATCCGGAAGGCATGAGTTGGTTGCTTCAAGATACATTCTTTTTTATTCACTTCATCCGGAAGATGTTTTTGAATTTCCGATTGCTGCCGCTGCAAGCGTGGCCGTTGGTGATCCCTATACAATGACCGCAACTACAACCCAGACATTAACCGCAAGCACCGGTGCTTTTGCCGTGGCAACCGTTGTCGGTTGGGATCATTATCCACAGGAAGAAGATACCAGCATCAGAAGTCAGAGTTATGCACGATTTTCTTTTAACCCCTGCTGTACTTATTGGGGATTTCGTTTTTCTAAATTGGTAAATCCTGGACGAAGGGTTGTGACAATAGCAGCGACCGGCACTTTGCTTGAGTCTGATATGTATAACACATTAGTTACTCTTGCCGGTACAAGTACTGTAACGCTTCCGGCGGTTAAGCCGGGCATGGACGCTATTTTTGTCAATATTGACGGTGATACTCAATGTCTTGATCCAAATGCTGTTGATTTAATCCGTCTGGATGGGGCGTTACTGGATGTTGGCGATAAGATTACCCAATCTACAATAGGCTTTTCGTGTCGATTGATAACAGAAGGTGCAGACGGTTTTACTTGTTTGGCTCCTGTTGGTGAATGGACTGACGGAAGTTAATTAATTATCAAAAAGGAGATTTAAGATGAAAACATTTATCAAATCAAACCTTGTGAAAATAGGGAAAGGTTTGTCAGTCGGTGATTTAAGGGCATTAGCCCAGCATGAGCCGGAAAACTTTGTCCACAAGGTTCAGCAAGGGGCAGAGGATGGCCACTTGAAGTTGGAAAATCTCAAAGACCTGCGGAGTCTTTATCAGGGCCTTGCAGATGTTGAGGTACAGGTAACGGCTGAAGTGAATGGTGTCCAGAGAACCATTACTTCTCAGGCGTTTCCGATTTTGACCGGCACGGCGACAATTGCACAGATCAACGATTCGTACCAGGCGGTTGAAACCATTGGCGGTGAGCTTGTAACTGATTTTGACGATCCTAAAAAAGTTACGACTATCGCCCAGATTTCAACACTCGACAAGGAAGTTGACGAAGTTGCAGAGAGGGAAGACTTCCCGGAGGTTGGGGCCGAAGAAGAAAAGGTTGAGATCCGGCATAAAAAGAACGGTCGGAAAATTACTTTTTCGGTTGAATCGATCCTCGAGAACGAACTTCAGGATATTGTTTCACGCACCAATGCCCTGGGCGAGATTGCTGCCGAGTGGATTGAGGAACAAACCCTTGCGAGAGTTACCGATGATACCGGTTCGGCTTCTTCTGATGCGGAGCCTTATGTTTATCGACCCGCCGGAACCGGCACGACTCTTTATTCGGCAACGGCGAACACCCCGGGAACTCGCGCACCTTTAGGAAATCGGATCACTACAAATCCATTTGTGGATGAGACCGATCTTGAAAATTGCCGAGTCCGAATGGCAACCATGCTGAATAATCGCGGAAAACGAATTACCATTCCGAGATCCATGATTAAAATCTTGGTTCCTGATGCGATTGTTGGCGCTGTAATGAAGGTTCTCAACTCTGAGTATGTTTCGGGTGTGGAGAACGAGAAATCCAACTGGGGTCCCGGTGGTAAATGGGGCATTCCGGCTGAACGAGTGGTTTCAAGCCCAAAACTGGACGATCTTTCAGGGTCCGCGTGGTATTACGGAGCCTTTCAAAAGCAGTTTAAGCGCAAATGGAAGATGCGGTTTGAGTATGTGACCCTTGGATCAAACACCCAGGCATATCTCAATAGTCAGATCGCTTTTCAAGCCAGATTAGCATGGGACGTTGAAATTGGCGCTGTTGATTATATTTATGTACTTCAGTGCTTGAGTGCAAGCACCGCGCCTAATGATGCAAGATAAACGGAGGTTAAAATGAAACGATTAAAATATTTTCTAATCGCCTTGCTTGGCCTGTGTGTAATTGCTACTTTAGCCTGGGCGGGCACAGTGAGTCAAAAACCGTATGGAATTGCGTTTCCATTTTTTTGGTCATGCAATTATATCATAAATTAAATGACATTCAAAAGCAAACTTACTACGGACTTGTCAGTGTTTTATAACACTGATGAGTTTGCAGAAACCGTGTCTTACACCGCTACGGGTGAAAGTGCGGTTGATATATCGGCAATCGTTACCCGGCAAGGGTCTCATTTAGAGACCTATGTTCGGGGGTCGATAACGGCGGCGGCTATAATTGAGGTTATGAAAAGCGAAGTTACAAATCCTCAACATGGAGATACTTATACTTTCGATTCTCAAACCTGGGAAATGGACCCGGACATTGATGGCGGGGTTATTTATGAAGACGACGAAGAGTTTCACATTGCTTTGAGGCGCAGAGACTAATGATCCATATCGAAATAGACGATAGGCAGATTCGGAGCTTTATGAAGTCCTCTCCTAAGCGTGCTGAGTGGGCCATGAGTGAAGCCCTAAAGATGGCCGGTGGTCATATCAGGAAAGACCTGAAAGCGTATATTGAAGCCGGTCTTTCCGGAATGAAGCCCTTGCACCCGGTAACGGTGGCAGGCAAGAAAGGAAAAACAACCCCGCTTTATAATTTAGCCAAAGCGATTTCTTTTAAATACGGGAAATCAAAGGGTGCTTTGCGGGTAAGAATCGGATGGATTAAAAAAGGTTTACCGGTGATCGTCAAGAGGGCGTTATATGGTCGAAAGCAAAGAGTCACTGAGAAAATACGGTCTATGTTTCACCATCGAGGGTATCATTTACGGAAAACGACCAAAATGTTGACTACCCCTGAACGTCCGGCATTGACCACTTTTTGGAATAGAAAAGAAAAAGAGATCCCGCGTTATGTGGAAAAGCGATTTTTTGAGAAGTTTTTTTCCAAGCAACGCGCAAATTTGAGGTTTTAATAATGGCTAAACTAACCGGAATGGACGGTGTTTTAAGGGTTTATGATAGTAGCGCAATCCTTTTAGGAACCGCTCCACGAGACGATGCCACGGTGGATATTGTTACATGGGACGGTTCAACGACTTATGCTAATATTACTGCCGCCGTGGATACAGACGACACAAGCTATTCATCTGACTTCCTTACAGACAATGACGATGCGGTGTTTATCGGTGCTGACGTTTCTTTTGCGATGATTCAATTCAAAAAGGATGGTGCCAGTCAATACGCCGTATCATCCGGGGCGCTGAAAGCTTATTATTTTGACGGCACCAATTTTGACAATACCGTAACGGCAACAGACGGGACGGCAACCGGGGCTGATTGCTTTGTGCAGGATGGTTATATTACGTTCAAGGTTCCTGAAGGTTGGGCGTTGGGAGCAAATGCTGTTAGTGCAAACCTTGATTCCGACAAGTACTATATTAAGTTAATGACCACCACTTCTCCGTCAACCGCTCCGGATGCGGATATCCTTTGTCCTGTTGACGGTCAATTTTTTGAAGTAGCTTTTGCGAACATGGATTTTAACGGACCTCTTGGAAGGACCAAGACAGAAGAAATCTTGGTTTTAAACCGAATGCGCATGGATGCTAATGCTCATTACATTGAAGGTCCTGACAGTCCTATTTACGACCCATTGCCGACCTCTTTTAGCGCGGCTTTAGATGATACTCTAAACAAAAACGATATTCAAATTGCTTTGGCTTGTGGTGATCCGGATTCCGCGAACTGGACCGCGACTGGCACAAGCTCTAAAGGTGACACTAAAAACGATGGCACTAACGCTAATCCTTCATTTGCTGAGTCCACAAAAAAGACAGTCAATATTCAAATGTTGTTTGGCACAATGGGGGTAGGCTGGGCGTATTACGAGGTCTTTGTTCCTGAAGATCAAGTAACATTCGCTGAGTCGGAGTCGGACGTTCCTATCACTGTAAATGCCGGCGTTTATGGTGTGATTGAACTTATACATGGTTTTGGGGTGAGGCACTGATGATTATATGTTGGGATAATTTAGAGGGATTAAAATATAATCTACAGAAAGATCGGTTTTATAACAAAACCGTTACTTATATTTATAAGGAATCATGTCTTGTTTGCAAGCAACCATTTTTAACTCAAATACAATCAAAGGGTTTGTGTTGTTCAAATTCATGTTCGTCAAAATTAAAAAATACTGGTCGTATTCGTAGCGAAGAAGCAAAGGAAAGGATTAGGATGGCCAGGGCGAAACAATCGCCTCCTATGCTTGGGTGTTTTCATTCGGAAGAAACAAAAAAAAGAATTAGCAAGAGTATAGGTGGAGAAAACAATGCTAACTTTGGGAAATACGGTAAAAATCATCATTCCTATGGCCGAAAGGCTTCGATTAGGACAAAAGAAAAAATGAGCAAAGCGCATGAAGGAAGGGTTGTGTCTCTAAAAACGCGACAAAAAATAAGCATGGCCAAAAAAGGGCGATATTGTGGAAATGAAGCCTCTAACTGGAACGGAGGCACTTCTCAATTGCCTTATTGTTATATATGGACACAGGATTTTAAAGAAGAAATAAAGAACAGAGATGGATATATATGCCAAAATCCATTTTGTTCTAAACAATGCAACTTATTGTGTGTCCATCACATTGATTATAACAAACAAAATTGCTCAACAGAAAATTTAATTACTTTATGTGTCGCATGTAATAGCAAGGCGAATTTTGATCGCAAATGGCACTCCGCTTTTTATAAAGAAATTATGAGAAGGAATAAAAAAAGGAGATTTTATTATGGCTAAAGTAACACAGAGAGGCGCAAAAATCAGGCTTTATGATAGTACGGCAACGCCTATATATTTAGAGCTTGATTTTGATCTTGGAAATTTTACCGGGCCGATAGGAACGCCCAAAACTGAGGAGTTGCTTCAACTTGATCGGGGTAGTGCTACTTCAGACATGCACTATATTGAGGGCCCAGATACTCCAATGATGGAACCGGTGCCTGTTACGTTCGGGTATTTTTTGCAAAACGTAACTCAACAGACTTATCTTATTCATTGGTTGACTGCGATGAATGACGGTCTTTCTCAGACTGTTAATTCAAAATCCTTAGAATCTACCGAGTCAGATACTAACAGGGATGGCACTAATGCAAATCCAGCTTTTGCGGATTCCAATAAAAGTACATGCGATGTTGAATGGTTATCAGACACCGGTGGCACTGATTTCGGCTGGCGATACAACGGTGTTTTATTCCTTTTGGATCAGCAAACATTTGCTGAATCTGAATCGGAGATTACACTGTCATTAAATGGGATGTGTTACGGCACGATCACAGCTCTTACCGGGTTTACGGAAGGCACATCCGCTGAAGCATAATAGAAATGGAGGAGCAAATGGAAGAACAAGTAAAGTACGGGGATGTTGAAACTATATCGGAATTAGTGGCTGATGGTCTGCTATTTGATTCCAAAGGATTTACGGTCATTAAGGTCACGAAAGACGGGGATGAAAAGAAACTACGACTTCCTATTAAATCAACCGGAGTGGCCGAGTTTCAAGAGGAGTTATCAGGAAAGGCTCCGAAACCGCCGCAAACATTTGAACGGATCAAGAAAAACTCGGAGCAAGGAAAGGCCATGGGGTTAAAGCATGATCAAATGATGGTTGTGTTTGATAATACCGACAATGATTATATTGATGCTCTTGAAAAACACAATCAAGAATTTTCATGGCAGATTGCCGTTTTTGCACTCGATATTAACTGGAAGAAAAAAGACGGTTTGCTTGCTGAGTCATTTGAAGACAAAAGAGACATTTTAAAATCGAACAACATTACAGGGCATCAGATTAATAAGATTTACAAAGATGTTTCTCTGCTGACTCAGTTTGAGGAGGATAGGCAGGATTTTTTGTCAGAAAACTCTTAGGCTATACGGATGAGGTTGAGCAAAAATTATCATCGTTACGCCAGAAAAAAGAAGACATAACCGCCCTTTATTCTGACGTCTTGACGATGAAAGAATACCGCTTAACCCCTTTCCAATGGTCTTATTTATCACGGATCGACAAAAAAATATTAATCTATTCACGAATCATGGAAGTATATTATCTTGAATTTAGCCCAGAACGGGTTGAGATGCGGAAGCAAGCTAAAGAGGCGAAGCATAAGCGAAAGATGGACGGCCTAATGAACCGAATGCCAGCATTACAAAAGAGTCGTAGGTATAGATGACCACAAAAGAAACCAAAGTAATTGTAAGCGCAGAAACAAGTCGTTACGAACGTGGCATGAGGAATATGCAGCGCACCAATGCCAAAACGACTCAGGCGATTAATATGCAATGGGCATCGTCTGGTAAAGCTATGAAACAAGCAATGTTGTTGGGGGTTGGAGCTTTAGTGGCATTTGGAAAAATAGCAAATGATAAATTTAAAAGTTATGAAACTGCTCTTGTGGATATGGGGAAAGTAACGAATAGAAGTTTCAAGGATTTAACGGCTGACATAGCAGGATTGCCAAAAGAGATAGGATCATCAACAGAATTAATGAAGGGTTATTATCAAGTAATATCTGCTGGAATTACGGAACCGAAAGCGGCATTAGAATTGTTAACAACCGCTTCGAAGGCGGCAAAAGCGGCACATATTGAACAATCCGAAGTTATAAAAGGATTAACAAAGGTTATGAAGGGGTACGAGGGGCAGATTAAAACTACTGCCGATGCTGCCGATCTTTTATTCACATTGGAAAAAGTTGGGCAAACGACAGTAGCAGAGTTAATCCCCCATATTGGTGGGCTTGCAAAAATATCTCATGATTTAGGTATCAGTCAGTATGAATTGGCGGGCTCACTTGCACAGATAACCCAACTTGCCGGAGGTACAGACGAAGCAGTTGTTCAATATCAAGGTGTATTGACCGGTCTTATGAAACCAACAACGGATATGAAAGAAGCGACTAAAGCAATGGGTTTTGAAAGTTCCCAGGCAGCTATTCAAAGTCTTGGATTTGCCGGGGTTCTTAAAAAATTAAAAGAAGCAACCGGGGGTTCTGCTGAAAAAATGGCGGCACTTTTCCCAAAAATTAGGGGGTTAAAAGGTATAGCGGCATTATCAGTTGGAAGTTTTGGAGATTTGACAACCAAAATTAATGAAATGACCAACGGTGTTAATGCTGCGGATGATGCTTTTGAACGGTGGAAGAAGACATCTGCTGCTATTGAAGAGTTGTTTAGAAATAAGATTTCAGGAGTCTTGCGAGAAATCGGGGAGAAAAATGCACCAAAAATCAAAGAATTTTTAGAGTTTTTTTCCGATTGGTTGACGGACAATAAAGATTCAATAACAAATACATTCGGTGGTATGGCAGCAGGTTTGGGACTTAGCTTAAAAGCCTTACAAGAGTATGCGAAAATTTGGCAAACTCTTGGTTGGATATCATCAGGTAATAGGGGATTAATGCCCGAATATCAAGAGAAACCGAACTTACCATCAGCAGCAGATATAAGAAAAGCTAATGAATATGATGAAGGGTTACTTGGTGGGGGGTCTGGTGGATTCCCAAAAAGTAAAGGAACTGATGGTATATCTGCAATGGGCGGAGACATAACGAAGGCCGATGCTAAAGCACTTGAAGCAGCGAACATGGAATTTCAAATGGCATCAATTGCCAAAAGCGAGATGGAAATATTCCTTGAAAGTGAAAAATATCAAGCCCTAAAGGATATGGGGCAGGAACACCGCGAATGGGAAATGGAGGCCCTAACAGAATCTACAGAATATAAACAAGCAATGATGCAAACCGAACATGATACAGCATTAGAGATGATTCAATGGCAAACCGAGCAAAAAGCAAGGATTGAAAAAAGGTATCTGGATCAAAAATTAGCATGGACAAAAGATAATCACAAGAGAACTTTACAATTCACACAAGGCACATTCAATACTCTTATGAATTTATCGCAAGGGCATAACAAGACAATATTTGAGGTATCTAAGGCTGCTGCAACGGCTAATGCCATTGTATCAACCTATGCAGGGGCAGCGAATGCCATGAGGGATGTTCCATATCCATTTAATTTTGTAGCCGCAGCTTCGGTTTTAGCTTATGGTTTTGCGCAAGTTGCACAAATAAGATCACAATCTTTTGATAGCGGCGGCGGTGTTCCTGGTGGTTCAGGTGGTGCTACTGGTGGCGGGACTTACACATCCCCCACCGTTACGACTGATGCTTCAATGTATCAACCCGCTGAGAGTCAAGAAGATAAAAGAGGAACCCTGACTATCAACATACAAGGGGATTATATCGGGGATGAAGGATATATTGAAATGTTAGCAGAGAAAATTAGTGAAGCGGTTGAGGATAGGGATGTCACATTGATTGCCTCTAATTCTAAATACGCGGATGTAATAGCATAATGGCTATAAGAATCACATATAATTCAGTAAATGTTGATTTGCAGATTGCAGAGAACAGCTTAGAAGTTGAGCATGTTCAAGAGTACAGCCAGAACAAATCGGGCTCAGGTAAGACAGAGCAGATAAATCAATATGGTGCTTATATCATAACCTTTGATGCGTATTTTCAAGTGGCTGTAGAACGTCAGCTTCAAGCGTGGTGGTCTTGGGCCAGGCAGGGAAAGGAATTTTCGTTTGCAATGGATTCAGGCAATATCGGAAGTACAACCCTTGACGCTTCAGCGGCCGCAGGTCAAAAGAATGTCCCCCTACTTTCGACAACCGGATTCACAGCAGCCGACGAATGTTTGATTAAGGCAAATGACGTTGACGATGAATTTGAAATTGTAATTATAGCCTCAGTGGATTCGGGTGTAAAAGTCGTTGCTACCGACAACTTGATATTTTCTTATAATTCTGCTGACACTTTTAGGCATAGGCATTATTGGCCGACTCTTAAAACATTAGACAAGAAGTTCAAACCCGACAGAGACGGTAACTGGTATCGTTGGAAATTTTCATTTGCCGAGGTTTTGTAATGCTAACTACAAATTCTACATTTTCAGCAAAGCATGATTTGGACTACAAAATTCCTATGTACACCGTTTCGTTTGACGGTGAAAGTATATCATATTGCAATCACCTTCCATTGGGTGGTGGAAGTGAGTCTCATAAAAAATATTTAAAAAGCATATCCGGTTTAGCACAGAAAGTAAATCCTGAATCCGGGAGCGCGTCAATTAGCAGCATTACGATTAATATTATTGATTATGACGATGAGATAACCGCTCTTTTGGCAACTGATACCTATTACTTTCACCGGAAAAAAACAACAATCAAAGCCGGATATATGGGCATGGCTGAAGAAAATATGATGACTGTAATGACCGGATGGGTAACAGGGTTGAAGTTAAGTAAAGACCTGATTGTCTATCAGTTTGCGGTTACAGATCCGACAAAATGGATGCAGAGAAAAATATTTAGGGGCGCTGAAGACTCAATCGTAACGCTATCAGGAAATCCAATAAATATCCTATTGGCGTGTTTGACTTCAACCGGAGACGGAGATAACGGCGCTTATGATTATTACGTTGCTGCAAATAGTTTGGGGATTGATACCGACTATATTAACGTAACTGCAATTGAGAAGGTGCGGGATGATTGGTTTCCGGGCGATAGTCATTACATGAAAATTACCATAGACGAAAGAATCAAAGCCAAAGACTTTTTTGAGAAAGAAATATTCAAACCTTTAAACTTGTACCCGATTATAGACGGTCAAGGTAGGTTTAGCATTAAACCATTTAAGCCCCCACTTGCGGCGACGGAAGAAGTACAATCGTTTAACGAAGATAATATTATTGGACTTCCCAAGTGGGATGCCAATTTATCTTCATTAGTGAATGAGGTTGAATTCCATTATGACTACGATCTTGACGATGACGAATTTGACACACAATTATTTTATGTTGATTCGACCTCTATAAACAATAGGGGGCCTGGCAAAAAACCGATTACTATTAAAACCAAAGGACTCCACACAAGCTACAGTCCATCTTCTATGACCGGACATACCTTAGACATACTTTCAACTCGAAAGGATAGAATATTTGGCAGATTCGCTACCCCTCCGATCAAGTTAAAATTAAAAACATTTTTTTCAAGGTGGTTATCCGAGGCAGGTGATATTGTTCCTTTCACACATTCAAAAGTTCCCGATATTGCGGCTGGCACGCGGGGATATACCGCCGAGCGTATGGAAATAATTAATAGAAGTGTGGACTGGGCAAAGGGTAATGTATCGATTGAATTGCTGAACACCGGATTTGCCAAAGGAACTTATGGAGTTATTTCTCCGGCCATGACTGTAGTAAGCGCTTCCGATGCAGAGAATTTCGTGGTGTCTGTGGCTGATGCTGCAAAATACGCTGATCTAACCAGCCCAGAGGTCCAGGTATGCGATTCTAAAATGAGACAGAGAAAAGTAAATGCTACGCTTTTGACCGTGAATACCACAACCGGGGCTTGTGCTTGTGACGCTTTGGGGTTTACCCCTGATGCCGGGGATATAGTTCTGTTTGCTGATTATGACGATTGCACGGATGAACAAAAAAAATGGGGTTTTATTGCGAACAGTTCCAACAAATTAGGCACGGCTGAAGATGACGCACATTTAATAATATGAGGCAATAAATGGCACTTGAAATATTCAGAGCAATTTCAAATTTACGCTTGGTTTTAGAAACCGAGACTGATTACGACTCGCCGGACAACGAGCTTACTTATAAAGCTATTCGTGAAATGATCGAAATTCTATATCAGCTTACGCTCGATACCGGCGATAGTGGGACCGCTACGGGAAACCCGACAGAAACAACCCTCACGGACTATTTCAAGAGCTATAGTGTTGATGAGCATAATGGCAGGACTTTAGTAATATGTTCCGGAAATGCAAAAGGAAATTTTTATACCATTGACGATACCACCGCAACGACAATCGTATGTACTGGAGATACACTTCTATCCGATGGTGTTCTATCTGGAGATTATTATAAAATACTGTATGACATTAAAACCCACACAAGCGGACACAATCACAATGGGGTTAATTCGGCAAGTGCGACGGTTGCTGATGGTCAAATAACGGCGGCGAAACTTGCATCAAGTGCGGTTACTCAGACAAAATTAAAAACGGGTTTTGCAGAAAACTCTTACGCTATTAACGCTGGTTCAAGTACTTGTTTTCCGTTGCCTGGGGGAGTGTATGGATTTCCTACATTTCAGGTCAAAGCAGATATAGGTACTTATGTCACTATTGCCGGTTATGTTGGGCAGGTCTGTACCACGAGCTATGCGTATATTACATTTAAAATGTCTAACAGTGATTCATCTCAACGTGTCGGCTATATAGATCAGAAGTATATAACAGCTTCTGGTGAAGTGTTTTGGCATATGACTATGAGAGAGAAATCAACGGGTAATATTATATCTAAATACTGCGGGCCTGACCATCCGTGTATGCCACAAAATAAAGATCCTGAAGATTATCCGCATCCGTGGGTCGATGAGTTTGACAGTGAACAACACGAAATCATTGTTGTCAATCCAGATAAAAATATGCTTGAAAACATTCGTAAGTCCAGGTCAAAATCAGGATTGTCCGTACTTGAAACCATTGAGAATGAATATGACCTTGACGAAACAACCGAACCTAATTGGCCTACAGAAAAAGTTACGGTAGGTTTACCTCCTGATTGGGAAGAAAAAGCCATGGGTGATTCTATTGTGCCAATTCGAAAAGTGATACCAAGGCCTGTTTATATAAAAACAGCAGCTTTAAAATTTAAACAGATAAAAGGAGTCGAGCTATGAGAAAACGATTATTTTTAATTATTTTGGCAGTGCTTTTTATGGTCTCAAATGTTTGGGCCGCTGGAACCGCATCGCAGTCATTTTCATGGATTACCCCAAACATGGCCCAGTTAGTGTTTACCTGCACCGGGGATGCCGCTGACGGGACTATACCGGACACCGACACAACGGATGGTAGAATCCTTGGATTGTATTTATATCGAGTTATAGTCAAAAATACAACGGCTCAGACTGACTGCACAGACGATTCGGACGTTTATATTTTAGATGAGGGTGCTGTTGATCTTCTTAACGGCCAGGGGGTTGACACTCTGGATAAGGATGCTGAAAACTATATCAGGCTTTATCGAAAAGACCCGATTGTAGGGCCTGTTACTCTTGATGTGAATAGTCAAGCGGAAGTTTCTGCTGTTTATACTGTAACCGTAATCCTTGCAAAGTAGGTGAAAAACATGAAGAAATTAATTACAATATTAAGCCTTTTATTGACGCTATATATTCCTAACCTATGGGCTATGTGTGAGTGTGATATGTGGGTGGGGAGTACGACAGAAGCGGGATTGGTCGAACTCGCCACCGATGAAGAAACCGTAACTGGAGCTTCTGATGCGGTGGTATGCACCCCTGGAAATATTACGGCAAAGATGGCGGCACCCGGAGCCATAGGCGGCACAACCCCGGCGGCTGGTGCGTTTACAACCTTAGCCGTTACCCAAAATTTTCAGCCCACAAAAGGTTCTGACGTTGCGAGTGCCGGGGCCATGACCCTCGGGAACGGCAACCTGTTTGACATTACCGGAACCACGACGATTAATACGATTGTCTCAAAGGGCATTGGAACCATTGTGGTTCTTGAATTTGACGGTGCGCTTCAGTTAACCCATTCAGCCGACTTATTCTTGCCTACCGCTGGAAATATCACAACCGCTGCCGGAGATATTGCTGCTCTGTACGAGTACGCTTCTGGTGACTGGCGGTGTTTTAATTATATGCGGGCTGATGGGACGGTATTGAGTGGCGTGGCTGCTATCACCAGCGGTTCAATAACGGGAATAACCGACCTTGCCATAGCTGATGGTGGTACTGGAGCAGGGACAGCGGCAGATGCTTTCACGGCTTTAAAACAGAATGCCACAGGTGCAGCCACAGGCGTTGTTGAACTCGCCACCAATGCCGAAACCGCAGCATTTACAGACGAAAGCCGGGCGGTTACTCCCGAAGGGCTCGGCTATGCAATGGCTGGTTTGCTGGCTTATGGTGTTCAGTGGGATGAAGATTTGTCAAGTCCGACACTGACACGAACTGGGGCCTTGGCAGGTTTAGCGGCCGCCGCCAGTCCCGGAAATGCGGCACTTCCTATCCATGCCGCTATGAGACGATGCATCCTGAGCGATGCCGGAGTTGTGCAATATTATCTCGGGGCTACCGATAGTACTAAAAAAGAAGACGGAGTTACTGCCTCTGTGTTGGACGGAACAGACGGTCAGGTAATGGTTGAAATTCCTAAGTTTGCCTATAAGTACTCTTATGATGCAACCACTAATGTTCACAGTTGGAGCATATCAAGCGTGTTGTTTCCGGGTTATGAATGGCATCCAGCTTTTTACAAAGATGGTGCCTGGGTGGATCACAGGTATATCGGGGCTTATGAAGGGGTAGGATATGATGATGGAACTAGTGCTTATGTTGACTGTCAGAATGATAAAACAGACAACTGGGCAGGCGGAGCAATTGATGTAGCTAATGATAAACTTGGTAGCGTAAGCGGTTTTGCACCTATGATGGATGAGACACGGGCCAAGTTTAGAGCGGTGGCACTGAACCGTGGTGTTGGCTATCGACAGCAAGATTTCTATCTAACGAGTGCTGTCCAACTACTATATCTGGTTGAGTATGCTTCATTCTACAGCCAGGACGTGATTGGCATGGGCCGCACGGAGTTGACAGGCGGAACTTGGGTTAAAGACAGCTATATTGGTGTCACTGGCAAGTCTAACGGTAATGGTAACGCCACGGCTAACATCGGCGGGAATACCAACGATGCGTATATGAGCTATAGGGGAATAGAAAACTTCTATGGCAATATTTATAAGTGGGTGGATGGCATTAATATTGGTATGGCTGCAACACACGATGGGGGAGCTGATCAAGCAGTCTTTACAGATAGCGGTGAATCGTGGCCTGTTGATGCTTTTATTGGTATGACTATTGTTAATACGTCAGATAGTGATGCAACCGGAACTATTACGGATAATGACGGGACAACAATCACTGTGGCTGGTGGTATGACTGGTGGAGATAATGATTTTGACGATGGAGATATAATCAATATAAGTAATATTCCGTGGGTAAGCAATACCGAAACTGATTTTGCGGATGATACTTATGCAAGTTATACTCTTTTAAAGGATACCGGAGGCAGTGGGATTACACTGCATAATACTACTGGATACCAAACAACCTTAGAACAAACAAAAGCAGGGTTTCTGCCGTCTGCTGTTGGCGGATCAAGCAATGAGTATATCACTGATTACTATTCTCAGTCATCCGGCTGGTGCGTGGTTGTATTCGGCGGTTATGCGGGTAACGGCTCGGACGCCGGGGCGTTTTGCGTCCATACGGCTTACGCGTCGTCGAATGGCTATGTGTATCTCGGCGGGCGGTTGGCATTCTAAACATAATGCTTGCCAATACACACAATATAGTATATGATCCTTGTAACTTAAAAAAGGAGGATATTATGAAAGATGTTAAAGGTTACGAGGGATTATATGCCGTAACAAAAGATGGTAAGGTTTGGTCATATCCGAAGTCAAGCAGAAACACAAAAGGAATGTGGTTAAAGCAACACCATATAGAGAAAAAAAGAATTAATGGCACGAAGTATATTATTGCTTCGGTTGGATTGTGGAAAAATAAAAAGCGTA
>Ga0208279_1000710_pt1 | contig 23291 bp, 8 predicted proteins | sample AntAceMetag02UKM_FD_184766 | JGI IMG/M metagenome (GOLD analysis project Ga0208279, IMG submission 184766) | Saline lake microbial communities from Ace Lake, Antarctica - Antarctic Ace Lake Metagenome 02UKM (SPAdes) (version 2) | ecosystem: Environmental > Aquatic > Non-marine Saline and Alkaline... | reverse complement strand
CACGATGTTGCCGTCGTTCCAGAAGGTGATCGTATAGGTGAGGATATGTGTCGGGCTAACATAGGTCTGACCGTCGTCCTTCTCCAGCCTCATGTCGGGGCGCGTCACGGTGACGGCCGCAGCGTCGACCTCGTCGGCGTAGTCATTGAGGGCGCCGCCCGGGCCGTCCGCGCCTGTACGCTCAGTCGAGTCGGTATTGTACGGCGAGACCTGGCCGGGATCGCCGGGCCGGCTTGTCCAGTCTACGCGTGCCGTATTGATGAGCTCCTCGGCCGTCGCAGCGCTTGAGTTGACGACGCACCGTAACAGGAGAGTGATCGTCTGGCCGATATCGAGTGTCTGGAACCGCGCGACGCCCGTGTTGCCGAAGATAAACGTAACGTCCTGTCCCGCCACCGTCCCCTCTCCGTCGAGGTCGGCGGCGTCGATAAATGTGTCGCCGTCGTTGTCAAGGCCGTCGGACATAACAGGCGTGATGTCGTATTCGGACGGAACGGTGTCAGACACGACGAGGTCGTAGGCCGGAATCTGGCTGGCGGCGTCGTGCTGTATGGTTATGGTGTAGATGACGACGTCTCCGACATCGACTACCGTGACGTCCGGGACCTTCGCTATCTCGAGGACGGGCTCGATTACCTCTGTATCGGCCGCCGAGTCGGACAGGGGGCCCCCGCCGTCGTAGGTGAGCTGTACTGCGTTATTTAAGAGCGTGCCCGGTGAGCCTCCCTGGTTGCCGACGACGTTGAGTACGACCACGGTGTAGGTGATCGTGATCGTGTCGGCCGCCGGCCCAGCCGGGTTCACGATCTGCCCAAGGTTCCACGTCAGGCTCTCGCCGTTCGCGCCCACAACCGGGTCCGTCGGGCCGCTTATCGTGATCGACGGGTCGTACACGAACGAGTCCTGCGAGACGAACGCCAGGCCCGGGTCAAGCGTGTCGGTGAGTGTCACATTGTTCAACGTACCCTCGATGAGTGTCACGACGACCTCGTACTGGAACGTCTCACCGATGGCGGCATCGCCGTCACCGAGGAGCGTCTTCGCGAGCGATATATCGTCCACAGTCACATCGGCGTCGTCGCTGTTGTTGTAGTCGTTCTCCTCGCCCGGGTCGGACGGGTCGCCCGTCCGCTCGTACGCCTCCGAGTTGTACGGCGACACCTGTCCCGGGTCGCCCGATACCGACGTCCACTCCAGGGCCGCGTCGTTCGTGATCACCTCGTTAGGCTCGACCGTGTCGTCCAGTGTCACGTCGAAACTGAACTGCACGGGGTTCCCCGCGTTATAGGTGGTGCCGATGCTCGCCCAGCTGAACTCGATCGTCGGGTCGCCGGTCGCGTCCACTGTCGGCGCCGGGCCGTTTATCGAGACAACGTTGTTCGCGTACGTCATCCCCGCCGGGATCACGTCCGTTATCTCCACGTCGTTGGCCGCCGCCGTGGACGAGACGGTGTGGTTCACCGTTATCGTCATCGTGATCGTGTCGCCCGCGTCACCCGTAGTCGGCGCCGCCTCCTTGTCGATAACAAGGTCCGGCTCCTCGATCGTAGTGTCCGCCGCCGCGTCGCTCAACGGGCCGCCGCCGTCGTAGGTCAGCTCCACCGCGTTGTTCCGCGTCTGACCGTTCTGGTTGGCCGTGACGTTCGTCACGCACACCGTGTAGGTGATCGTGATCGTATCGGCCGCCGGCCCAGCCGGGTTCACGATCTGCCCAAGGTTCCACGTCAGGCTCTCGCCGTCCGTACCCACCACCGGGTCCGTCGGGCCGCTTATCGTGATCGACGGGTCGTACACGAACGAGTCCTGCGAGACGAACGCCAGCCCCGGGTCGAGCGTGTCGGTGAGAGTCACGTTGTTCAACGTACCCTCGTTCAGCGTCACCACCGTCCGGTACTGGAACGTCTCGCCTATCACGGCCGTCCCGTCACCCAGCAGCGTCTTCGTCAGGGCCGTGTTGTCGTCCACCGTGACGTCCGCGTCGTCGCTGTCGTTGTAGTCGTTCTCCTCGCCCGGGTCGGACGGGTCGCCCGTCCGCTCGTACGCCTCCGAGTTGTACGGCGACACCTGTCCCGGGTCGCCCGATACCGACGTCCACTCCAGGTCCGCGTCGTTCGTGATCACCTCGTTAGGCTCGACCGTGTCGTCCAGTGTCACGTCGAAACTGAACTGCACGGGGTTCCCCGCGTTATAGGTGGTGCCGATGCTCGCCCAGCTGAACTCGATCGTCGGGTCGCCGGTCGCGTCCACTGTCGGCGCAGGGCCGTTTATCGAAACAACGTTGTTCGCGTACGTCATGCCCGCAGGGACCACGTCCGTTACCTCCACGTCCTGGGCCGTGGCGTTGCTCGGGGCCGTATGGTTCACGGTTACGGTCATAGTGATCGTGTCGCCCGCGTCTCCCGTAGTCGGCGCCGCCTCCTTGTCGATATCGAGTGTCGGTTCCACAACCGTGTTGGTGACCTGGTTCGAGGTGTCGGTGTAGTGACTCCCGCCCGTGTCCCTGTCGTCCCATCCAATGCTTCCCTGATCCTGGAAAGTATCGCCCCGAACGACGCAGGTTCCACCGACATAGCTCTGGTCGACGTAGGCGTATATCGTGACCGTGCGGTCCACGCCTGCTGCGCCAAGGACGTCGCCGAACGTGACTGTCACGTCTGTCGTCCCGTCGGCTTGCTCAGGCCACGCCGGCGTGCCGGAGGGCGCAGACGTGACGTTCGTCACTGTCAGGCCGTCTTCAACGGTGTCGGCGAGGGCGAGGTTGTATGCCGTCGTGTCCGTCGGAACATCTATGGTGAGCGTGTATGTCAGCGGCTCGCCTATGGAGACGGTGGGCGGGTTCGTCGCCTTCGCCACCGAGGCATCATCGGTGTTGTGCGTCACGTCGTCGGGCCCTATTCCGGAATACGACCTCTCGTCGGAGGAAGCGCCCGGCAGGCCCGTGTACCCCGTCACGCGCGCCTCGTCCGTCATGGTCCAGCTCGTACCGACGTCCGCGTCCACAGTCGTGTGGTAATTGATCGTCACGGTCTCCCCCACCTCGATGCGCGAGGCCGATGTGTTCGAGGAGACGGGGAGGGACGTGTCGGACGAGACGAATGTTATCGTGAAGGTGGTTCCGTCCCAGGCTGTCGTGTAGTCCGTGGGTGTAGAAAGTGTCCTCGCACCAATCGTTATCGAGTCCACGGCGGGCGGCGCGTTTCTCATCCCCACGGGTATGAGGTCCGTAATCACCGTGTCGAAGGCCGTGTTCCAGCCGCTGTTCGTGAAGGTCACCGTGTAGTCCACCTGCTGGCCGCCCTGCACTGGGTTGGCAGTAGAGGTGGTCTTATCAAATGAGGAGAGGACCGGCTGGTCCACGTCGGTTGTGACGTCGGGGGAGTCATCCTCGTCGTCGAGGTCGTCCCACGACGGCTCAGTCGGGCTGCTCGTCCAGTCCCACCTTATCTTTCCGCGGTCGTCGGAATCGTCACTGGCCACGGGCGGGCTCCACACGTTCGGCAAACCTCCGTCGTCGAGGCCGGTCACCAGCGCGTCGAACTCGATCGTGAAGACGTAGTCCGTATCCCCCTGCGGAGAGGCAGGGTCGGCGTTGTCGATCGTGTTGAGGTCCCAGGTGAGCGTCGCCCCCGGGTCGGGGGTGTAGTCCTCCGTCGGCTCGCCCGGGGGAATCACGAAGGAGGCTGCCGTCACGGGGTCGCCGCTGACGTCTGCGAGGACGGTGCTCATGGCGACGTACGCGAGGCCGTTCGTGTCGATCGCGTCGCGGACGTCGGGCCAGTAGGCCGTCGTCTCGGCGGGAATCGTCACCGTGAGGAGGTATGTTACCGTTTCGCCGATGGCTGCCGGGCTCCCCGAGACGATTGACTTCTCTATCTCGACGTCCTCCGTGTAGAGGTTGTAGGTGTCCGCCCCGTCCGAGTAATTCCTGATGTCGGGGTTGACGGCGTCCGTTGGCAGGCTGTCGTAGCTTGTCGCGGTGAAGCCGTTCTGGAAGGAGATGCCGCCCGAGACGTCCCAGTCAACGACCGCGTTAAAAGAGATGGTGGCTGTCTCGCCCACGTCCACGCGGCCGGCCGAGGACGTGTTAGGCGTCACAAAGGTGAAGGTGAGCTCTCCCGTTGTGCCGTTCCACCCGACCGTGTAGTCCACGCCGGGCGTGAGCGTCCTGAGCGGGTTGGGGGGCGTCACGGGGTCGTCGTCTATGGTTATCGAGTAGGCGAGTGTCGTGGGGTCGGTGTCCCTCATCTCGGGCGGCAGCGTGTCCACTACAATTGTGTTGTAGGCGGGCGATGTGCCGTTGTTCGTGAACTCGAGAGTGAAGGGCACAGTGATGCCCGCCTGGACCTGGAGAGGGTCGGTGCCGAGCGTGGAGGCCTTCTGAGGGTTCTGGATGTCGGGCTCGATGACATTCACGTCGGCGTCGTCGTTCTCGCTGTAGCTCTGCCCCTCGTAGTCGAAGGAGAAGTTAACGTCGTTCGTCTGTGTCGCGCCGGCGAAGTTCACGGCGTCGTCGTCCACGCGGGCGTCGATGTCTATCTGGATCGTCGTGGACGAGGATATAGTCCCGTAGTCGAACCGCAGGACGCCCGGGCTCGGCTCCGTGAACGACGGGGTGGGCCCGGAGACTATGGTGTGGGTGATGTACTCCAGGCCCGGCGTGGGGAGCGTGTCCGTTATCACGAGGTTGCTGTAGGTGGGGTTCTGGAACTCGCCCGTGACTGTGAAGGTGACCGTCTCGCCTATCGTGGCCGTCTGCGTGTCGGGCGTCTTGGCGTCGTCGAAGTTCGCCGAGTACACGCTGTCCCCGTCGTAGCTGTAGTCGCACCCCGTGACGCTGCCGCCGGCGTTTTGACATGGTCCCACGACCTGGTAATCGTGCACGAGGCTCCCCGTCCCGACGTCGGCCGTGATCACGTAGGTCCTCTGGGTCGACGGGAGGATGGCGCCCCCGCCCGCATCGGTATACGCGAATATCACCTGCTGGCCTACGACGGACCCCAGGGTGGAATTAATACTGGAGTAACCGGCGCTCAGTGTGTGGGTTGCCGTCCAGTTATCGGCCGTCGAGGTCCCGTTGTTGCGCAGTGTCACGTTGAAGGTGGCCGTACCGCCATCGGGTACGACCTGCGTCGAGGGTATGACGGTGATGTCGAGGTCGGGATAGGCGACGGCCTCGGTGTCGGGCGGGAAGGTGATCGCGTTGGGGCCTCCGCCGCAGGTGTCCTCGTAGGTGCCGCTCGCCGTGCCCGTGGCGTTGGGCGGCGGCGGGGGGACGCTCGACGGGTCGGAGTCGCACTGGCCGGAGGAGGGGTCGCGGTAGACATTGAACGTGACGGTCAATGTCTCCCCCGGATCGACGTAGTCGTTACCGTTGTTGATGTTGCCGCCGTTCGCCACGCTCGCGAACTCTATCTGCTGGGGGCTCCCCCCGAGGTCCACCGGCTCCTCCTCCGGCTCGGTGAACGTGTGGGCGGGAACGCTGCTCGTGATCTCTGCCCCACCCGCGCTGGAGTCGTAGAGGTAGCCGGAGGGGAGAGTGTAGGTCACATCGAGCGCCTCCGCCCTGGCGCCGTCGTTAGTCACCGTGAACGTTATCGTCCCGTTGCAGGTGGTGAAGCCAGCCAGGTTGTTCGTCGTGGCCGCGAGGTCGGGTTGGAGCACCAGGCACTGCGAATCGGAGTTGCTACCGGAGATGCAGGTCCCGCCCGCGTTGCAGCCCCACTCCGCCGTGGCCTCGTTGCAGGAGGGGGAGGTGCAGCCGATGACCGTTCCGCGAAGGATGACCTGGAAGGTCCCGTCAAGGAGGTTCGGGTCGACGCCGCCGTCGTTGGACATGACGGTCGAGGCGTTCCAGGTGAGCGTCTCGCCGCCGGGTCCCCCCGACACGCTGTCAGGCGGGGTTCCGGAAACGGTCGACACGTAATCGACATCCGCGGGGTACTGGTCCGAGAGGCTCGCGTTCTGCGCGGCAGCGGCGCCCGTGCTGTTCAGTGTCACGCGCCACTCGACCGTGTCGCCGTTCACGGCATAGAGCTCCGCCTCCTGGAAGGTTCCGCTCGTCCCGATTCTCCCCTCCTTGAGGACGGAGACGTTCATGTCCTGGATAAGGAGGATGGCCTCCGTCTCGTCCGTCACCTGCGCCTCGTCGCAGACGGAGTCGTAGCCCGCGGTCGTCCGGAACTTCCTGTCGCTCGTCACGAAGTCGCAGTCGGTCAGTATCTCGTAACGGATCTCCACGATGTCCTCTATGGGCAGGTCGTTGAACTCGGGAATCCCGGCGGGAACCGCGCCGGCGACGTAGACATAGGGGTCAGCCTCGGTGCCCGATCCGGAGGGATCGGAGATGCCTGTCCAGCCGGACCATGTCGAGGTGGAGCTGTCATAGTGGCGGTACTCGGCCGTTCCCGCCTGGTAGAAGGCGCCGGACGGCGGGTTCGGCAGGGGGAAGACCTCCTCCACGTACAGGTTGTAGAGGTTCGTCTGGCCGGAGTTCTTCACCTCGATGACGACGTCACCCGTGCCGCAGAGCGCAATGGTGCCGGGGAAAGTGGCGACGCCTACGAGGCCGTCTGGCGGCAGGAGGACCTCAGAGTAGTCCGTCGCGGAGGTCTGGCAGGTCCCGCTGAGGCATCCCCACTCCGCGTAGACCTCGTTGTCCAGGTCGTCGCAGCCGATGATATCGGCAGTGATAGTGAAGGAGACCTGGCCGCCCGGGGTAAGGTCGTCGTACTGTCCGTCGCCGTCCAGGTCCTCGAGATCATCGAGGGGGGCAACGAGCGATGCGAAATCCCACACGATGACGTTGCCGCCCGCAGGCGGCGCGGGCACGACACTCGCCGGCGTCACGGAGCTCGAGTTGTAGCTCAGGTCGGCGTCCAGCGTGTCAGTGACGACCAGGTTGTAGGCGGCACCGTCCCCGCCATTCGTCACGGTGAGGGTCCAGGTCACGGGCGTCTGGTCGGCGTAGTTCTGCTCGGGCCCCTTCATGATGAAAGCGTTGGCCTCGGCGATGTACATAGGCTGGTCCGGTCCGGCGGTTACCGTGGACTCCCTGGGCACGCTACCGTCGTCGCAACGGTCGTTGTACTGCGCCTCTGCGGCATATGTATAGAGCCCGGCGGAGCAGGGCATTCTCAGGTCTATTTCGATGCTCCCCACGGCAGAGAGGTCGCCGCTCCCCCCGCCCTGTGTCGCGAAATCCCAGCGGAGCTCGCCGGGCGTCCCCGTGTCAGGCTCGAAGGCGGTGATGGCCCCGGCGCCGCTCTCCGTGAAAGTCCCCGTGAAGACGGTGGTGCCTGCAACGTATTCGTAGTTGTTCGTCCCGTCACCGTCGGGGTCGAGGTCGAAGATGACGAGCAGGTCGTAGACGTCGTATATGTTCTTGGTCAGGGACATGGTGTAGGTCTCGATGCCGCACCTGTCCGTGAGGGAGGGACCGCTGAGGCCCAGGCCGAGGGAGGTGCGCTCGACATTGACGAGTATCCAGTTCACCTCGCTCGAGCACGTCGCAATCGTCAGGACCGATTCGTCGTACTGGGACCCCGTGGTGTCCTCCGCCTGGAAGGTGTACTCCACCACCAGGGCGAAGGCCGCATCGGGGGCCGGGCAGCCGGGGGCGCTGTCGAGGCCTGAGAGGTCCACTATGTAGGTGCCACCCGCCCCTGCGTTGTCGGAGACGGAAGAGCTGTAATCCATACCATCCACTCTCACGGCGTCCAGGGAGACGTACGTCTGGCCCAGGACCATGTCGTCGGTCATCGTCGACCCGGCCCAGGACCCTGGCCGGCTCGAGCCGCTGAGCGCGTAGGTGTTCGTGTAAGAGATGTTCGTGCATACCTCGGCCGTCCCGCCGCCCGAGCGGGAGCCGTCCAAGTTACAGTCGCCGTCGCATCCCGGTGTGTCCTCCACGGCGAATGTGACAGTCTGACTGTCGCCGGAAATCGTGCAGCCGCGGCAGTCGGTACCGCCGGTAACGGCGGCGATATTCACGTAGAGACCCTCCGGGGGGCCGGCGCACGGGTCGGAAAGGGTCATCTCGAAGCTCTCGCTCCACGTGTCGCCGTCATTGAGCGTGGGCGTCCAGGTGATCGCATTACCGTCGTCCACACCCCCGCCCGTGATGTTCTGTATCGTCCATCCCGGCGTGGGGTTGGGGTAGTCGTCCGTGATGGTGGGAGTGAAACCGTCCGGTCCGTCGTACTCCACCTGGACGGTGAAGGTGATGGTGTCGTTGCCGTTGACGATGCCCGGGTCGTTCTTCGTTATGGAGAGGGAGGGGAGGCCGGTGAGCGAGACGGACTTGATCTGGACGGGCGGGGCGAACGGGTTCCCGCACTCGTCGTCGTAAATGGACTGCCAGAGCGTAACGCCTCCCCCCGAGGGCGGGCAGGCGCCCGTCTGCCAGTTGATGTCGAAAGTGTAGGAAATCTCCGAGTTTGCGGCGATGTCGCCGATGGTGAACTCGCCCGTTGCCGGGGTGTAGATCACACCGCCCGTTACGTTCGTGATCTCGTAGCCTGAGGGGAGACCGTCAAGATCGAGGACGAAGCTGTAGGCGCCGCCCACGTCCGGGTCGGGCGTCACGGGGTCGCCGTTCGTGATAGTGACGCTCACTGTCTTGTCCGAGCAGTAGGGTATGTCCTCCATGCTGCCGATGGTGACGGAGATGTCCGGGGGCCTGAGGACGTAGTCGATGGCCGCCGACGCTGTTCCCGGCGGGACCTCGGTGGACGTGTCGAGGCACGTCTGGTCCGGGACCTGGCCGAGGCCGATGCAGCCGAAGGTCGCGTCAAAGTCGTTGGTGAGGTCCGTGCAGGCATCGACGTCGGCAACGGCCGTGATGGTTACCTCATCGTCCACGGCCATTGTCGCCAGGGCCGGTATCTCGGTGCTCGACCACGTGACCGTGCTCGGGTAGGGTGCGGGCTCGGCGGGGGCGGGCGTGAGGGAGGACCAGCTCATGCCTGTGCCGAGTGTGTCGGTGAGCCGGACGTTTTGTATGTCCCCCAGGCCGGTGCTCCTCACCTTGAGCGTCCACGTCACCGCGTCGCCTATGGAGGCGGGCTGGTTGGCCGGCGTCTTGTAGAGCGATATGTCTCCGGGTTTCACGGTGATGAAGAAGTTGTCGCTCCGGGGGCTTCCCGTGCCCGTGTAGGCCACGGAGAGCTGGTCGGTGCCGCCGACGGCGGTGCAATCCGTCTCCATGGTGAAGTCGATTGTCAGGTCGTCACCGGGCGTGAGGACCACGGCACTCCCGTAGATCGCGTCTATGTCCCATGTAAGGACCTGGCCGACCACGCCCGGATCGGTGTTATCCACGCCCGAGGGGCTGGTGATGGTCGTGGATCCCGCCAGATAGACTAAGCCCGTCGGGGGCATGGTGTTCGTGACGACGATGGCCTCGACATCGGTGGTGGCTCCCGCAGGGTTGGACACCGTGATGGTGTATCCGTTCGCCTCACACTGGTTGATGGGTGTTGGCCCCGTCACGGAGACGCTCGCCTGGGCGAAAGCCATCGCCGGAACGGCCAGCGCCGCCAGGGATAATGCGAAAAGGGTCGAAAGTCTCAGCCTTCTCATGGCTCACTCCTTTTTTGAATTGGTATACCTATGGTTATGTACAGCTTGTCCTTTTTCGAGACGTAGATGCCGGTTCCGGCCTCTACGGATGTCCCTGGGGCGAGGGTGCTCATATCGGGCCCCTTCCTGCTGAAAAGGCCAGCCCTGCCTCCCGGCTCGCTCTCGAGCCCGCTTACCTCTATATCGTTTCGTGAGCTGTTCAGGACGGAAAAGTCGTGAACGCGCCCCTCTTCGTCGACGCTGATCGAGGCGGGCAGGCGGATGCTCCCCGCGTCCCCCGGCGTCGCGTAGCCGGAGACGTAGAGGCGCTTCACCCTGTCGAAGCGCTCCGACCGGTCCGTCGTGAATGCGATATACTCCTTGATCACGCCTTGTGCGGGCGTAACGGTGAAATCGAATGAAACCCCGTCCTTCGGCTCTATCTTCAGAGGCGTCTCGAGCCGGCAGGCGACGTGATTTGAATGTGCGATCTCCATGACCGTGATGGCCTTATCCCCGATGTTCTCGAGCTTCCCCGAGAGGTTCACGCTGATTCCCGCGGGGAGGATGCCCGCGTCGAGGCTCTCCGGCTCGACGACGAACGCCTCCCCCTTATATCCCTTAATGAGGCCCCTGACCTCTATCCTGTGTCTTTGATTATCCGGGTCGTTGCTCGCCACGAAGACGGCCTTCGCGACCTTCCCGTAGCGCTTGCCTGAAGTGAACGTTATCTCCAAGGCTGCGCTCTCGCCGGGGGCCAGCTTTTTGTTCTCGATCTTTGCCACCGTGCAGCCGCAGCTCGACGTCACCCTGCGTATGATCAGCTCCTTGTCGCCGGCGTTCTTCAGCTCGACCGTCCCTGTAGCGTTCTCTCCTTGCCTTATTGTCCCGAAGTTCCAGGCACCCGGCGCCTGGAGCCTCGGGGCGGAGAGCGCGCATTCGCATGCAAGGGTAGATACGAAAACCACGCATGCCAAGGCAATTGTCACTTTTATCATGCTAAAAAGTCGGCTCCAGGTGTTGATGCCATTATTGTAGAACCCATCTATTAGCCTTGGGCCATAACATAAGGGTGAGCCTTAGCCGATAAGGCTAACACATTAGCACAAGATTATGTAATTATTCTTGCTTTTGCAACACCATTATAGTTTGGATATAACATGTATATATAATACAGGGTGCATATGGGGGGGCGTTTACGTTTTAACCCGGGTTAATTAACTTTCCCGGTAAAGCGAATGGCTGGAAGAAGCCGGTTTCAGAGCTGGAGATTGAGTGTCTTCAGCCTGTCGTCTTCCATGGTGGAGGAGAGGTAATCCATGGCGACCTTCATACGCTCATCAAGGCTTCCGCGTATACGGAGGACTTTTCCGGTGTAGCCCTGTATCTCTTCCATGATGATCCGTTCGATGTCGAGCTGGAACTCCTCGTTGTCGGAACGCACGCCGTCGTCCATCCCCCTGTTCCTGCTCAGGCGCAGGTGGTCCTCGATCTCTATGTATATCAGGAGGGAATACGTCGACTGCCAGCTTGCGGCCGCCTCGCCGATGATCTCGTACGTCGCGGGATCAACGTAGCCGTGTTCCGCGCCGCGCTTTGCGAATAGCGTGTTGTCGAAGACGCACCGGTCGCACAGGATGAAGTCGGGATTGAGCTCCGCCCTCTCCAGCTCCTGGCGGATCTGCTCTTTGAGGATCCAGTATTGCCCCTTGCTCACCTGCCCCGCCTCGTTGATGTCGTAGGGGCATAGGCGGGAGAGCTCCGGGACGATCTCCGCCTGGAAGGCCCTGTATTTCAGCTCGCTGAAGAGCCTGTGAACGAACGTGGTCTTGCCGACGCCGAACGTGCCGATTATACCGATCTTGTGCATACCCTGGCAATCATAGCACCGTGAATGGTATGTTTAAAAACAAAAACATAGAAAAATCCCCGATCTGTTAACCTGGATTATTCACAAGCAAGAGATTTCTGAATATTAATAAATTCGCGAGCGGAGCGAGCTAATTTATTGAAATATAATGGTGTTTTTTAATCGTGAGTGTAAAATCGAATTGCCCGTGAAAGGCTTGTGACCGCCATGCGTCCTGTTCGCTACCTGATTATTTCCGCAGCTGTCGTCTGTCTTGTTTTCCCGGTGCGGATTCACTGCGCCGCCCCGGGTGCGCCTGCGGCGGCCTTCCCGGGGACGGCCGCCGGGGGGGAGCTGACAGTCCATGTGATAGATGTGGGCCACGGGGACGCCGTTCTCATCCAGACACCCGACGGGAAGAACATACTGATAGACTCCGGGGCCGGTGAGGCCGTGTGGTCGGAGGGCGATATGGGCGAGCTCGCCGTCGTCCCCTACCTGCGTGAGCTGGGGGTACATGTCATCGACATGCTCATTATCTCTCACGCGCACTACGACCACATCGGGGGGATGGCGACAGTCATCAAGAGGCTCGGGGTGCGGGAGGTTGTCGATTCCGGCTACCCCCGCACGACGCAGGTCTATCAGGATCTCCTCGAGCTGATCCGGGAGAAGGGGATTCCGTACAGGAAGGTGCGGAAGGGGGATATCCTATCTTTCGGCGCCGGGGTGGAGGCCAGGGTGCTTCACCCTTCCCGCACGGAGTACCGCTGGGGGAAGCGCGCCGAGATCAACAACTATTCCATCGTTATCAGGATGGAGTACGGCGAAGTGAGCTTCCTCTTCACGGGGGACCTGGAGAAGGAGGGGGAGCGGGACGTCCTGAGAGCGGGGTATCCCGTCCGCAGCACCATCCTGAAGGTCGGTCATCACGGCAGCAAGACCTCGAGCACCGGCTCTTTCGTCAGCGCCGTCAGGCCGGAGGTGGCCCTCGTCAGCTGCGGCGAGAGGCCGAAGTTCACCCGCGAGAAACCGTGCAGGAACCTGCGGCGCGTCGGCGCCAGGATATACAGGACCGATCTCAGGGGTACGCTCGTCGTGAGGACCGATGGAAAGAGCTACTCGGTGGAGACGGAGAGGGAAGGGGGGTATTTCCCCGCGGGGGCCGCCTCATGGGGGATGGCTCTACTCTGGGAGAGGGCTGCATGAATAATTTCCTCGATATGCCCGCCCTTGATACCGTCCAGCCCTGTATCGCCGACCCGACGAGGATACGGTTTATCTCCCTCCTCGACATGGACATCTCACCGGTCCTTCCCTACCTCAACGCCGTCGTCAAGGGCGCCATATACAACCGGCACGGGCATACACTCACGGTGAGGAGGGAAGGGAGGATCGTCACACTTCACCCCAACAAGATAGCGGGGGCTAAAATCCGCGACCGTGACGACGCCATGAGCATTCTCTCCGAGATGGTCGACCTGATCAACGACTGTCACGAGAGGATGGACGAGATCGAGCCGGACTACGAGCGAAGGGCCAGTCTCGGTGTTCTGGATATTTACAAACTGCTTCCGGGGACAAACTGCCGGAGGTGCGGGGAGGCCACGTGCCTGGCCTTCGCCGCGAAGCTGGCGAAAGAAGCGGCCGGTATAGCACAGTGTCCGGTTATCTACACGGCGGATTTCCAGGAGAAAAGAAAGCTCCTTTCCCTCATGCTTACGGACGCCGGCTACAGTGTGCCGGAATTCACTTAGAGGTTTTCTATATTGAACAAATTCAACCTACGTCCCTGATGAATACTACGGCGTGCGTTATTTTCGGGTTCGGGTGCTCGAGGAGCGAGCTTGAGGCGGCCCGTCTGGTCGAGTACCTGCGGAAGAACCGCTGGCGCCTCACGACGGACCTGCGGGAGGCGGACATGGTTTTCGTGGGGACCTGCGGCGTCACACGGCTCATCGAGGAGCTGAGCGTCGCCCTTGTGTCGATTGCCGCCGGGAGAAAGCGGGCGGGGGCGAAGCTGGTTGTCTTCGGCTGCATGCCGGTGATGAACGGTGATCGCCTCCGCAGGGATTTCAATGCCATTACGGTGACTCCCCGGACGATGGATAAGCTGGACGGCTTGCTGGACGCCGAAATTGAGATGCGCGGGATAGGCGATCCCAACGAGATGGATGCTTATTCCCGGCTTATCAAGGGGTCGTTTACCCTCCGTGATAGGTTCCTGGTGAGGGCGCGGGCAGCGCCGCGGCTCATCGGCCATGTCCTCACACGCATGATGCTGGGCCGGGGCCCCCAGCCCCCGAACGTGTGTCTCGAAGAAGCCTTCAGTATCGTGATAGGGCGGGGGTGCTCGGAAAACTGCAGCTATTGCGCCATCAATCGCGCGGTCGGCCCTCTCGTCTCCAAGCCCCCCGATGCCGTTCTCGCGGAATTCCGTGAGGGCCTGGCCGGGGGATACGGGAAGTTCCACCTCGTTGCGGGGGACGTCGGGGCCTACGGCCAGGACATCGGGATAGACATAACGGTTCTTCTGAGGAGGCTCTTCGATCAGGAAGGGGCTTTCCAGCTGTTCCTGGATGAATTCAACCCGAAGTACCTGGTGCGGTACTTTCCGCAATTATTCGAACTGTTCACCAAAAACAGTCGCAGGATAGGCATCCTGACCTTTCCGGTACAGTCGGGAAGCAGGCGCGTCATAGAGTCGATGAACCGGGGGTACTCCGTAGATAGTGTGAAGGAGTGTTTGATGGCACTGAGGCGTGCGTGCCCTGAGATCGTACTGGGGACGCATGTCCTGGTGGGGTTCCCGGGCGAGAGGGAGGCCGATTTTGCCCTGACCCTCGAGTTTTTACGGCAGGTCGGGTTTTCCTATGTCGAGGCCTTTACGTACGAGGAGCGCGCCGACACGGAGAGTGCCGGCATGCGTGAGAAAGTGCCCGGTGTTGTGAAGCACTGGAGGCTCTGGCGGCTGCGCAGGGAGTTTCGCCCTGTCTGCAGGATACATTAACCTTGTTCGAGAGCTTGCCGGATCTTCAGGGCCAGGCTGTTCTGGTCGAACGGCTTCCCGATGAATTCACTGGCGCTCCCTTCGATCAATTGTTGGGAGCTGCTGTGGTGTGAGTAACCGGTGCAGATAATGACCGGTAGCTCCGGCCGCAGCTCTTTTATCTTCCCGAAGGTTTTTGCGCCGCCCATTCCCTTCATTATCATGTCGAGGAGGACGAGGTTTACCACGTCCTTCTTTTTCTCCAGCTCGTTCAGAGCCTCCTCGCCGTTCGCCGCTTCGAGCACCGTGTAGCCGAGCCCTGTGAGCTGGCGGACGGTGCTTGCCCTGAAAGCATCGTCGTCATCGACCACGAGGATTGTCTCGTCTCCCCCGAGTGTCACAACGTCCCTTTTGAGGGCACTGCGTTCCTTCTTCTTCGTGGCAGGCATGCAGACGGTGAAGGTGGTTCCGCTGCCGGGCGTGCTTTCTGCCTCTATGCATCCCCCGTGCCTCTCCACGATGCCGCTCACTATGGAGAGGCCGAGCCCCGTTCCCGTTTTGTCGGTCTTCGTGGAGAAAAACGGCTCGAAGATGCGCTCGCGCGTCTTTTCATCCATTCCCGTGCCGGTGTCGGAAACAATGACGGAGACGTACCGTCTATTTTTTAAGTTGGGATGAAGCGCGAAGAAGTTTTCACCCTGCTCCGCGTTTTCGGTCCTGACAGCAAGAGTTCCGCCTTCAGGCATGGCCTCGCACGCGTTGAGGCACAGGTTCATAATGATCTGGTGGAGCTGCCCTCTGTCGCCGTGCACATGTAAGGTCTCCGGCGGCAGCTCCGTCTCTATTTCGATACTCTTTCCCGCGGTCCGCTTTATGACCTGCCGCACTTCCCGTATGATGCGGTTGATGTTTACAGGCTCCGGCAAATACTTGCCCCGCCGGGAGAAGGTGAGCAGCGCCTGCGTTAGATCCGCCCCCCTCCATGATAATCTTTTGATAGCGTTCAGGTCCTCTCTCATCGGGCTGTCTTTGGGAACGGCTTTTTCCATCAGGGAGTTGTAGCCTATTATCCCCGCGAGGATGTTGTTGAAATCGTGCGCTATGCCGCCGGCAAGCGTCCCCACGGCCTCTAACTTCTGCGCGTGGCGGAGCTGCTCCTCCAGGTTCTTGCGCTCGCTGACATCCATAGTTATCCCTATGCAGCCGATGGTTGCGCCCTCCATGTCCTTCAACAAGTTCAGGGTGAGATAAACGCTGATTATGGAGCCATCCTTCCTCCGGCTGAAGACCTCCCCCCTCCATACTCCGTTAACGGCCTCCCGCTCCACCTTCTGTGCCAGGTTTGGCGGGTTGCCCGGTATGTCCTCGAAGAACTCCATGGAGTTATGGCCGATCAACTCTTCGGGCTTATAGCCCAGTATCTTCTCCGTTGCCGCGTTGGCATACGTGATCGTGCGGTTCAGGCCGGTAATGATGACCGTCTCGCTGAGGTTTGCGAGTGCATTGGAGAGCTGTGTGATATGATGTTCCCTTTCCTTGCGCTCTGTGATATCTCTTGAGCATCCGACAATACCGGCGAACTCTCCTTTTTCATCGTAAATTGGAGTTTTGTGGACTTCCAGGCAAATTTCTTTCCCGTCGACTCTCGCGGTTTCTAAAAATTTCGAGGGTTTCCCTGCGTCTCTCGTTTGGTGGTCGCTGTTGAAGCATATTTCCCCAAAACCCTGTTCATGCCCCGACTCTCTGTAGCGCCGGGCAATTTCCACGTCTGTCAAGCCCACGCATTCTTCCTGCGAGCATTTCAATATCCTGTCGCAGTAAGGCTTGCTGCTGAAGATGTAGCGGAAATTTTTATCTTTGTAATAAACCATGTCTGTCATCTGGCCGGTCATGATATTCAGGATATGGCTGTGCTCCTCAAGCTTCCTTATTTCCTTTGCCAGAGTCTTCTCAGCCATTATTCGTTCTTCCTCGATGGCTAAGGCCTGTCCCAGCATGCTTACGATCTTTATTTCCGCATCCGTAAACTTCCTCTTCTTCACATCGCACAGGCAGAACGAGCCCACCACCTCGCCCCCCTGCCTGACCGGATAGCCCAGATATGACTTCAGCTTGTACTTCCTGACATTGGGGTCTATCTTCTCGTACTTGGTGCCGGTGAGATCCTCGATTATCAGCGGGCCTTCCATTCCATGCATGATCACGTCGTAGCAGATATGGCCTTCCGGATTATCCTCGGGGTTGTATCCTTCAGGTTCATGCCAGATACCCCAGGTGCAGAGCAGTCCCCGTTCCTTCTCCAGCCGGTTGTAGAGCATGCACGCGCCGCCGAGAATCTCTCCGGCGGTATAAGTGATTGTCTTGATGTTTTTCATTGGGTCGGGCCCCAGGGAGAGGAAGCATTTGTTCAGTCTTGTCAGTCTTTCCTCCGCCCGCTTGCGCTCGGTGATGTCGTGTGCTATTTCCACAACGCCTATAATCTTTCCTTCGTCATCAAAGACAGGTTCACCTATTTCATCCCACACTCTTCCATCCGGAAAAACCATTGTAGTTTGCTCGGTATTCCTTGTTCTCACCGCTTTTATCGCTGGACAGCCATCACATGGTTCCTCGGGATCCGCCCAAAATTCATGACATTTATGTCCGATCATCTCCTCCGGGGTCTTATTAACCGAAAGCGCAGCGGCCTTGTTTGCCCAGAGTATCTCAAGCTTCTCGTTAACGAAGGCTATATTTGTTGTGATTCCGTCCAGAATCGCTTTTTTCTGTGCCTCGCTATTCCTCAGTATCTCCTTCGCACGCTTGATATTGCGGTTGAGCCGGGCCATGTGAAATATGGCGATAATCAAAGCGGCCAGGAACGCGGCTATTGTGAGGAGCCACGTCCAGTAGTTTCTTACAACGTCGGCGGGTGTAACCTTCCCGAAGTCCCTGTAAGGACCGACGCGGAGTTCCTTCAGGCACTCGTGCACGGGCTGGTAGTTGTGGGGGACGGTCCATCCGGCGCATCTGGCTGCGCGTGCCGCTTCCGTATCGGCCGGCATACTGACCAGCTCAACTGCTACCGTTTCCGCAAGCTCGTCCGTTGTGTGGCGGACATCAGCCAGCGGCCACTCCGGATACTCGCGTGTTGAGATCAGTAGGGGCAGTTGCCCGGCCTCACCGTCGTACACCTGAATAACGCGGAAGTCATCGAGCCGTATCTTCCCCTCGTCGGCCATTCGCTCCAGCGTGTCGGTCCGGACGGTACCGGCGTCCGCCTCACCGTTGAGGACGGCGTAAACCACGGCGTCGTGTGTCCCTCCGAAGCGGAGAGCCGTAAAATCACGATGCGGGTCTATGCCATTTCCCTTTAACTCGCGCCATCCCATCAGCCAGCCGCCGAAGGACATCGGGTCAACGGCCATGAACTTCTTTCCGCGCAGGTCGGCAGTTTCCTTTATGTCATCCTTGTCCGCCCGGCAGAAGATAACACCGCCGAAGGTCGTGAACGCATCGTCTCCCAGCTTGTTCTTTAACGTCGCCACACGGTTTGCTCCGTACAGCTTTTCCAGTTTCACGTAAAAGGCCGAATTCGCGTGGACAAAGTCAACATTGCCCTCCTTAACCGCAGTCAGGATCTCGTCGAAGACGAGGGGAACGATGACAAATTTGTGGCCGGGTATCTCGCGTGTCAGGTATTCTGCGGTTGGACCCCACTTCGCCATGCACCTTTCGGGCCCGCGCTTTGCCAGGACGCCGATCCGCACGGTTTTTTCCGGGTTCCGATCCGCCGCCCGGGACGCCGGCAGCAGCAATAGCAGGAGCAACAAAACGATGATTGTTTTCGAGCCGGGTGCTTTCACGCGGCGGTCACTCTCGCTATTCTTGGAACGTGTGCCGGTGTTGATAATTCTAGGGAGGCGATAGAGGCTGGAAGCGCTGTATTTTCCGCGAGGGACATCACTTTTGCCTGTTAATCCTTAAACCAGAAGGTTCATGGCAACCATGTAAAAGCCTAACATATTTCAATCAAACAATAAACATTTTTTGAGCCTGCGCTCTTCATAAGGGGGTCGAGTCTTCACATTTCACATTTACTCCGCTTTGCGACGAGATATAACCCATGGATGCCTAAACTTTCTATCGTGTTTTTCATGGTGATGAAGAGCTATTACACGCACGAAATAGAAGAGAACCAAAAAGGTTTTCCTGTCGCCCTTCTTCCCTTAAAGAAGGTTCAGGGCCTCGTTGCCGGCAGATAGAGAGTGAAAGTGCTGCCCTCGCCCGGCTCGCTTTCTACTTTGATACATCCTCCGTGCCTCTCAACGATGCCGCTTACAATCGAGAGGCCCAGGCCCGTCCCGGTTTCGGTTTTTGTTGTAAAGAAGGGCTCGAAGATGCGCTCGCGCGTCTCTTTATCCATGCCCTGGCCGGTATCGGAAACAAGGACGTAGATGTATCGACCCTTTTTCAGGTTTGGATAGATCTCGAAAAATTTCTCATCCAGCTTTGCGTTGCCGGTTTTGATGGTGAGAGAGCCGCCTTCGGGCATGGCCTCGCACGCGTTGATGAACAGGTTCATAAAAACCTGGTGAAGCTGTCCCATGTCGGCATGCGTGTTCAAGACCGCAGGTGACAGATCTGGTTTTATATCTATTCCCTTCCCCGCTGTTCTTTCCACAACCTGGAGCACATCGCCGATGAGACGGTTTATGTTAAGCGGCTCCGGGTGGTACTTGCCCCTGCGCGCGAAGGCGAGCAGCGCTTTCGTAAGGTCGGCTCCCCGCCACGTCAGTCTCTCGATAGCCCCCATGTCTGCGGTTAAAGGGCTGTCTTTTTCAAGGCTGTTTTTTATCAGGGAGATATAGCCCCCGATTCCCGCCAATATGTTGTTGAAATCGTGTGCGATGCCGCCGGCAAGCGTCCCCATGGCCTCCATCTTCTGGGCGTGGCGGAGCTGCTCTTCCAGGCGCCTTCGCTCGGTGACGTCCTGTATGAGCACCTGCACGAAGTCCTCTCCCTTCCAGTGGAAAAGATTGACATTGAGCTCTACCGGGAATATTGTCCCGTCTTTTTTCTTGCCCCGGGATTCGAAAAACAGATACTTCTTCTTCCTGATATTCTCAACCAGCAAGGGGAAATTTGCCGAAATCTTTTCGGGGACAATATCTCTTATCGCGAGATTTAGAAGCTCGTCCCTGGAATAACCGTAAATGACACAACCCCTGTTATTGACCGTGACGATATTACTCTTTAAATCCAGTAGAAAAATTCCCGCGGGAGAGATGTCGAACAGGCTCCTGTACCTTTTTTCTGATTCCATTAAGTCGAGTTCCGCCCGCTTGCGATCGGTGATGTCGCGGAGAGTAGCGAGAATGCCGATCGGTGTACCATCTTTATTCCGAGTGAGTGTGTTGTGCATCATGGTAGGGAAGGTGGTGCCATCGCGCCGAACGTGCGATATTTCGCCGCTGAACTTGCCCGTTTCTCTGATCTGCCGGTTGGCAGCCTCCACGGACGGTATCTGCTCGTCCGTGTGGAAAATAGAGAGATGCTTCCCGATAAGTTCCTCCGGAATGTAGTCGTGCATAGCTGCGACGGCATTATTTATAAACAGCAGATTACCTTCCAGGTCGGACACGGCTATGCCTTCACTGCTCTGTTCCACGGCTGTTGAGAGAAGCCTCAGCCGCTCCTCCGCCCGCTTGCGCTTGGTGATGTCTAGTGCTATCTCAACAACGCCGATAATCTTTCCTTCGATATCAAAAACAGGTTCACCTATTTCATCCCACACTCTTCCATCAGGAGTAACCATTGTATTGTGCTCGGTCTTCCTTGTTCTGAACACTTTTACTGTTGGACAGCTATCACATGGTTTCTCGGGATCTGCCCAAAATTCATGACATTTATGTCCGATCATCTCCTCCGGGGTCTTATTAACCGAAAGCGCAGCGGCCTTGTTTGCCCAAAGTATCTCAAGCTTCTCGTTAACGAAGGCTATATTTGTTGTGATTCCGTCCAGAATCGCTTTTTTCTGCGCCTCGCTATTCCTCAGTATTTCCTCCGCCCGTTTGCGCTCCGTGATGTCCTGCCCCTGCACGACAGTGGCGAGGAGTGTTTTACCGTCCTCGCTGTAAATATTGGCGGAATTCCACAAACCGATACGTATCTCACCGTCCTTGCACAGTATCGGGATCTCCACGGTTTCCCAGTATTTCCCTTGTAAAGCACTTTCAATTTTATCAATGGAATCGGAGCGGCTTTCTTCCGGAAACAGCACGTCAAGCGGTTGCGCCCTCATCTCCGCCTCGGTCCACCCGCTCATCTTTTCAAATGCCTTGTTGAAGATAGTAACCCGCCTGTCCGGGTTCCAGACGATGGTGGGGGCGTTGGTATATCTGATCAGGTTAGTCAGATACTCACCGGTTTCTCTCAGTTCCCTGGTTTGCCTCGCTACCTCCCTCTCCAGGGAACGCGACCAGCGATAGGATAGTATGCCAAGGGAAAGTCCCCCCAGCGTCAGTGCCAATATTACGAAGGCTAAAGTAAGCTGTTCATAGCGTTTTGCTGTGTGTATCACTTCCTCCACTTCACTGACCGGTGCACATACGGCCACGGACCAGATGCGGCCGTCTATATGGACGGGTGTGAACGCCACCAGTTTCTCAATCTCTCCCCGCTTCCCTCTGTGCTGCCCGGAAGTGTAGCGGCCGACCCCTTCTTTGCCCGCCAGCATCCTCCGCTGGATCCGCTCTATGGCTTCATAGGAGATTTCAGGATTTTTCTCCCCCCTGACCTCGAAAGCATTCCGGCAGGTGAACCCTTCCTCGTTATGTGCCAGAAAGATGCCGTCCTCGTTTAGAAGCCATGCGTAGCCTGTCTTGCCCGAAACTATCGGTGAAACAACGTCCTGTGCAATAATGAGGGGGTCAATCGAGCCCACAAGTACCCCCTGGAAACCATCCGATTCCGTTTTATTGGGGTCGATGGGCACGACAATAACACCGCTTGTTTCACCCACTCTTACGGTTTTTGCCTTGTATGAAAGGTGGACCGGAACAGCGATCCTGATCCGCATTTCACCCTGCTCGTTAATGGTCATTCCTGAGACGTTGGCCCGACCGGTTTTCCTGGCCTCTTGAAAATATGCCTCTCCGCTGTAGTCTTTGCCGATCAGTTCTCCCCGCCAGCCCTCCAAAGGATAAATCAAGCGGAGGACGGCGTTGCTGTCCAGCAGGCGTATCGAGGTTCTCTGTGGAAAGCCCCAGTATGTATGCTGCATGCATTTCAGGCATTCCGGCGACAATTGCTGGAGGTCAGGCATTTTCGCCAGTGATGACAATGCTTTGCTTAATTCATAGTAGTAGGATTCAATGCCGGCAGCGGCGGAGCGTGCCAGTATTAACTGCTGCCGGTTGAACTGCTCTACAGCCGTCTCCCTCGTTTCATGAAAGGTTAGTCTGCCGATCAATATTGCCACTGCGACCGCTGCGAGTGTGATAGCTGCAATAAGCGCCTGCAGCCATATTGTGGGACGTTTCCCTTTTTTATGCGGCGAAAGTTTCATTTTCAATTTATTCGGCCAGCTCAGACCGTATTAATTCCGCAACTTATGTTTAGCCACAAAGGCACTAAGGCACGAAGAGACACTAAAATTATGAGGTATAGTAATGTTCACGCTTTGTACCTGCTTAGTGTCCTGGTGCCTTGGCGGCAAAATAATTATTAAAATTCCAAGTTAGTGAGCTAGTGGTTGTCCAGGACCTGACGTATTTTCCGTGCGAGGCTGTCATGCTCGAAGGGCTTCTGGATAAAGTCGCGTGCCCCCTCAGCGAGCAGTTGCCTGGCTCCGTTGTCGATGGAGTAGCCCGTGCAGATGATGACTGCCAGTCCCGGGACCATGTCCCGCATCTTCATGAAAGTTTCTTCACCGCTCAACCCCTCCATTAACATGTTTAAAAGAACGATGTCTATATCATCTTTTTTGTCTTCCAGTAAATGCAAGGCATCTTCGCCGCTTTGCGTCTCGAGAACCGCATAACCAAGTTCATTTAGCCAGCGCGCGGTGCTCTTCCTGAAGTCCTTATCATTGTCAACAATCATGATAGTCTCATTGCCTTTTAAAGTCACAACCTGCTCCGGGGTTGCCTCCCTCTTTTTCTCCCGGGCGGCGGGTAAATAAATAGTGAATGTGCTCCCCTTCCCGGTCTCGCTCTCAACGTCGATGCAGCCCCCGTGCCCCTCCACGACACTGCTGACCATGCTGAGGCCCAAACCGGGTCTCTCGGCAAGGCTATGGGTGGTAAAAAAAGGCTCAAAGATATGCTCGGTTGTTTCTGCGTCCATGCCGCCGCCTGTGTCGGATACGCTGATGGAGACATAGCGCCCTTTTCTCAACCCGGGATGGACCATGAAGAATCCTTCTTCCGGCTTTACTTCCGCGGTTTTGACTGTCATGGTCCCGCCTTCAGGCATGGCCTCGCAGGCGTTCAAGCATAGGTTCATGATGGTCTGGTAGAGCTGTCCATCGTCGCCAATGATTTCTGCGACTTCCTGCGACAGCTCCGTCTTGATCTTGATATCAATTCCCGCAGTTTGTCCTATAACTTTTATCACGCTCTCCAGGAGTCTGTTGACACTTAGCACCCGCGGGTAATATATTCCCTTGCAGGAGAAGGCCATAAGCGCTTTGGTGAGGTTTGCTCCCCTCAGCGATAACCTCTCGATCGATTCCAGGTCTACGATTTTGGAGCTCCCTTTCTCCATGCCTTTCTTTAGCAGTGAAGGGCCACATGACAGAGCCTCTCCGCCACTTAACTGACAGAGCCTCTCCGTCACTTGATTGTGTTATGATACCTCAAAAAATTAACATAGGAGTTCATAATGGTCAAAAAATAATGTGGCCGGTTTGCG
>Ga0208279_1000706_pt1 | contig 23333 bp, 24 predicted proteins | sample AntAceMetag02UKM_FD_184766 | JGI IMG/M metagenome (GOLD analysis project Ga0208279, IMG submission 184766) | Saline lake microbial communities from Ace Lake, Antarctica - Antarctic Ace Lake Metagenome 02UKM (SPAdes) (version 2) | ecosystem: Environmental > Aquatic > Non-marine Saline and... | reverse complement strand
TAATCCTTTAAATTTTAGGGCATTCAATAACTTTTTACCCAAAGAAAGAATTTCGTTATTTTTTATGGTCTTATAGATGCAACCAAGGCCTATATCTGGAGGGAATTGGAGAGTTTTTTTAGCCGTAAATGCTCCTAAACATTCTGATTTTCGATTAAAATATGTTCCCATTACAAAATAATTACTGTCTTTACCAGAAACCCACTCTTGTAATAATAAATCCCTCTGATAAACGGCAATGCGTTTATAAAATTTCATCAGATCTTTAAAATTATGAAATATAAATCCTTTCCTATACCCTACGACAGCAGAGGGGCCTGGTAAACGCCATTGATTTGAATATATAGCTTTCGCCACTAAAGGAAACGTAAGGTTATTTTTATTTTTCTCCAATTCTCTTATTGAAGACACTTTTAATGCCCAAGGAGTTGGAATTCCATAATAGGCTGCCGTTTCAGTCAGTCTATATTTATTGAAAATCAAATCGAGTTCTTCATGTGATGGTTGTGGTAGCACAAAATATTTTTCCAGAGTATCTCTATAATTATTTATAAAATTTATATCAAAATCTGAAGTTGGAAATAGTATGCCCTGTCTACTTTCCGACTTGCCAACTGAGATAAGGAAGTCCAACATTTTTTCTGGTTCCTTTTGCAGGTCTGGACCGACCAATCCATCACAATATCGTGAAAAGTTCCCTGGCGCAAAATTATTATTGCTAATTCCCACTACTGGTATGCCATATTTACCTAAATTCCGGGCAATTCCAAGACCTGTACAATACATATTTAGAACAAATGCTTTTGGTATATCCCTTTTCATACTATATACATTCAAATATATTGTTTACTCTAAATGAGGATTTCAAAATCGAGAAAACTCACAAGGTATAATATTTTAGTTTTCCCCTACTTTCTTATATCCGATTATTAATATGATACAGCACTCTTAACGCCCTACACCTGAAGAACCAGCAACTTTGCTCTCATTTAGTGACATCGCTAAAATGAAGGACGTCCTCGTCAAATTCCATATAAGGGTATTCGTTTTATAGACTCTTCATCATTGATTAAAAAATAGGATAAAGAAAGTGCAAACAAATGCAGGTCATGCTCCCATGTTAAGATGCGTTTCCATCGATAATGATCGTCCTTTGAACTGTTTAAGCCATAGCTTGTGGTAACGGCAGCTTTGTATCCGACTTTTTTGAGTAATTCGATAATATCGTCATTGAAATCAGAAGGACGTCCATTCGGATAAGCAAAAAGTCGAACCGGCTGGTTTATACGGTTTCCAATAATCTCCTTTGAAGAAATTATTTCTCTTTTGGCTTCTTCAATGTGAATTTTGGATAGAATGGGATGTGTCATGGTGTGTGATCCTATGGAAATCCCGTTTTTTACCATTTCCTGAATCTGTTCCCAGTTCAGCATCTGATTTGGTTGGGTTTCAGGTTCTTCCACACAAAGAGCGGAGTAAATCTTACTGATCTCCTTCAGTCTGGCTGCTCCAGATAACTTTTTCAGTATTTCAAGGACCTGTACAGCAGTTTTATATTTCTCTTGAAGATTAGGAAAATAAAAAATATTTTCTGATTCCGGCAGTTTTAAATATTGTTTTTCTGTTTTTTCAAATGCATATAATACTTTTTCAAACCATAATGCTGTTCCGTTCTCAATACATCCTACCGTCAAAAATATGGTAGCAGGGATTTTATACTTACGTAAAACAGGAAAAGCATTTGTATAATTATCTTCGTATCCGTCATCAAAGGTAATCGCCATGCATCGTTTCGGCAACTTTCTTTTTTGTTCTAAACGATCCAGAATCTCATCAATTGAAAGAATATTAAAAATGCCTGAGATATACTCCATCTGTCTTTCAAAGACAAAGGTAGGAACCGCATCTATAGTGAAAAGCGAATTATTGCTGTTCACACGATGGTACATCAAAATTGAGAAGCTCTCGTTTTCTTTCAGCCTCACATAATAAAAGGGCTTTCTCTTACTTATTACTAAATATCCTCCGAGTTTAGTCAAGAGTTTCGTCAAACCCAAGTTGTAGCTTGAAGCAGCTATGAGTTTTTTAATACGATATTTTTTCACTGTTATACTTTCTCAATGAATGCGCTTAGCTAAAAAGTTTGTTATTTCTTTTTTTACTGCTTTAATCCAATTCAATGCTGATTCCGGCAAATATCTCTCTATAACCTTTTTCCCCATTCCAATGACGATCGGAATTTTGAAAATCAATATGTTTTTTAATGAAGGGTGCCCAGCAGATATTCGAATACTATTTTTAATATTAGGGCTCCAGGAGAGTTTATGATCGGAAACGCCTCCGAGAAAATCATAGACCTGGACTTTCCTCTCGATACAGTCCTTAATTATGTAACCTCTCAACACATTGCCAGCACCATTTTTGAACCAATTCGGGTCTAATCCTTCTTGCAAAAGAAATATTTTATTCTGATATTCAAAACAGAATTGATGGGCGATATAGTGGTTCTCGAAACTGAGCGAATAAAATCTAAGCCATCCATTCAAGAGAAATAGTTTGGAAATCTCATAATAAAGTTCCCGTTTTTGTTTTGATAGAAACACGCCCTCTTGCCCAACTTGTTGCCAACGCTTTTTATGAAGTTCAAATAATGATTTCAACCGGGGTTTTATGTCATCAATCAGTTCACATCGATCGAAATAAACCTGATATTCTTTCTCTAACCGTTTGGTTAAAGAGCGAATCTTAGTGCGCATCCGAGGCTTTAAAGATTTGATATAATCTTCCCAATTTTCAGGAAGTTTAATATATGTGCAGGGAATCTTCTCCTCATCACGATACCATCTTTTCTGATAAAAGATTTTGCGAAGTATAGAAATATGAGGTGAAGCGTCGGGAATCTCATTCATTATTAGAAGGTCCCATTCACCGTTCTTTTCAATAAGAAAATTTATTACGGATCGTGCAACAAGTTCTTCCTGTCCTTTTAAAGAAATAAAGTCTAAATAATCTGAATCACCAGAGCCGTCACCGAGTAAAATAATGCTTCTGTATGTAAAAAACCTAAATTTTGAAATGTTTTTTTTATAAAAGGGCGCTATACCTACAAGCGCACCTTCTCTTTTAATTAACAAAATAAAAAGTTCTTTTCCCTCACCATATACTTTCCACCAACGACTAAGCCAATCCAAGGTCAAAAAAATTGTATCTGAGCTGCTATTTTGAAGGATAACGCTCCATTCTTCCCACATTCTAAAAAATTCATCTTCCGAATCTACAATTGAAACCTCTGTTTCTACATTTGAACTAATTTTTATTTCTTCGGCTTCCATAAACCCTCATTCTAAAATTTTCAATATCACACTTCTATATATTACTCGTTTTATTAGCTCCACATTTTAAACTGGATGTTAAAGGCCTTAAGTAAAAAAAATGGCTTTACTATTTCTTTGGAATTATTATTTACAAATAACCGTTAATCATTACCTTTCCCAAGGAGGCTTGCTTTTGTAACCCATTTTTTTTGCCTTTTCATAACAATCACGGGCCTTGTCTAAGTTTCTTTTTTTATAATAGCCCAACGACCGATAGAACCTAAGTCTGTCCAATACCCGCTTCCCTTCCGTGGTTTTGGACAGCATCCATCAATAAAGGCAACCTTAAACTGAAAAACCGGTTTTGACAACCATAACTGGCTGAAATTTTTAATAGCAAATAACGAGATTTAGATTATGTTGGACAGCACTGATTCTCCTTAGAAGAATTATCACCTTATTGGCAAACAAAATTAAAGAAATTTTCGAGCCCAGAGTTCCATCATTAAAAAAACCCAAAAGTTACTCCCGTAATAAGACGTTGTATCTAGTTCAAAAGCAGACTTCATTTTGTTAAGAAACTCTAAACGCACAAAATCGGCAATCCTCGGGGTTTGGCTGAATAAGGTGTCGTTAAGCAGTTGTGAAAGAGCTGAATTTTTTTTGAACCATGGCGCTATGGGAAGACCCATTCCTTGTTTTTTTTTATTGATAATTTCAATGGGCAAAAAACCGGTCATGGCCCTTTTAAAAATATAACGTTCTTTGCCTAACATAACTTTCAATGTCGGCGGTATGGTGGCTGCAAAATCGACCAGGTCTCGATCCAGAAGCGGATAACCGACTCTTATATCGGCAGCCTCTGCCATCTGGGTGACTTTCCGTAAATCATTGTCCGTTATTGTAAGTTTCATATCTATATAGAGCAAACGGTCTGTAACATGAACCGCCCCTGAATTTTTATAATGGGAATTTACCAAATTGATAAAGCTATCGGTATCGATTTCGCTGAGATAGCCTGGCTGAAAGATCTTATCGGGATCATTTTCCGCCAATAGGTTGTAGGAAAAAAAACGATCCGGATTGGGGATGTTTGCCCGTCGTACATACCGGCTTGCTTTATAACTCAATGAGTTTTCGGGTAATATCTTGATAAAAGGCTCGATCAAGAGCCTTCGAATCTGTTTGGGCACTCGGCTATAGAGCTCAAACATCAAATTATCAGCATATCTCTTGTTGCCGCCAAATATCTCATCACCTCCATCTCCGGCAAGAAGCACGTCTACCGCATTTTCTTTGGCCATTTTTGCACAATAATAAGCTGGAACAACCGATGAGTTCCCAAAGGGCTCATCGTATATTTCCGAAATATTTTCGATTAAACCGAGCACATCCTCAGGAGTCACAATATAGTCATGCTGTTCCGTACCGAAATGTCTGGAGGCAATATAAGCAAAATCGAGTTCGTTATAATCAGATTCTTTAAATCCTATTGAAAAGGTTTTTGCGGGGCTTCCCGTAAGCTTCGTGTAATAACCGGAAACTGAACTTGAATCTGTGCCTCCGGAAAGAAAACATCCGGTCTTTTCAGGATCTGATAAGGCTATATAGTTGGCGACTGCCCTCTCAACCTCCCGGGGTATCGTCTCCAACCAATGCTTTTTTGAAACTGAGTGATCAGGCCGGTAACGAATGTCATAATGGACAAATTTTTGAAACTTATTGTTTTTGACAATCAGGCAATTGCCAGGGTCAAGCTTGTTTATATTCTTGTAAATTGATATGGGGCTTGGTATTGCGGAAAAATTAAAGTAATGGTAGATGGCCTCAAAATTTATTTCTCTTGAAGTATTAGGGTCTATAAAAAGCTGTCGGATGCGAGATGCCGCGATAAATCTTTGTGGAGACTGACTATAAACAACCGACCTTATGCCATAAGGATCTGTAACTACAAGAAGTGATTTTTTTATTCCATCCCAAAGCGCAAATCCAAATTGACCTCTTAAATGGTTTAGAAAATCGAGCCCCATACATCGATAAAGTTGCCATAGCATTTCACCAGGGGCAGAGGATTGTCCATAACCTTCCGGGACCAAATACTCCAAATCTTTCAGATTCGTTAGATTGAGATCATAGGCGACGGCGCCGTCTTTACCAGACCACATCCCCTGCCCTTCAAATTCCTCAAAGGCTGCAAAAACGAGATTCTCTTCTGAAAAAACAAGTGTTCGAAGACCTCTTTCCGTCAACTTTTGGTTCAAAAGATTAACATTATTGTCGCTATATTTTGCAACAAAAAAGCCGCCCTGCGGGATTCGTAGTTTCATTTTGGATATTTATCCTTATTTATCGATGAGTTAAGTTTATAGTGAATCGGCTTCATATTACATTTCTGATCCATCATCCATTATCAAAGACAAAGTTTTTCGAGCATTGCCCTTCCATAAAAGTTCACGTTTGGCTATGCTTTCAATAGCTTTTTGACCCGTTATCATTCTTAACTGGGGGTTAGAGATTAACTTAGTTATAATTGAGGCCATTGTCTTCGTGTTTTTAAAAAGAAACCCTGTTACGCCATCTTCAATTAATTCTCTGATATTCGCTTGATCAATGGCCACTATACACTTACCCATTCCCAAATACTCGATTATTTTCATAGGGCAAGCGTATTCCGTCGCAAAGGGCTGGATTACTATGTCCATGGCTGCAATGTAATTGGGAATTTCATTATGCGGAACAGGTCCTGTAAAATGTATGTTTGACAACAATCCTTTCTTCTCAGCAAATGTATATAAATCCCCATAGGCTGGCCCATCACCAACCAACAACAAATCTAATCCCTTATCAGCAAATCGAAATTCATGCATGCTGCGCATCAATTTATCCAAACCATGCCATGGGCGAAACCATCCTACAAAGCCAAGAACGGTTTTGCTATCAATGCCATACTTTTTTCGAATCGTTTTTCCCGAAACATGCGGATTAAACTTATTTGTGTCAATCCCGTTTGGCATTACGACGATTTTTTTGGCCGGAACTCCCTCTTGGGTTAGTATGGACTTTAATACCTCTGATACTGTAATAGTCCAGGTACTATTTGAGCAAGCCCATCGTTCCGAATAACGTGCCAAAGATCTGAAGCGCAGTGCTCCCAGCTGTTTTTGCTCATGATAGAGCGGCGCATTAACTTCTAAAACTATCGGTATTCTACAACGCCTACTAGCCCAAATGCCGCATAAAGTGTTTAAAGAATAGCGTTCATAAATCATATCTGGTGCCGAGGATTTGATCCGACTTAGGAGCATCCGGTAGCCTAATAAGTTATAGGTCAACCCCATTAATTCATAAAACCAGCCAGGTGTTAAACGTGCAATCCAGTTCCACTTGGCTCCTTTTGTTTTAGATAGGGTATTTTCATCCAATTTAACCAGCGAAGCTATTTCGACTTCATGACCCAGCGCCTTAAACGCCCGGACCAATTCGTATATGTGAACCCCTTGGGCATCTTCAGCTTGAGTCCGATGATGATACAGTATTTTCAATGGTTATCGTATCTTTCTAAAGCAAATTCAAAAATATTGAAAACAGCATTTGCAGCCGCTACCCAGGTATACTGTTCCGCATGCTTTTTAATCTGATCCGAGTTCCAGGGAAGCTGTAATGCAATGGTTAATGTTTTTGAAATTTTCACAATATTACGTTGAGCCAAAAGTCCAACTTTATCGGATGTAATGATTTCCGGAATTCCACCCACCGGCGTTGCAACGACTGGAACACCGCAAGCCATAGCTTCCATGATTACATTAGGCCACCCTTCCATTTTACTGGGGAGACAAAAAACATCGGCTGCACTGTACCATTGGTAAAGCTCATTATGAGGAACTGTCCCCATGAAGAGCACTTGTCTGCTTAGGTTGAGTGAATGTGTCAAGCTTTCAAGTTTCTTACGGGTTTGACCATTTCCAACGATAATGAGATGGACATCTTTTTCTTTGGTTTCTCCGTTAATGATTTTAAGCGATCTGATAAGCAAATCAACACCCTTATTCTCATCAAGACGTCCAACATACAAAATTATTTTTTTTTGGTCAGGCAGCCCAAGATTTTTTCTTGCTGCTGTTTTTGAAATGGATTTAAATTTTCCAAGATCAACACCATTCGGGATAACTGTAATTTTTTCTTCCGGCACTTGTAATCGTATTATTTCCATTTTAAGTGCTTTCGAAACACATATTAGTTGATCGGCCTTTATAAGGGCGTATCGAAGAAATTTTCGAATACTTAACATGCGAGCATAACGGTTGATATCACTGCCTCTCGCAGAAATTATCAAAGGCACTTTAAAAAACTTGGCCGTCAGTGCTGCAGCAAATCCGTCAGGATAAACATAGTGGGCATCGATCAGATCAAAATTGAACCTTCTACGAATTCTAGCGACACAGCTTAAGGACGATAGGAACATCAATAGCCCATAAAAAATCATTCCTACTTTCGGCGTCATTAAATATTTTGGATGATAGACTTCAATGCCTTCAATAATCTCATGACCGGGAATCTGGGCAAAGGCTTGACGCCAACCAATTTTTACCGGAGGATAATAGGGCACTGGGGCTACAACTTTAACCTCACAATTCTTGTGGTAAGCTAAGTTCGATATACGTTCTTTAATAAAAATCCCGTGATTTGGAAAAATATTGTTTGGATACAATGTTGTAAAGACCAGTACTTTCATAGAAAATAGAAATAACTCATATTTTTATTGCTGGATTGAGTTTGATTAAGGCTTTTGTTGTTCTTTCTATCACAAACTTAACTTTAAAAGCATGCACAACTCAATTTAAAAGTTACGAATCAGAATGAATCAATCTTTGGAACTCCAATAAGACTCCCTAACTTTATTATATTGTCTGGCCAGTTATGCATTTTTTTAACGAACTGTCTCGCTTTATTCCCAAGTCTTTCTTTTAGGCCCGGATTGTTAAGTAACAGCTTTATAGCTTTTGTAAAATCTTCAGGCGTATCAGCAACAAGCAGATGTTCGCCCGGTTCCGTTTGAATTCCTTGGATAGCGGTAGTAGTGGTCACTACCGGTTTTTCCATGGACATGGCTTCGAGAACCTTATTTTGAATTCCCCTTGCAAGGCGCAGGGGAATGACGCAAACATCTGCCATATTATAATAAGGTCTGGTATCTTCCACAAATCCGGTTACTCTAACACCATCTTTTTTTCTCATTTCCAGAACGTTACGGTGTGGATTGCTGCCCACTATATATAGCTGAATTCCCGGATGAGAATCCTTGATTAGAGGCCATATGTCTTCACAAAACCATTTCACCCCGTCGATATTGGCATGGTAGTCCATGGCGCCAGTAAACAATAAGATAGGAGACTGAAGACTCACGGCTGAAGGCTCACGGCCGAATGGTTCAGGTGAAAAGTATTCGTAATCCACGCCATTGGCGATAACTTCAACATTTTTGGCATCCGGATACAGTTCTGAAAACATATCGGCCTCTTGTTGGCTAACAAAAATAGACCGATCAAATGTTTGGTTAATCTTTTTTTCGTATTGGAGAAGGCGTCTGTGTTCCATACGATATATCAGATTAAGCGGAAACCGGACCTGTTGACTATACTGACGCCACTTGTCCGAATCCACGTCGCAGAAGTCCATGACAAGCATGGGCTGGGAAGCTGGGAGGTTTGGAGGCTGGGAAGCTGGGAGGCCTGGAAACTGGAAGATTTTTGAGCGGAAGATGTATTCGGCCATAGGAGATGAGAAACAGATAATGGCATGGTATTGGGTTTCGGCGATCCATTGATTAAAGATTTGCTGTGCTTTTTTAAAATAAAAATAGCCTGCGGAAATTGAATTGCCTTTTAAGAGACTTGCTATGCCTTTAATTTTGGCAAATACCGTGTTGAATGGCAGTACAAATACTCTGTTGCAATATTTCTCCAGATTTTTTTTATATCGCAAATCGTTTTTGTGATCAGCCAGACAGATTAGATCAATTTGATGAGATTTTGATAGATATTTTATCTCGTTAAAGGATCGTATCTTATCCCCCTTGTTGGGCGGATACGGAATGCGATGGGCAAGGTAAAGGATTTTCATATCTTGGTTTGTTTTGACAGGATTTACAGGATTATCAGGATGTTCTTTTTATAATTAAAAAACTTTTATCATGACAAAAATGTTACTCTTATTCCCATTTTTACTTTCTCATCTTCCCATTTCCCACCTTCCTGTCATCCTACCATCACACCTTCGCATCTTCTTATCATGAACCACGATAAAAAGATAAATGTTATCCAGACCGCTCAGTCTCTTTGTGTCGGTAAAGATGTCTCGGCTGGCACTGCTTGATGGTCACCACTTCCCAACCAAAGCGAGAAAGTTACAAAACTTTTGTATTCGCTGCTTTATCCTCTCCAAATGATGTTATTACACTTATTTCTTTAAGCATAGAAAGCTTTGCCGCATCAAGGACTTCAATTTCAAGGGGTAATCCCTCATGATCAAGGTGTAAAATAACACCTTCCTTCAAATCTACGGAATCTTCAGGTGTCCCGTCTCTAAGGGTGATTAAAAGGATATCCGCTTCTTCAGAATATTTTATCTTCATAAATTCCGCCTCCCCTGAAATAACGATTAGCATAAGGGAAATAAACGGTTACAAGAACTGGAATTTTCTCTTCATATTCATAAACAGCTCTGACCAAATGATCGTCATACCTTTTATGTGCAATATACCGCATTCTATGGCCTATGACAGTTTCTTCAGGTAAGAGCATTGTTTCAGCAATCATTTCAGCCGTCAATCTCCATTTTTGTATACGCTCCAATGCATGGAAGAGATATAATATTTTTCTCTGTTCATCTCCAATAGAAAAAGTGAACATTTTACCTCTAATATGTTCTTCAATTTTTATAATGTGGATTTTCATTGCAAACTTGGATTTCTCCTCTTCCATCTTCCTGTCATGTCATCTCCCCACCTGACCATCTTCCATCATCCCATCCTCTCACCTTCACAACTTCACACCTTCTATCCTTTAACGCCTTCCCATCCTCCCATCTTCCCATCTTCTATCTTTCAACACCTTCCCATCTTCCCATCTTCCCATCTTCCCATCTTCCATCTTTCAACACCTTCCCATCTTCCCATCTTCCCATCTTCCATCTTCATAGTCCTATATGCTTTCTTATCATCGGGCCTATCAATTTAGTCATCGACACCAGAAGTTTCTGCCAGTATCGGATGGCTTAGTCGAATTGGGACTTTTGATCGGTTGCTGAATCAGACGGTTTATTTTTAAGGTATATATACTGCCAGTGTAAAGGCTTGGGTTTGGACCCCCATTGTTTTTTAAATTTGTAAGTGCCTTCATCCGGAGAAGACCGGCCAAAATCAAAATACTCGTACCCAGTATCACAACCATGCTCAAGCATGGCCCAGTATAGAAGCATATTGGGACTCAACCGACTGTATTGTCTGAGGGCCGACGCCCACGGATTTTGTAATATATCTTTAAAACCCACAATAATGCTGCAAGCTACCGGTTGATTGCCTTTATAAACGAGAATAATCTTAAATTGATCTGTAAATTCTTCAATAACATTTTGAATTAACGTTTTTGAATGTACCGGTGAGCCCAAATCCCTCATGTTTTTCTGAAATCATAGCCTGGCCATAACGAAAACAGTCCCTCACACTTTTTATTTTAACAGCCAGGCTATCCGTTTTCTCTTAGTATTTCCCAACTTCTGAACTTCCTTCTGTTATCTGTATCCATCCGAAGCAAACTCGTTTTCTATCTTCTGGCAGGTGTAACTGATATCACCTCAATTCTCGCAATCTTTCTTTAAGCATTTGGTTAACCAATATACGGGTCGGTATCTTTTTTTCAATTGCAATTTTTCTTAGATGCATTGCGAGCTCACGTTCCAGTTCAACCCAGTCTCTATTCTTTCGCAAATCGAATTTAAAATCTACCGGCTTCAACTGATCTTCAATATCGGCCATATCATGACTATTAAACCATTCGCCGGCTTCCTCGTATGTATTAAAATGCTTACTCTTATTTTTTTCCATATCTCTTTCTCTCTTTTTTGCTCATATCTCTGGCACTAATAACTAATGCTCTGTTATTTTTCTTCTTTACGAATAATATCGTCAAACAACGAGCTCCATCCGTTTTTCCGAATGCAACGTACAAATCTTCTCCTTTTACGTTTCCTTTTTCCAATTTAAAAATTAAAGGTTGGTTTGATAAAACTTCTTCTACTTCCTCTGGAAAAACATTATGTTTAACAATAATTTTATCAACAAATTTATCTATCCATAAGCACTCTGTTATTTTCAATGACAGTCCTTTGGGATATCCACCAACACGTTATAAGTTCATAACCTGTGAGATTAAATCTGAGATTTTTTCAGTATCTTTTTGTAACACATAAGAATGAATTGGTAAAGTTACAAACTGAAGCATAAGTTTTTCGGCAGCAGGCTAAGACTGCCTTATATTCACAGGAGCCACTGAAAATGCTAATTTATAAACTTCAAGGTCTCTGACGCTATTTATCTTCTTACCCAATCGCCCTGCACTTTCTCAAATTTTTTACAGTTTTTAATCACAACTTCTCACCATCCCTACTTCTCCCCTTCTATCTTTTAACGCCTTCATAGCCTCATAGCCTTCCAGCATCTATTCCCTTATGCCAAATACCGGGCAATGGGTGGTCCGAGGAGTTTGGTAAGGGACAGTGGCAACTTTCGCCAAAGTTCTATTTTTTTCTTGTACTTTGGATTTGCAGGGCTCAAATTAGGCAGCTCCTTTGCTTTAACGAGATGGTATTGGTAGGCAAGAGGAACCGGTTCAAACCCCCAGTGTCGCTTGAAATGATATGACCCCGTATCGATTTTACTTCTCCCAAAATCAAACCATTTGTATTCTTTTTCACATGCATGACGCATTAGCTCCCAGTACATGAAGTCATTCGGAGCCAGCCTTCGATATTCAAAATCAGATCCTGCATAATAGGGAATCACCTGATCCTTGAAAAAAAAGAATAAGACAGCGGCAATTGGAATTTTATCTTTATTTCTTATAAGGAGTATTTGAGCATTATTACCGAAAACTTGTAAGAAAGTTTTAAAGAATTTTCGTGGAAAAATGGGTGTACCCAACTTGTGATAATTCAATGCCATGATATCATAAAAATCATGGAAACACTGATGTCCCGTTTCAGAAATACATCCAAATTTTATACCCTGACGGACCATTCTTCTTGCTTTGCGAGGAATGGCTTTCAGATTCTCATCCAAATCCTGAAAAATCTCCCGCTTAAAATTAAAATAAAGAGATTTGGTATATAAATTAGATATTTCTTTCTTGTTTCTAAGTTCCAAATAATCGCATTGAATTTCTTGTGCAATCTCAATCGCTTTTTCGAGCAACCTCTTTTCTACTTTCTGATCGTCGGCAAGAACGCCGCCAAGTTCGGCAAATGGTACCGAAACCAGATAGTGGCCAAATAAAAAACTTTTTATTCTAAAAAGAGGAAGAATTCCAACAACTGTTTGGTTGCTGGATGCCGGATGCTGGATGTTCGATGCTGGATACCGCTTGCAACTTTCAAGTTGCGGATTCTCGCCGATTGCCATCAGATAATATGCCTTGTGGCCAAAACTCTGTTCAACAACCTTTTTCCATGAAGTAAGGTGGAATAGGGTTGAACGGGAATGGGCCTCGACGTATGTATCCCATTGTAATTTATGTTCTTCGGTATAGGGTGTTATGGTAATCATAAACTTTTACACTATTTGGGTTTTACATTCACCGCAAATGGACGCTGATATTATTTTAACCGTTCACAGGTTCAGGGTTAATCCATTCTTGTTATTTAGGGAAATACATGCATGACTATCTCCCTTTGAAACGCAACCCGTCGCCGACTATTGAACCATTCCCGTTTGTCGGGACAAACGAGATTCCAGAATTCCTTGGAGCCCGTTAAAAATTCATGAATACCCACTGGATGAAATTCAAAATTCCAGGTTCGATGAAATCTAACCTTTGAACCCTGAACCTTTGAACCCGTGAACGGTTATGTTATTATTTTTAAATTCGTGTGTATTTGTGTTCATTCGTGGTTTCATTTAACCGTCCCGGTACCATCTTCGGAGCTATCCCAGTACCATCTCCCGGAGCTACGGGACAGGCGGGACAGGCAAATGGACACATAAAGAAATGCCATGAACTGAAATATTTTGTTTTAAAAATAAATTTCAACAGGTGCTTACGTCTTTCACGCCTGTACCAATGATTTATTAAACAAATTACTGGTTACTTCGAAAGACTGCCCCAAAGGCTGAAATTCGGATAGTTCCTGGCGCCTTAATTTGTTTCTAATTTGCTCAAAATATCTAACAGTATCCTGGGCATAAAGCCGTTCCCCACAATGTGTACATACTTCGGCATTAATTCGTAGAACGGCCGTATGCTTTCCTCCACGAAGAAGTTTTTCAACTTTTTTTTGTTCAAGCTCTCCGCCACAAATTGGACACTTTTCAAAAGGCTTCATATTTTTCTCCTCTTCTTCCAATTGATCCAGCGAGTTGGATCAGGCCGATATACTGTAATTAGCACAGCCCATTGATTTTGCTCATTAAAAGCCCAAACGCTATGCACAGGATCGCCACTAAAAGTTTGGCCATAAATCAAGCAACTTTGATATGGCTTATCATTTGGATAATTTTCTATAACCTCGCCATTAAGCACGGAAAAATATATCTCGTCAAATATAAGATAATCACCCTCCGCTTCTTCATCAGCATGATCGGTAATACGTATCCGGTTGGCCCGAATAGCATCAGTTATGTCATTGATATCCATTTCTATAGGTTTGTCCTAACTATAGTTCTATAACAGGCTATCGACTAAAAAATACTGGTAAAATTTAAGTTTAATAAATTCGTAACTACTCAGGTTGTCAGGTTCACAGTTCATAGTTCACGGTTGGTCGCTTTGCGCTCCTCATATTTCTTGAGATAATTGATGAAGCCACGAACGGCAGCACGTATTCGTCTGGCCTGCTCGTAGACATCTTTGAATTCGTTGGACGATATGTACTTTCCAGAGGTTATTAGGTTCAAGGTTCACGGTTGGTTGCCTTATCTTCATACTGGTCTATGTTCATCGTTTTTTAACCCTCCACAAAAACGGCGGGTAAACCTTGAACCGTGAACCTGAAAAGTTTTTTGTATCTGTCTCTTCAGCCCATAGTCCCTCGCAAATTCTGGCTTCTTTGTCAGACGATAAACTTTCCGAGTCAATTCGCGTGCCAGTTGCCAAGCCTCAATCTCTTCAAAACGTTCAATCTTCATCGCGTCCTAACCTTAAACCGTGAACCCTTGAACCGTGAACCTGAGTAGTTACATAAATTCAACAATAAAATGCCTCAGGAAACAGACAGGGAGATCCTTTTCTTCATTATAGGTTGGGATGATAATCGATACTATTTTGGTATTCATTTAAATTTATGGAATCAGTTTAAGTGTTACAGGAAAGGACCTTTTGAAGGGTCATAGGCTTTCAGGTCAAGTTCTCCAGAAACTTTTAGGAGCTGTTTGTCTGAAACAACAAACAATTGGGTATTTGCTGAAATAGCTGTCGCAAGATGAACGGCATCTGCACCTTTTAAAGGATATTTTAATGCTAAAGATGAAGCAGATGATGCAATAGTATCCGTCAGATCAATTTTAATGAACAGGTTGTACCAATCTTGTTCAAATTCTTCCATAGCATTGGCGGCTGCCTCGGAAGCTATTTCTTGATATCTTATTTTTCTTCCCAACGCTGCAGCAAATTCCGGGAAGGCAAGTGTGGAGACAAATACATTTGTAACTACAGTGCAAAAAAGGTCTTCAAGTTCTTCTGACCCGGGTTCCTGAATATAACGTTTTGCCAGTGCAGATGTGTCTAAAAATATTTTCAAATGCGCATTTCCCGAATCAATTCGGAAAGAAGTTTCCCTTTTCCAGGTGCTATTCTATTTATCTTGCGATGAAGGAGGTCTTGTTTACCACCATAACTGAGATTTGTAATGAAATATCTTACCACAGCACTCTTTGTCCTGCCTGTCATTTTACAGTATCTTTCAAGTACGTGATATTCATCGTCGGCAAGTTTAACCAACAGTTGTTTCATTTTGCCCTCCTGTAGATATATTATTATACCTTTATATATCCTTTTCCTTCCAAAAGCAACCTCTTTTATGCAAAACTACAGATTAACAAAAATATTCATGTATACCCGTGTTCATTGGCCTGCCCCGCCTTGTGCTCCGTAGATGGTAATGGAGTAGTTAAGTAAATATCCGGGTCCAGAGGGCCCGGCTTTGGTTTACCCCTGAAAGGGGATATTTTACTCAAAACCGTATAAGTTAAAAGTGCCTAAAGTGATCTAAAGTGGGAAGTGAGCTAAAGTGGGAAGTGGGAAGTGAGCTAAAGTTTTAAAATGAAGCCGCTGAAGGCGGCACCTTAACTTTAGGCACTTTCAACTTTAGTCACTTTAGTCACTTGTATTTTGCCTTAACTTTAGCTCACTTTAAACTTTAGTTCACTTCAAACTCTTGCAGCGATTCTTCAGGCAGAGCCAAAGAACTCTGACCTGGCCCAAAGGACCAGGTTTTTCAGGACAAAATAAATTTATCCTACTCCATAAATTCCTGATACCATAGTTCAAACATCAAAAGGCTCCAAAGAAGTGTAGCATAATTACGGGTTCCGGCCTGATGTAGATCCCATATCTTTTGTAAAGACCGAACCCGGAAAAAATGTGTAACTTCTGCATCCCTGGAAAACAGGTACTGAGCAGTCAATTCTCTGATCTCGCCACGAAACAAATCGGCCAGGGGAACGGAAAACCCCATCTTTTTCCTGTACATGATTTCCCTTGGCAGTATCTGTTGAAAGGCATGTTTCAGGATATATTTTTTATCACCACGATTATATTTAAGGTTAGGGGGAATTTTTGCCGCAAATTCTATTACATTGTGGTCCAGTATTGGAGCTCTAACCTCAAGCGAGTTTGCCATGCTCATTCTATCCACTTTGACAAGGATATCACCGGGCAGATAGGTTTTCAGGTCTGTGTAAAGAATCTTTTCGAGATGATTATCCGTATCGGCTTTATTATAATAATGCTGGGTTACTGAAAAGGGATCATAATCCCCGACCTGTTTTTTGACATCATCATTTAACATCTGATTCCATAAGTTGTTATTAAACTCCGTATTAGTGAGGTAAAATCCATAATCTGACTCGAAGGACAGAGTATTTAATAACGTAGCGCCTCTTTCAAAAACCCTGTAGTTATGCTTTGAGAATAAATTAGACAAAGACGGGAAGATTGTTTTTCTTATAGATGCAGGTATTCTTCTTCTGATTCTGTTTTCAATGTCATCCAGGTAATATTTTTCATAACCCGCAAAATTTTCATCCCCGCCATCACCGGAAAGGGCTACTGTAACTTTTTGTCTGGCGAGCTTTGACACATAATAGGTAGGGACTGCAGACGAGTCTGCAAACGGTTCATCAAAATAGTACGCAATATCTTTTAAAACATCCTTTGTCTTTTCCTTGACCGTGAACTCATGATGATCGGTTTTAAATTGATTTGCTATTATTCTTGCAAACTTTATTTCATCAAAATCACTCGAATCGAATCCGATTGAGCATGTTGTGACAGGGTCACTTTGCTGTTTTGACATCAGGGCGACGACTCCGCTGGAATCGATTCCCCCACTAAGAAAAGCACCCAGCGGAACATCACTGATCATTCTGAGCTTAACACTCTCATTGAGAATTCGTAACAGTTCATCAGAAATGTCATTAATGTCTTTGCTGGATATATTGGCAAACGAAATATCCCAGTATTCTTTCTGGGACATCCCTTTCTTTGGAGCATGTCAGACAATGACCCGGTCGCAACTTATAAATGTTTTTATAGATTGTTTTTGGATCCGGCACATAAAGATATTTGAAATAATCACAAAGGGCTTGATAATTGATCTCTCTGTTTACACAGGAATCCAAAAGAATTGATTTGATCTCCGATGCAAATATAAAGGTCTTGCCGTCATAATAATAAAATAAAGGCTTTTCCCCGATCCGGTCCCGGGCAAGAAAAAGAAGAGACCTTTTTTTTGTCCCATATGGCAAAGGCGAACATGCCGTTTAAGTATTTCAGACAATCCTCGCCATATTCCCGGTACATGTAAATGATGACCTCCGTATCGGTGTTGCTCTTGAATTCGTAGCCTTTATTAATTATACGTCATTGGCAAAAATTAGTTGTCATCCTTGAGCATCTTTTTTATATGTTTCGCAAAATTATCATTTATCTCTCTATGCCGTGGGACAGGTTGTGAAACTTTTGTATTTGGATTTTGATACCAGTCGTGCTTCCCGCCGTGCCGGATAAAAACACAACCCAAGTTCTCAAGTTCTTTTAACAAGACTCTTCTTTTCATGCCACTTCCAGCTCATCGACCTTTCTAACGCACGGAATATTTTCACTTTCTAATTCTTTATAAATGTCTCTTAAGTTATCCCGCAGCTCTTCAATAGTTTCACCCTGAGTCATATAATCCGGATATTCTTCTAAATATCCGAGCCACATATTATCATCCTTCCAGTAAATATACCTTTTCTTTTCCATTTTTTCTCCTGAACAAAGTTGGGGAGATCTTTGAGATCGGCTTCATAAAGCACAATTCCTTAAAGCTGTCATTATCATGCCCCAGTTGAATAGTTTCCACCCCAAAAAAATGGGGTTCGTATTTCACTGGGGTAGGTCTATCGCCAACTTACATTCTTCAACAGTGACGCCCCGCTTCAAATAAACGGCAATGTCAACATCACTCAATGGCTGCTGTTTTCCCTTTGCAAAACTGCCGAAAAGGTAGGCAAAAATGATGTCGGGATTAGATTTTAAATAAGCCGTCACCTGAGGTATCAACGACTCAATATTATCAGGCAATTTTTGGAACTTGATCATGATTCGAAAGTTGAAAGTGACTAACCCGCCACAGTACTTCGGCGGACAAGAGTGGTCTAAAGTTACAAGTGCCTAAAACACCTAAAACAAATTAGGAAGTTGCCTTTTATATAGCGGCGGCGCCGCATTATATAACATCGCGAAGCGATTGTATTATTTGTGTGTATTCGTGTTCATTTGTGGTGCATGAATATTATTTTTGTTCGATCTTTAGGAGCACTACATAGGTGAGATACAGTAAAACAAAAGCAATTACAAAGATTAAGATTCCTGAAATTTCATGTAAAAATCCTTGTGCCGCCTGGGCTCCGATCCAACGGGCCATTATTGCGGTAAAGGTTAACCGAAAGATATTCACTGCAACGGCGATGGGAATGGCTGAAACAAAGAGAAGCCATTTATTAATATTGCGCAATTCAACAATATAAGCAAAAGCGCCGCTCAACGCTAATAAGGACGTCAAGGATCTCAAACCGGAACATGCATCCACCACCTCGAGGGAAGTGTTTGGCAGATGCAAGATATTTCCTTCTCGATAAACCGTTATGCCGAGTAAGTCAATTGCGTTAGCACTTAACTTGGCTGCAAACAGTTGAAGGGGAAACGCCAATTTGTTCCAGATGATCGCGGGGATAGGCACCATAAAAATTAAATAAGCGATGGGGATCACGATTTTCCAGCTAATTTGCGATCCGAAAATGTATAGTGAGAGCCCCCCTATGGTCACAATGATAGCGGTCCTCATTGTAAAAAGCTCTGCTCCGATGTTCCCTATGATATGCAGCAACATGCCAAGGATAATCAACACTATGCCTAAATTATTGGGTGTTAACCGGCACCGAGATAATTCCTCTCTTTTTCGCCATATCATATACGCCGTGATAAAAGGGATGAGGAACCCGTGGGAGTAGTTGTCATCAATGGACCAGTCTTTAATCAACTTAATGAGGGTATGATTAAATAGAAGCAAGAAGGATAAGGTTATTATGGATACCTGGATGTAAGTTGAAGGTTTAATTTTAATATTCATAAGTTATTTTTACCGCAAATAAACGCAAATGGACGCTGATAAAAAAGTTTGAAGTACCTAAAATTATGATGTCGGATCACTCCACTGATTTTATATAATTGACCGCGCTGAAAGCGCGTTCCTCAACTTTAGCTCACTTCCCACTTCACACTTTAGCTCACTTAAAACTTTAGATCACTTCACACTTTACGCACTTTTGGATCTGTGTCCTCTGTGTCTCAAGCAAAGCGTGTGGTAAATATATTTTAGAGCTAAGGGCTCGCGCAAAAATAATTTAACAATAAATAGGGCTATAAGTCTCATAATGGCAACAATGTATGCTAAGAGCTATCATTTGCAATGGATAATATAGCCACATTTGACGATAAACACATAATGAGAACATTAGTCTTGACAAAGTTTTTGATATGGGCTAACAGTCTCATTATGAACAAGGCAAAATACCATCTCCAAGACTTAAGAGACTTCTTTGATGCCCACAAAATCGGCACTCTTGATCAGCTCAAGGCGGTACTCGGGAATCCGGCTCGCTGCACGCTGTTTCGAAAATTGGCACAGATGGAGTATTTGAGCAGCTATTCGCATCGAGGCAAATTCTATACGCTTCGATCCATTGCGCGGTTTACCGAACCTGGGCTTTGGTCTTGCCGATCGGTTTGGTTTTCGCGCTTTGGTAATTTGCTTCAAACCGCCGAGGCCCTTGTTACTCGATCTGAGGCAGGCTACAGTGCCGCCGAACTCAAGGATATTTTGCACGTCAAGACCAAGCATGCGTTGACCCATCTGGTGCGTTGCGACCTGCTTCAGCGTAAAAAATACGACTCGGTCTACGTCTATCTATCTATTGAAAACGCTGTTGCCCATAAGCAAGAAACGGCTCGTAAAGTTCGTTTAAAGAAGACCTTTGCGTCTGTTATCGTTACCAATCCCGACCTGGCTGGGGAAGAAGCCAAGGCCATAGTCGTTCTTTTTTGTAGCATGCTTGATGAACGGCAACGCAGGCTATACGCCGGGCTTGAATCGCTAAAACTGGGCCACGGTGGTGACACCTACATCGCTTCGCTGCTTGGCATGGATACTCATACCGTAGCACGTGGGCGACAGGAATTGATTGGCGGGGATTTGAGTTCCAAAAGAGTCCGGGCAGGAGGAGGTCGAATTTTGCAGGAAAAAAAACGCCCGAAATCATAGACGCAATTGCTGTCATTATGGAACACGAAACCGCCGGTGATCCGGTTAGCGGATGCAAGTGGACTCGCAAGACCACTGGTAAAATCGCCCAACAATTGAGACGCGCAGGCATCCGGGTATCGGCCAAAACAGTAGGCAGATTGCTAAAGCAAATGAACTTTTCGCTACGATTGAATCTTAAATGCCTTGAATCCGGGCAGAGCAAACCGCCCGATTCCCGGCAGCGAGACCTACAGTTCCGCTATATTCGCGGCCAGATACGTAGCTACAAAGCAAAGGCAATTCCTGTGATCAGCGTTGATACCAAAAGCCGTGAACTTATAGGGTCGTTCCGTCAAGCCGGACGCAAATGGAGCCAAGAACCGATACAGGTCTTGGATCATGATTTTCCCTCTGATTCTAAAGGCGTTGCGATCCCCTACGGAATCTATGACCTTATGCAAAATGAGGGCTATGTATGCGTAGGCACCAGCCGGGACACTTCCGAGTTCGCCGTAGATTCTATTCGTACATGGTGGCAAAAAGTTGGCTCATGCTACTACCCTGATGCCGACCGATTGCTCGTTCTCGCTGATTGCGGTGGAAGCAATGGCTACAGAGTCCGCCTTTGGAAACAGCAATTGCAGGTTGCTCTTTGTGACCGCTTTGGCCTTCAGGTCAAGGTGTGTCATTATCCGCCCGGTTCCTCCAAGTGGAATCCCATCGAACACCGTATGTTTTCCTTCATCAGCAATAACTGGGCAGCTCAACCTTTGCTTGATTACGAAACTGTGTTGAAGTTCATTCGTACCACTAAAACTTCGACGGGACTGAAAGTCCGCGCTTCCCTTATCAATAAACATTACCACAAGGGGAAAAGGGTATCTGACCAACAAATGCGCCAGATCGTTTTGAAACGCTATACTCAACGACCAAATTGGAACTACTCGATCTCGCCATCAAAAATGTGAATTTATTTTTGCGCGAGCCCTAAGAGGGAATGTATTCATTTAAAATCGGCATGAGTTGCACTGCAAAATCTTTCAGGGTGTTTAAGGCCTTATCCTCATCACCATTTTCAACGGACGTTACGAGCCTTACAAAAGACCCGTCTGTTCTATGACGTATTATCGAATCTACGACCAGATAAATCTTCTGCATATACTCCGAAGCAATGATTCTGCCACGGGACTGGAACCAGTAGAGAACAATTTGTTTTTGCGCACCTTTTTGTAACATGAGTTTAATTGTTTTTATCTTGTCCGGATTTGTGCCGGGGATTGTTATTTCTTCAATGGATGTATGGACAATATTCCAACCTGCACCGGGCATACAGTTTTTGGGAGAGTGGATAAGCTCACCCTCGCGCTGACTTTGATAAAACCCTATATAGAGATTAATCTGGCGACCGTCTGAAGTTCTATAATCTCCCAGAACATAGTCATCAACACCCAATATTTTATAAATTTTCTCTTCAAAATGATATTCTTCCCCGGTCCATTGACCAATCTGTTTGGGAAAGGTTGAAAAGGGCTTGTTTGGACGAATGTCCTCCGTATGGCTCAGGTAATTAAGGAACACCATGGTTAAAATCATGAGGGCTGATGCAGTTAGGGTGTGTTTAATGGACATATTGACTGGTTGCTGGTTGCTGGTTGCTGGTTGCTGGTTCAAAGGTTCTGGGTTCACGGTTCAAAGGTTGTTTGGCCCAGTGAAATTCTTTACTCGGCTGAATTTCAGAACGCCAAAACCCAGCAGGATGCCTCCGATATCAAGCCCCACATCCATAATGGAAGCGAAGCGCCCGGGGACTAAGGATTGGTGTATTTCGTCTGAGACGGAGAAAAGAACAAGTCCTGCAAGGATGAGAATATTCACAAAAATGTAATTCCTATTCGCAAAGGTTCCATTGAATGATTTAATCCACAAGATTGTCAGAATACCGTACGCGGGGATGTGCGCCAGATTCGAGAGAATCTGATCAGCACGGAAACCGGACTTCAAGATGACAAGATCCGGGATGGTGGAAAGATAAACAATCAAAATCGTCATCCCCAGTGCAAGAACAGGATATATGTATTTCATTTTGGACACAGATGGCCGCAGATGAACACAGAATTTATTTTTTAACCACCCCGGTTAAATACGTTTCACTATTGCTCCCGCAAATTTAACAGGGCAGGCAAATGGACGCAAATGGACATTGATAAAAGTGCCTAAAGTTACAAGTGACTAAAGTGAACTAAAGTGAACTAAATTGAACTAAAGTGAGCTAAAGTTTAAAAGGTTGACCAGCTTGTTTCAAAACTGCATTCGGGCATTTTCCCATTGAGCGATTTCAAATCGACGGGTCAATATTTCGAAAGGCACCTCATATTCCAAGAGATTTCCATTAGCCTCAAAAAGCTCGGGAATCATGACTTTTAGCTTTTCGACCAAACTCTCAACAGTTTCTGCCTCTGTAGAAACGCCCGGCACGTCATCGCTGGTTGCCACCCAAACATGGGCTTCATTATCCAACTCAGCCCGAATGAACAGCGGTTTCTTGGACATAATATTTCCCCCTTCATCTATCTCTCGTTCATTTCGCTCATTTTGTATATCCCTTAATATAACGCACGTATAGCTCATGAACACCCTTTCCCTGAAACTTTTGTCAAACGCCCCTTTTTGCTTAATTTCTGCACCGTGAAATGTTACTCTGTTGAATGCGCAGCCTATTGAACGGGGACGAAGCTTATTTCTCTG
>Ga0208279_1000704_pt1 | contig 23385 bp, 19 predicted proteins | sample AntAceMetag02UKM_FD_184766 | JGI IMG/M metagenome (GOLD analysis project Ga0208279, IMG submission 184766) | Saline lake microbial communities from Ace Lake, Antarctica - Antarctic Ace Lake Metagenome 02UKM (SPAdes) (version 2) | ecosystem: Environmental > Aquatic > Non-marine Saline and... | reverse complement strand
AATACCCCTCCTTTTTAAGAATCAACTTCAATCCACCGCTGGCAACACCTCCGCCGGGTTTTCTCATCGACGAGGGGGAGGGCTACAGCCCCGCTCGCTCGTACGGCTGGCAATAAATTGGCTGCATGGTAATTGTGATTGAGGCGATTATTGGGAACGAGGCTTTAATCAGTATTATTTACCCATGCAGATCGTGAGAGAGCCAAATATATTTATTAAAGAAGCGACTATATGCACGTGAAACAGACAATAAAAGCGAGCAATGATATGTGGAAAAAGGTATTTAAAAAGAACGAGCAGGTTATTTTCCGAGAAATCGCTGGCGAGGCTCTCCTCGTCCCCATCCGGGATAAGTTGGCCGATATGCAGAGCATCTTCGCTCTCAACCCGGTTGCAGAATATATCTGGCAGCAACTTGATGGGGAGCACACGTTTGAAGAAATCCGCGACGGTATCGCTTCACGTTTTAATGTGGGAAAAGAAGAGGCGGAGTCAGACCTAACAGAATTCATTGATCGGCTCCGTGAAGCGAACTTAATCCAGGGATAATCCCGTCATGGAATGCATCCGGACAACAGGACTCACTAATAGTGAGTACCTGCGACAGTTTTCTCAAAAAGTAAAGAAGCAGCGAGTGCCACTATCCGGCGGGTTGGCTCTTACGCACCGGTGTAACCTGAGTTGCCTCCACTGTTATCTTGCGACGAACATGAGCAGTGAGACAATTCGCAAGAAAGAACTCAGGACAGGCCAATGGCTATCGCTCATCGATGAAATTACTGAAGCGGGCTGCCTTTTCCTTCTCCTGACGGGGGGTGAGCCTCTCCTGAGGGAAGACTTCGCCGATATTTACCGCCACGCGAAGTCGCGCGGACTCCTCCTTACCATCTTCACCAACGGGACCCTGATCACGGACGAGGTGGTGGAGCTCTTCGATGAACTCCCCCCGCGGTCGGTCGAGATCAGCCTGTACGGGGCGACCGCCGCCACCTACGAAAAGGTCACGGGCATAACGGGGTCGCATGAAAAATGCCTGCGGGGCATCCACCTGCTTCTGGCCCACGGGATAAACCTGAGGCTGAAATCCGTACTCATGACCTCCAATAGCCATGAATTCTTCGAGATAGAACGCATGGCGAAGCATCTGGGCGTCAGATTCCGGTTCGACTCCGCTATCTTTCCCCGGCTGGACGGTGACAGAAGTCCCCTCTCCCTCCGCATCCCGCCGGAGGAGGCCGTTGCCAAGGAAACCGCTGACGAGGACCGGCTGAGAAAATGGGCCACGTACTACGGAAAGAGAAAAGACCTTCCCGCCACGGACAGGCTGTACACATGCGGCGCGGGTCTCACACATTTCCACGTCGACCCGTACGGCAATCTCCAGCCCTGCTCGATGGTAACCCATTTCAGCTATCAGCTCTCGGGCGGAGACTTCGTAAGGGGCTGGCGCGAGGTCATCCCCCGCATCAGGGAAAAGAAGGCCGATGCCGCCTATGAGTGCAACTGGTGTGAGAGAAAAGTCCTCTGCGGCCTCTGCCCGGCGTTCTTTCAGATGGAAAACGGCTCTGAAACGCTGCGTTCCGAGTACCTTTGCGAAATGGGAAAGCTTCGCTTCGAGGCTATTCAAAATGCATCGGCAGCGGCAAATTGAAGGTGACAGCCTACGAGATGAAAGGTACACTATAGAGTAGAGCTTAAAAGGAGATAACGATGAAATCCAGTAAGAAGAAAGTGGAAGACAGGCTGCCCTACGAAAAGCCACTACTGCGGGAAATAGACCTGGCGGCGGAAGAGGTGCTGGGCATAGGGTGTAAGCTGGAAGGCACGTCTGCCACCGTCCCGGATATGGCCATCTGCACAATTACCGCCTGTGACCAGGAAGGCTCATAGGCATCGCGAAAAAACAAGGAGTGCATGCCGACTCCAATCAATATAGAAATCGGGGATGTACATGTAGCCGTCAGCTCCCGTTACCCGCTTCTCCTCCAAAAGGATAATCCCTCCTACGACCCCTTCTTCAGCAGATCGAACAAAGGCCGGCCCGATATCCGCGTAGCGATCCTCCCGCTGGGGCCGGACGCCCCCGACCTCCGCACCCTCACACAGATATTCGACAGCGGCAGGTCATGGGAAATGTTCACGGACGGCGATGAGTACGTCATAGCGTTTGATTCCGCGGGCTTCCGGCCGATGCCCTTCTGGCTGGCGCGGGCTAACCGCGACTTTTCGCGGGTGACCGTATATTGCGGGGAGGAACTCACACAGGTAAGAGATGGTGTTACAGCGATCTCCAACCCCGTCTGCTATCCACTGGATCAAATTCTGCTTATGTATGTTCTGGCCCCCAGAGGAGGGGCGCTTATCCATGCCGCGGGTGTCGATATCGATGGACGGGGCTGTATCTTCCCGGGGCCGTCGGGAGCGGGAAAAAGCACCATCTGCCAGCAGTTCATATCCCGGAGTGATTTTTGTATTCTCAGCGATGACCGCGTCATCGTGCGGAACAGCGGGGCCACGTTCAACGTGTTCGGGACCCCTTGGCCCGGCGACGCGGGAATCGCGCGCAACGCGCACGTGCCGTTGCGCGGCATCTTCTTCATGCTTCCCGGGCAGGCCAACCGGATAACCGCGATCGACCGGAGAGAAGCGCTGGAGAGGCTTATGCCCGTGACGTCAATCCCATGGTATGACCGCGAGATAGTTGAAAAAAACCTCACCTTCATGGAGAATTTAGTCTCCAACGTCCCAGCTTATGAACTCCGCTTTAAGCCGAGTTTGGAGGTCGCAGATGTCGTTGCGAATTTCATATCAAGCTGACACAATGCGCCGCGATTCGCACCAGCCCCCTCCCGTCACACCGGGCCCCGAGATCATCGGCCTCTTCAAGGATATCCTCGGGAGAGGAGTGAGCCTCCGCGTGAGGGTGACCGGCAGGAGCATGGCGCCGTTTCTGCGGGGCGGAGAAATCGTGACCATACGGAATGTGCCGGGCGCCTCCCTGAGAAGGGGCGACCTGATACTCTTTATGCACCCTGCGGGAACACCGAAGATACACCGCATCATCAAGAAAACCAGGCTGCTTACGGGCTCGTTCTCCTTTGTCACCAAGGGGGACGCGCTGGCAGGCTACGATAAGCCGGTTCGGGATAGCGACATCCTGGGCAAGGTTTGCGCCATAGAGAGAGTACGCCCCGGGGCCGGAGCCGATTATATCGATATGGAGTCACTCCGGTGGAGGGCGGCGAGCCGGCTTGCCGCCATCGCACAGTTGCTCAAAACGGAAGGATATTCTCCAGCCCTGAGGTTCTCCCGGCTCATCGGCAGAATCCACTCCTGCAAACGCCGCATAGTATAGATTGACCCCCGGCAGCAGCGGCCCGGGCCCGCATAACAGACTTTACCCATGCACACAGACGAAAAAGAGCGATTTAAAATACAGAACGTACTGCGCCTCAGGCGCGCGTTCCGTTTTGTCTGGAAGAGCGGGTCGGGATGGACAGTGGCAAGCGTTATCCTCATCGTGGTACAAGGCACGCTGCCGCTGCTGTCGCTCTACCTCATGAAGCTGGTGGTGGACGCGGTGGCCACCGGCCTGGGAGATACTGACAAAAGGGTTGCCTTCGGCCAGGTGGCGCTCTTCATCGGCCTCATGGCCGCAGTGGCACTCCTCAGCGCCCTCTGCCGCTCAATCGCCGGGCTCGTCCGCGAGGCGCAGGCCCAGGTGGTGACCGATCACATGCAGGACATTCTTCACGCAAAGTCCATCGAGGTCGACCTCGAGTACTATGAGAACTCGCAGTATTACGATACGCTTCACCGCGCGCAGCGGGAGGCCCCCAACCGACCCACCCGTATCGTGAATGGTCTTGTACAAGTCGGCCAGAGCGGGATCTCGCTGCTGGCGATGGCCGGCTTGCTGATCTCCTTCCACTGGTTCATCGCGGCGATCATGTTCGCCGCTGCCGTCCCCGGCGTCCTCGTGCGCCTGCGATACTCCGGCAAGCTGTACCGCTGGCAGCGGGAGCGGACATCGGCGGAGCGGCGGGCCTGGTACTTCAGCTGGATGCTCACGAGGGACATGCACGCCAAGGAGATACGGCTCTTTGACCTGGGGCCCCTATTCATGCGCCGGTTCCGCGAGCTGCGCAAGCAGCTCCGGCGGGAGAAGCTCACTATCGCCACCAGGCGCTCCGTCGCCGAGCTGGTGACGCAGGCCAGCACAACCGTCGCGGTATTCGGCTCGTACGCGTTCATCGCCTACCGGACGGTGCAGGGGTCCATCACCCTGGGCGACCTGGTCATGTACTACCAGGCGTTTAACCGCGGGCAGGGGTATCTCCGGCAGATGCTGGGCGGCCTGGCCGGCCTCTACGAGGACAACCTCTTTCTCTCCAGCCTCTACGAGTTCCTCGACCTGAAGCAAAAAGTCGTCGAGCCGCCCCATCCCCGGCCCCTGCCCCGGCCCATGAAGACCGGCATCGTCTTCGACCACGTCGGCTTTCGATACCCGGCAGGCACCAGGAAGGTTCTCGAGGACGTCTCCCTGACCATACGGCCGGGGGAGGTGGTGGCGCTGGTGGGCGAGAACGGCTCAGGCAAAACGACCCTGGTCAAGCTCCTGTGCCGGCTTTACGACCCGACGGAGGGGGGCATCACCATCGATGGCATTGACCTGCGCCAGCTCGAGACGACGGCGCTCAGGAGGGAGATCAGCGTTATCTTTCAGGACTACGCGCAGTACCACCTGACCGCCCGGGAAAATATCTGGTTCGGCAACCTCGACCTGTCGCCCGACGATGAGCGGATCGCCGCCGCGGCGCGGGATGCGGGAGCCGAGGATGTCATCAAGGGACTCCCCCAGGGCTACGAAACCACACTGGGAAAGTGGTTCGAAGACGGGGAGGAGCTCAGCACGGGCGAGTGGCAGAAGATAGCCCTGGCCCGCATCTTCATCTGCGATTCACAGATAATAGTGCTCGACGAACCGACGAGCGCGCTCGATGCTCAGGCAGAGTACGATCTCTTCAAGAGATCCCGCCAATTGGTCAAGGACAGAGCCGCCATTATCATAAGCCACCGCTTTTCGACCGTCCGCATGGCCGACTCCATTTACGTGCTCGAAAATGGAAGAATAACCGAAAGAGGGAGCCACAGAGAGCTTATTAACAGGGGAGGCCTGTACGCCCGGATGTTTGAGATGCAGGCCGAGCCGTACCGTTGATGAATTAGTATGCTTTTAATCATATGCCGGGTAGTCCCCTCTTCAGGGTAAACAATGATAAAGCCCATTAAATCCAGGCCCTTTCTCCCCCTGAAATTAAGGGAGGAAGATATCTTTATTATCAAGTGCCTTCGCTCGGAATTCTGCAGAGAGAATGATGGCGATTTTGCAAATGACTGCATTTCAACAATAGACTGGAACGTGGTATATGAAAGGTCGATACAGTGGGGAGTTACACCTTTACTGTATAAAGTCATAAGGAAGCGACCCTTTCTCTATCAATCTTCAAGAATGTCGCAAGGCTTTTTTGAAAAAATTAAAATGGCGTATTTGAAAAAGTTCATTATTAATGAAGCGAATTTCAAAGGTTTAACTAAGGTGCTTGAAGCTTTTAAAGATGCAGCAATAAAGGTCATTCTTCTCAAAGGAGTTCATTTTGCTCAATTTATATATCAAGATATTGGAATCAGGCCTATGGTTGATATAGATATCTTGATTAAAAAAGAGGATCTAAATATAGCTGAAGAATTGTTAATTAAGATGGGCTATGAACACCCCGAGTTGAGTCAAGCTGCTTATAATTTTTTCGATGTAAAGAGGGATACTAAGGGAAGGAGCGATCTTATAGAGAGATATAAAACCTTTCATCATCATTTATATCCTTTCAGACATCAAAAAGGAATAAAGCTTTTAGAAATACACTGGACAATAAAAGCACCGCACTGGCCGTTCAGTATAGATGTAGAGGGCCTGTGGCGAAGAGCAAAAAAGGAGGAGTTCAACGGGATCGATGTTTTAGTTCTCTCTCCAGAGGATTTGCTTCTGCATATTTCTCTGCATACTTGCTTTAACGATAAATTAATGTTTCATGGGTTAAGACCATTCTGTGATATTGCGGCAGCTATTAATTATTATAGCGGTAAGGTTGTTTGGGAGGATCTTCAAGTTCGAGCGCATGAATGGAAGGTTGATAGATTTCTATATCTTGCATTGCGTCTCTCTAAGGAGCTCATTGGGGCGAACGTACCAGAGAAGCTTTTGCACAATCTCAAACCCAATCCTTTTAACGAAAAAATAGCTAAGGAAGCAAAAAAGCGTATTCTCTCGCTGAAAGTTGCGAGATTCACAAAAGAGAAGATATATCACCCGGAAAAGTTCTGTTGCGATATAAACTTTTCGAAGAAAATATCTTACATTTTCCAAAGAATATTTGTTTCTCCAAAAGAGTTGGCAAAGATCTATTCATTGCCGGCTTTTAGCAAACGCGTTTACTTTTACTACTTTCTCCGCTTAATTTCATTGCTATGCCATTATTTACCTTTGTATGCTAAATTTATCTTTTATATTTCAATTCATAAAAAAGCTGATCCCTTCAATTATAATCTAGATACGTTTTTGAATGAAGGCGTGCTGGATAATGGATTCGACTGAGTTTATGCTGAGCTCTTCGACTATGCTCCCTTCGATTGCGCTTCCGTCAATAATTGAGTGCTCACCACAAGTTTTCTCTGAATAACCTGTTTTAGCTCTAAAACGTATCCTTGACCCCTTTGATATAATTTTAAATACTCTTAAAAAGGACGGAGAGGAATAGATGTGGGAAGAGCTGAAAAAGAAGATAGAAGGCGGCAAGAGGTTTCTCCTTACCACGCATATCCTGCCGGATGGAGACGCCATAGGCTCAGAGCTGGCCCTGTCGCGGTTCCTCAGGGGGCGCGGGAAGTCGGTCTCGATCGTTAACCCCGACGAGGTCCCATCCAACTTTGCCTTCATGGCGCGTGACGGAGAGATAGAGGTTCTTTCGCACCCTTTCGAGAGAGGCGATTGGGCTGCCGTTTTTATACTTGATACCGGCAGCCCCGACCGGCTTGGACGCATGGCGGAGGTCGTGGATGCGCTTCCCGTTTATAAAATCGTCATAGACCATCACGAGAGAAACGACGTTGAGGCGGACCTCAAGATAGTCTCGACCGCCGCGTGCTCCACGGCCGAGCTGATCTACGGTCTCATCAGGGAATCAGGCGAAAGGGTCGGGAAGGAGATCGCGCTGCCCCTTTACGTGGCGCTCCACACCGACACTGTCTCATTCAACTTCCTCGGCACCAATGCCACGACTCACAGGATCGTGGGGGACCTCCTGGAGGCGGGCCTGGACCCGGCCTCCATCTATGAGAAGGTCTACATGAGGGACAGCTGGGAACACATCAGGAAGGTGGGGAGCGCTCTTACGCGGGTCGAGAGCGCCTTCGACGGGCGCGTGGCCGTCATGAAGATCCCACGAGAGTTCATTGCCTCGGGCGAGATAACGCCCTACGAGACGGAGAGCTACACGAGGTATCCCCTTACCATAGAGGGGGTGAGGATCGTCGTCTTGTTTTACGAGGTGGCCAGTGGCAGGACGAGGGTGGGGCTGAGGGCCCTCGGCGACGTGGACGTGGGTCTGCTCGCGACGAAGCACGGCGGCGGCGGCCACAGCACGGCGGCGGGAGTTGTGCTGGAGTCGCCCCTTGATGAGGCGGAGAGGATAATCCTCGGGGAGATAGGAGAAGCGTTGAAGAAAAACGAATGTTCCCTTCGGCTACGCTCAGGACAAGCAATGTTCAATGAGAAGATTAAAGAGAGGAGATGCTAGAAAATTGAAACTTGAAACTCGGAAAAAAAATATGAACCGCAAAGGCGCAGAGGACGCAAAGAATAGAAGTTCGATGAGTTATATGAGTTGAAAGGGAAAAGGGATGCTGGATACTCGATTCTCAATGCTGGATAAAAAAAGAAGAGATGCTTGAAACTTAATAACAAACGTGAAGCATATCTCGTGAAGCGTGAAGCGAAGAAGAAAAAGAATACATCACTGACGACACTGAAGTTAACGACGGTTGAAAGTTGAAAGTAAAGAATATAGCCGCAAAGATGCGAAATACGAGATACGCTTCACGCTTCACGAGATACGAATGATGCGTCAAGAAGACAATAAAGCATGAAGAGAAGGTTGAAATTTAGCTAACGATGCCTAAAGAAAGACAAGAGAGAATTAAATTGGGGTGTTTCCCGACGCCGCTGCACAGGCTTGAGAGGCTCACGAAGGAGCTGGGTGGGGCGGAAATATGGATAAAGAGGGACGACCTATCGGGCCTCGGCTTCGGCGGGAACAAGATAAGGAAGCTCGAGTTCCTGATGGCCGACGCGGTCTCGAGGGGCTGCGACACGGTCCTCACGGTCGGAGGGGCACAGTCCAACCATGCCTGCCAGACGGCGGCCGCCGCCCGCCTCCTCGGCATGAAGCCTGTCCTTGTGCTGGGGCGTCCCCCGCGGGAGGATGAGCTGTCTACGGGCAACCTCCTCCTCGAAAAAATCATGGGGGCCGATGTCCGCTTCGTGGACGCCCGCTCGCCGGATGAGCTGCAAAGGAATATGGAGGAGATAGCGGAGGATCTCGAATCTTCGGGCGGAAAGCCGTACACGATTCCCCTGGGCGGCTCCAACGGCCCCGGCGCCCTCGGCTATGTTTACGCAGTGGAGGAGATTATCAAGCAGGGAGGGGACTTCGACTATATCTTCTCGGCCTGCGGCTCGGGCGGTACGCTTGCCGGCCTCGCCCTTGGCAGCCGCGTCTTCGGCACCGGTTTCAAAGCCGTCGGCGTTAACGTCGCCGCCATAAAGACGGGCCTGCCGGAGAGGGTATCGAGCATAATGAGGGAGGCGGCGGCTATCCTCGGTCATGAGTCTTCTGAGGAGGAAGGTTTCGTTATATATGACGACTACATTGGTGAGGGGTACGGCATACCGACGGAGGAGGGCCTCGAAGCCATACGGCTACTCTCCCGCGTGGAGGGGGTGTTCCTCGATCCCGTTTACACGTCGAAAGCCATGTCCGGCCTTATCGATTTGGTGAAGAAGGGAGCGGTCCCGGAATCGTCGAAGGTGCTTTTTCTTCACACGGGCGGCAGCGCCGCCCTCTTCGCGTATGCCGATTGTTTTTAAAGATGGATGCTTGAAATTGGAAACTTGAAACTGGTAAATGAATATGAACCGCAAAGGCGCGAAGGACGCAGAGAACAGAAGATAAATGAACAATGTTCAATACTCAATTTTCAATTAAAAGATAAGGAGGAGGGGAGATGAGAAAGGTATTTGTAATGACGGTTATTGCTGTTCTGCCTGCCCTGCTTGCGATCTCGTGCTGCCGGAAGGAGCCGGATGCGCCCCTGGATCCCTACGGGCTCAAGGTGGAGCGCGTGGACGATATTGGCCTGAGGGCGCAGGACATCAGGCGCATCAAGCTCGAGTGCAGCGTCCCGGATGACTCCTGGTTGAGGCTGAAGGCGGAGGTATACGAGAACCAGAATTTGGAGGAGGAGAAGGGGACCTCCTTCGGCATCGGCTACGGCAAGGGCCAGAAGGTCAACGCCCTGCTTGATCTCACCTCGGCGGATTACCTGAGCCGCCTGGGCCTCAAAGAGGCCCGGGAGGTGCAGCTGATGACATTCGCTACGGACAGCAGCACAACCGGCCCCATCCTCCTCCGCATTCCGCCCAGCGCGTTTTTCATCAGGGACGGGGCATTCACGATGGAGGACGGTGTGCCGTTGGCCTTCGCCATCCACCAGGCGCCCGACAAGGAGGGCATAACCAGCAGCACCGATTTCAGCGGCTCTTCCCTGGAAAAGATCATTGGTCAGTCTCCGTACGTCGTTCTCTGGAAGATAGAGGTCTCGAAGAAGGAAGCGAAATAACTTTTCAGCGGGAAACGGAAAGTCATGGACAGGAAGAGTACTTGCGCAAGGAGCAGGGCGGTGGCCGTTGTGAGGAAGCTCACGGAGAACGGCCACAAGGCGTACTTTGTCGGCGGGTGCGTGCGGGACCAGCTGCTGGGGAAGGATCCCGGCGAGTACGATATTGCAACGAGCGCCCTGCCGGATGACATACGGGCCATTTTCTCCAGAACGAAGGAGGTCGGCGCCTCGTTCGGCGTCGTTCTGGTCATCGGGGATACCGGGCCGTGCGAGGTGGCTACTTTCAGGAGAGAGTCCGGTTACGCTGACGGGCGGCATCCGGACACGGTCGTCTATACCGATAACGAGGAAGAAGATGTTAAGAGGCGGGATTTCACGATCAACGGCCTCTTCTATAATCCCATGGAGGAAAAGGTGATCGACTTCGTGGGGGGGCGGGACGATATCAAGGCGAAGCTGATCAGGTGCATCGGGGCCCCTCTGGAGAGATTCGGCGAGGACAGGCTCAGGATATTGAGGGCAGTGAGGTTTGCCGCCAACCTCGGCTTCGACATCGAGAAGGGTACCTGGGAGGCCGTGAAGGAGATGGCATCCGAAATAGATGTTATCAGCGCTGAAAGGGTAAGAAACGAGCTGGTGTTGATGTTTACGGGGCCCCATCCCGGCAGGGGACTGGAGCTCCTGGATGCGTCCGGGCTCCTCGAGGAGATCCTGCCCGAGGTCGCCGCGATGAAGGGGGTCGCGCAGCCGGAGCAGTTCCACCCCGAGGGGGACGTCTTCGAGCACACGAAGATGATGATGGACATGCTTTCCAATCCCGGCCCGATCCTTGCCTTCTCGACGCTCCTGCACGACGTGGGAAAGCCACCGACCATGACCGTGGAGGACAGGATACGATTCAACCGTCACGACGCCGTGGGAGCGGAGATGACCGGAGTGATAATGCGGCGTCTCAGGTTCAGCGGCGAAGAGACAAGGAAGGTAACGGGGTGCGTCGCCAACCACATGCGGTTCCGTCACGTGGTGGAGATGAGGGAGTCCAAGGTGAGAAGGCTGATTGCCGGGGAGACTTTCGAGGACGAGCTGGAGCTTCACCGGATGGACTGCGTGGCCAGTCACGGCAACCTGGAAAACTGGCTGTACCTCAAGGAGCGGTGTGAGTCGATGCCGGAGGAGAAGGTCCTTCCCCCGCCGCTTATCAACGGACATGACCTCCTCAATATGGGATACGAAAAGGGCCCCATCCTAGGCACGATTCTCAGGGCGATCGAGGAAGCCCAGCTGGAGGGGCAGATATCCAGCAGGGAGGACGCGCTTCGCCTTGTTAGGGAGAAGTTCGGAGAGCCCTCCAGCGACCGTTAGTCTGTTTCCGGCGACTGGAGTGCACTGCTCTCTGCCTGGAACATCCCCTCCCCGTCAGGCAGACCTGCCGGGTCTGACTGAAAGGGGGAGAGGAGGAAAAGGCAGTGACTGGTTGTTAGTTACTGGTTTCTGGTACAGTATCTTTTTATTGATTGTCTAATGGATACTCTTCAAGAAACCAGCAACGAGAAACTAGAAACTGCCTGGAACACCCCCTCACCTTAATCTCCGTCGTCGAGCGCCGTACGTTTCGCCCTCCCGCCAGGTGAGGGGAGAGGGGAAGAAGGCAATAAAGGGAAGAGATGCTGGAAACTCGAAAACAAATAACGAATATGAACCGCAAAGACGCCCCTCTTTCATCGGGACAGGCGCCGGACGCAGAGAATAACAAACAAAAGACAAGAAATTAGACAGGATAACAGGATTTACAGGATATATAAGAAGGGGCAACAAACAAGAGAAAGAAGAAGAGAAAGATATTAGACAGGATAACCCCGATAAATCGGGGCGGGCACGATAAACAGGATGTTTTATCCTGTGAATCCTGTTGATCCCGTCTGATTCTCTGGAGCCTGTTACGAGGCGGAGCGTCGTAACAAGATTAGAGTTTGCCTGCGTCAAAGGATTATGACCCATTGCTCAAGTAAAAACCTGGGAAATTATTTAAATAAATCGGGTTGACAACCTATCCGCAGGCGTGTATATTCTCCAACCCTCAGTTATGGATAGGTTCGAAAAAGTTATCAGCGATTACCTGGTCCCGATCTCAAATCTCGGGCCGCAGATAGAGGACTCCCTCTATATCCTGCACAACGACGGGTCATTTGTCTACTCGCAGGGCTACTACCATCCCCCCGGGGCCATCTTCGGCAAGGTAATAAACTACCCCTTCCCGGGCGGCTCGCTGAACTTTTTCGGGCGGGATTACGAGTCGATCGCCAAGCCCGTGGAGGAGGGGGTGAGGCAGTCCATCGCGAACGATTTCCAGGCCTCCGAGTACATCAGGCTCCACCCGGAGCTCACCGAGGACGCCCGCAAGAACCTGATCACCGATTATCATTTCAAGTTCCCTCTCAATGATCTTAAAGGATACTTCGATAACCGCGGATCACTGAAGACCGCCATGGCGAAGCGCCCCCAGTTGAGGGGGACCATAGAGGAGCTGTCCGACATGTTCAAATTTCCCATAGAGGACATGGGGTGCACGGGCTCCCTCGTCTACGGGAGGCTCGACGATATCGACGAGGACGTCGACGTCGTATTTTACGGTACGGTGAAAGAGAACCGCCGGGTCCTGGACATGGTCTACGAGCTGCAGAAGGACCCGGACCACCGTATATTCGAGTACGGCAGATACTGGCCGATCCGGTTCATACACAACGGCACCATCATCTGCACCTTCTACAACTACATAGACTGGGACGAGGTCCCCCTTCCGTCAGGCTGCGGAATCAAGCTCGTCGAGGAAAACGTCACGGCGACGTTCGAGATCACCAACGCCGATCACTCCGTCTACATGCCGCTCGTATTCAAAATCAAGGACTGCAAGGTCAATGGAAAAGAGCGGGAAATCGGGTACTTCTACATATACGACAGCTCGATAAGGGGAGAGTACTTCGAGAGCGAGATACTCGAGGTCAAGGGCAAGGTGATAAACATCACGAGGGGGAAAGAGAGCTTCGATATAATTCTAACCACCATCAGGCACGATATCAAGAAGCTCCGCGAGGTCCCAATCTTCGGCGATTTCGGCACCACGCCCACGGGTTAATTCCGCTCACGGAAGCGTGGGGTATTTACCAACATTTACATCACAGCTGCTGACCGGTGTGTTTAAAATCAGAAAGTTGAATGAGTTAAATGAGTTGAGATTGCTTCGTCCCCTTCGACTCGCTACGCTCGCTCAGGGTCCTCGCAATGACGAATAAACTCGTTACATACTGCCAGCAGGCAATGAGTTAAAGAAGCCCCCTCCCCTTAATCCCCTCCCCCGTTGGGGAGGGGAAATATGGTTATGGAATTTGCCGTAACTTTTGAACGTTACCAATTATTTACAGCAACTCATAAAACTCATTAACTCATGGAACTCTTTTTCTTATTCGTTAGTCAGCCTTATATTGTCGATGAAGACCGTCCCCGGTTCTTTCGGGTCCCAGACGAATATATTGAAATACGAGACATCGGAGAGGTCGATTTTTTTCGCGATGCCGTCGAGCCTTATGGAGATGGTCTTACTCTCCTCAGGAGGGATTTTGAAGCTCAGCGTGCTCTGTTTCCGGTGGCCCGAGCTCTTGAACTTGACGTTCAGCGACAGGTCCTTTTTATCCGGGTTAAAGGCGTCGAACTTCAGGTAGCGCCATTTGGAGAAGTCCGCCAGCCTCCCCTCGTACCGGAAGCTCGGCCCCCCGCCCGGCTGCCAGTCCAGCCGGACAGAGCTTTTCCCGCTCGTCGCGTGCTCCTTTGATAATCCAGCCTTGATTTTATGCTTCAGCCGCCACCGCGAAAGCTCGCGGGGGTCCTCGAAGTCCCAGAGAATTTTCACGGCTTTTTTCTTCCCGCCGTCTTTCACGGTTATGGGCCGGCCCGTAAAGGGGGAGTACTTCCACTTTTCCCCGGCCTTCGCGGGCGCTTTAGGCCGGACCTTGCCGGCTCCCTTTCCCGCCCGGGAGATATAATCAAGGATGCGGCCCATCTCCTCTCTCCGGGAGTAGAGGAGGCCGGGGTCGTGCGTGAAGTCGTCGAAATATTTCACGATCCCGTCGTCTATCTCCATGGCTTTCTCCGCCCGCGCCGTGATCCCCGCAAACCGATCGCCGGCGCCGGTACGGGATATTTCATCGAGCCTTTCCCCGAGCATCCGGAAGTACTCGTAATCCTCCAGGCCGTCCCGTATCGCTTTTACACGGAGTGATGGGATGGGGTCCTTCTCCCCCGGGTAATATATGAACCCGTTGCCGTTTTGTCCGGCGAAGTTGTTCGGGTCCTTCCAGACATCTCCCTTCCACCAGTCAACGCACCAGTTGAGGTAACCGTCCAGCTTGAGCTTCCAGCACATCCACGGCAGGATGCGGCAGTTGATGAGGTCCCAGTCAAGGACGAGGGCGGGGAAGGGCGGCGTCGGGCTGGAGGTGTAGGTCCAGACTTCCTTCCCCCGGGCCTGTAATTTCCTTGCCAGCTCGAGCCTCTTCCGGTCGAGCTCGTACATCCTCGGGCACCAGATGTCGATGTCGGGGTATCCCTCCTGGACCATTATCGTGCAGAGGTTCTTCATCCCGGGGTCGCCCTCGTGTACGAGGCGCGTGACTTCTTTTGTTCTCTCCCCGGGTTTCTCGTCGAGTATGTACGAGAAGGCCCCCCGGTGCCAGCCTCTCTCGCTGAGGTGCTCGCCGATCGACCGGTAGGTGGCTACGAGCTCCTTCTGCCCGCGGAACCCGATCCACTTGCCCGGCTGCCACGCCCCGTATTTCGCCGAGCCCCAGCCCGGCCACTCGGGCCCGACGGCGAAGACGGGCTGGTCGAGCCGCCTGACATAGAGATTATATCTTCGATCGAACAGGTTGTAGTCGAACCGGGGCGCGCCCTTCTCCATCGATAGGAAGTCCGGCTCACCAACGCTCCTGAGGGGCGTTATCCGGTGTTTGAGCATGCTGATAAAGAGGGCCCTTTGGACGGCCTCCAGCCTTTTCCTCCAGTCCTTCTCAGTCTCGCCGGGTCTCCTGGGATATCCGGAGGCCGGGCTTATCGAGTCGATGGCGAACGGAAGGTGGTGCTTATCGGGTATGGAGAAGTCCCATACGGTGAGGCTCAATACGATTCGCTTCGGTTTGCAGCCTTCCGGCTTCACGGTGATGGTGCCCGAGTAACTGCCGGGGCGTGTGCCTCCGGGCACGCGGATGGAGACCCAGACGGGCCGCACCTCGCCCTTCGGTACGGTGATGAGGCGTTCATCACCGGCCCTCGACAGTGCCAGGGGGTCGGGCTGGGGACCGCGATGGTCCTCCCCGTAATACGGAGGTTTTGTGGGAATATAGCCGATGGGCAGGACCGTAACAGCGCCGGCCCCCAGCACCGGACCGCTTTCTCCCGTTTTCAGGTCGGTTATCCGGATGCCCTTATCAAGATCGAGCTCTACGGGTCCGGAACCGGCATAGAGCGCCAGCTGGAAGGCCTCTGTCTCGTTCCTGGCCGCGTAGAGCCTTACGCTCCCGGTCTGGATGCCCCTGAAAGACCGGACGTCCTGGTAGACTTTTTCCGTCGGCCCGGCAATACCCAGGAGGTAGTCGTCATCCGTTTTCGGTTTGAAGCCTGTGATGTCCTTTCCGCCGGCTGGGCAGTAGCGCCACCCGAGGCTTACTTCGTGAGAGCAGCCGGGGCATTGCTGTGCCGAAGCAGCGCTCACAAGGATGAGCAGCAGCATTAGGCAAAGAGCCGAAACAAGAATGCTTTTCATATAAAAAATAACCGCGGATTCAACGGATTATACGGATTTCCAAAAAACGCTAAATCTATGTTCAAGATTGAACTTCCTCGATATCTTGATAGTATAGGAATTTGTTATTTAAACTAGCCACAAAGGCACGAAGAAGAACTAATAATAATTATTCTTTGTGCCTTAGTGTCTTAGTGGCAAAAGTCCCCGGCGAAGCCGGGATAAGTGCCAATGCCTCTTTTGTAACTTTTCGTCCAACGTTTTCCTTTTCACTACTTTTCAACTAGCAGTAAACGTAATTGCATATAGTAGGACTTTGTCGTCATTCCCCTCACCCTACTCCGTCAATTCTGTCAGTCAGTTCTGCCCGTCAATACTGCCGGATCTACGACCTGATCATTCGACCTCTCCCTCCAGGGGAGAGGGGAAAATTCCAGGCACGTTACGACGCGGAGCGTCGTAACGAGAAAGAATCCGCCTAATCCGTTTAATCCGCGGTTTTATTTTTTTTAAGATTTATCCAGGCGCTCGTGTGCAAGGGAGATAATCTTCTCGACGACTTCCGGTATCGACATTCCCGTGGTGTCCACCTCTACGGCATCATTGGTTTTCACCAGGGGGCTGTCGGCTCTTGTGCTGTCCTGCTCGTCCCTGGCCGTGACCTCCCGGATTACCTCCTCGATCGAAATCATCTCGCCTTTCTCTGTGAGCTCGAGGTGCCTCCGCCTTGTCCTCTCCTGAACGGAGGCGTTGAGGAATATCTTGAGATCGGCGGAGGGCAGGACAACGCTGCCGATATCCCGTCCCTCCATGACAGTGCCTCCCGCCGCGGCCATCTCACGCTGCAGTGGAACGAGGGCGCGCCTGACACCCGATATCTTGCCGACTACGGATGCACCCTGGCCGATGTCCTGCTCCCTGATTGCGGCGGAGACGTCCTCTCCGTCGAGATAAACGAGGCACTTCGGCTCCCCGTCCTCCACGGTGTTCTCCAGCTTTATGGATGAATTCCTCGCGATATCGGTGAGCCTCTCCTCGTCTGTCCATGGAATATCTTCCTTCTTCGCCTTCAGTGCCACGCAGCGGTACATGGCGCCAGTGTCGATATAGAGGTAGCCGAGCTTTTTCGCAACCAGTTTTGCTATCGTGCTCTTACCCGACCCCACCGGCCCGTCGATGGCGATGGTAAGTCTCTTTATCATACTCTCCCCTTTGTATTGATACCTCTTGGTTTCTAAGACCAGCGGAAATCCTCATAGATGGTTACTAGCAGTTGCTAAGGGTTACTAGAGGTTACTACCTTTTTCTGCCAATAGCTTATCGTAGAAACTTTTCGTAACCTATTAGTAACTTCTTCGTAACCTTTTTAGTAACGTGTATTGCTTATCCCTCCCGTGTATAGGGCCGTTCGATTGCCAAGGCGCATCCGCGCCGCCAAATAATATATCACCGCAGAGGCGCAGAGATCGCAAAGTATTTCGGAGAGGTCAGCCGCGGTGGTTTTCTGTTTAAGGTGTAATTTGCGACTCCGCGGTTCATTTTGCATTTTCAGCATTTATTAAAAAAGAAAAGCCGGGCGATGATGGATTTCGCGCCCTTGATGATGCTGCGGATGTCGCTGAGGTTCCTGATGCGCAGGAGCGTCTTGAGCATGTATGAAGGCCTGAGGTAGAACTCCCTGTATGCCCTCGACCTGGCCTCCTCGACCTCCCGCGCGGGCAGGTCCGGAGTCTCCAGGATACACTTTCCGGATGCGAAATCCTCCCATGTATCGTACTTCAGCCAGCCCTTGGCCCTGGCGGTCTCGTACACATCCGTGCCGGGGTAGGGGACGATGATCGAGAACTGCGCGCTGTCGGGGTCAAGGCGTTTGGCGAAGTCGATCGTTTCTCTTATGGATTCTACGGTCTCCCCGGGCACGCCGAAGATGAAGAAAGCCTGTGTCTTTATCCCCGCCCTCCGGCACAACTGCACGGAGCGGCGGCAGGCTTCCAGGTCGGTGCTCTTTTTCATCGCTTCCAGCATCCTTTTAGAGCCCGACTCGATGCCTATGCGCAGGTAGTGGCAGCCCGCCCTCTTCAGCAGGCTCATGGCTTCCTCGTCAAGGATATCGACCCGCGCCTGACCTATCCAGTTTACCCTTGTGGGCGATTTCTCCTCGGCGCTGCCCAGCTCGATCAGCCTTTTCCTGGTGATAAACATGGAGTCATCGTCGAAATAAATCTCGTCGGCGCCAAACCTGTGAACAACGTCTTCCATCTCGCGGACAACGGATTCGGGAGACCTCTCGCGCCTCTTGCCGAAGTAGAGCGTTTTGGGCCACAGGCAGTAGATGCACTTGAAGGGACAACCGGTGGAGGAAATGAGCGTCGCGGTCTTCTTCCCCAGGAAGGTCCCTTGCCGGTATTTCTCTATCGGTATGGCTTCGCGGTCCGGGTACGGGAAGGAGTCGATGTCGTCGATGTCGTCCTTGTCGGCGTTGGCGTGAACTCGCTCCCCGTCACGGTATGATACGCTGGCTATGCCGGATAGGTCTGCTCCCTTGCTGAGCGCGGAAGCAATTTTCCTTCCCGTCTCCCCGAACTCCCCCCTGCAGATGGCGTCTATTGCGGGATTCGCATCGAGTATCTCCCTGTGGAAGTACGTTACGTGGGGGCCAAGGAGGACGATCCGTGAATCGGGCAATGCCTCTTTCAGCCCGCGCGCGCTCTCCAGGTCGTATTCGATGGATGGCGTGGACGTCTCCATGAAGACCAGAGAGGGCGCCATCTCGCGGACGGCGTTCACGTAGGATGGAATGTCCATCTCCTCCTCGACGCCGTCCAGGAAGCGCGTCTCGAACCCCTCCCTCTTCAGGATGGCCAGGAGATAGGCCAGGTAGATGGGATACTCGAGGTACTTGTCTTTCCTGCGGTGGGGCCACCTGACGGACGATCGTGCGCCGTAGCCCGGGCCGGGCCACGGCGGGTTGGTTACCAGGACCTTCATCTTTCTTTTTTCACCAGCGCGCGTATCTCTTCCGGAGTAAGGGCTTTCGTCAGGAGTAAGATGGTAAAGTACGCGGCGAGAAGTAGCAAATACTTAAGCAGGAGGAGCACGCCGCCGGCGTGCCACCACACCGAGATGAAGTAGATTGCCGAGGCCGCGAGAAGAGCTTTTATCAGGCGGGGTGCGTCAACCGTGATTGGCAGGTTTCTGCCGGTTACCTTCGCAGCAACAACTGCTCCGACGAGAGCCGTGACCAGTGTGGCCGAGGCGGCCCCCCGTGCTCCCCATATTGGGATGAACACCATGTTAAGGACGAGGGCAACGGGCAGCAGGAAGATCGACATGCGCGTGGCCTTGCGGGCGTGTCCGGCGCCGATGAGGATAGAGTTCATGACCATGAAGAAGCAGAGGAGACCGAGGGCGAAGATCAGGATGTTGAGAAGGGGAGCCGCAGCCAGGAATTTTGTCGAGTATATGAGGGCAACGATCTCCCTGGAGGTTGATAACACGAGCGCGATTCCGAAGAAGAGGAGCGTGGCCAGAAGTGTCACGGCTTGACGGATGTAGGTTGCAGCTTTCTCCCTCGATCCGAGCTTGTTCGCCCTTGCTATCAGGGGGATAAGGGTGAGGTTGAGGGCGAGAAAGACAAAGTAAGGAACCCTTGCAATGGTAAGTGCCGCCCCGTAGTAGCCCGCTACCGCCGGGTCCGGAATCATGGCCCTGATGCATATAAGATCGAGGCCGATGAGGAGGTAGAAAGAGCACTCATACAGGGCCGTCGGCTTGGCTATTTCGAGGATCCTCCCCTTATCGAAGCCCGTACCCGGAGTGAGGGTAACCGTCCCGAGCATGAAAAAACCGGCTGCCCAGCCAACCACCGAGCCGATGATATTCCCGACGAAAGCACCCGCAATGCCGTAGCCGAGGGCCGTAATCGCCAGTATCGCAGATAAGCGCGATCCGGCATAGGCGCAGATAGCTGCCGCCTGTCGTCCGAACCGCCGCCTGCCCGAAAGAGCCTTGTGGTAGAGGGCGTAGAACCCCATGAAAGGGATATCGATTGCCGCTACCAGAAGGTATAGGGTCAACTCCCGTTGAGCCATCAGCTTTCCGATAAGGGGGGCGAGGCAACCAAGGAGGACGACCAGCATCAGGGAGATTTTCATCTGCAGGCTGATGGACGCCCGGAGGATGGCCCCCTCCTCTCTCCGGTCCTCGGCTATGAGCTTAGCGGCGGCGGTCGGTATCCCCGTATTGATGATGATTTCGGCCCACAGCAGGATGGTCATGACGACTATGTAGTTGCCGAATAAACCGGGTCCCCATAACCTGGCCAGCCCTGCGTGAATGCCGTAGCCGCAGATAAGGAGAAAGCACATGGAAAGCGCGAGGATGAAGGAGGATCTGATCATCGGTCTACCGTTCCTTTATGACCCGAGCCGGGCTGCCGACCGCCACGCTGTACGGGGGAATATCCTTTGTAACCACCGACCCGGCTCCGATGACCGAACCCGTACCTATCCTGACGCCAGGCATTATCAGGGCGTGGGTTCCGATCCAGACGTTCTCTTCGATCACCACGGGCCTGAGTTCGACATCCTGGTCCCGTATTGCCACGGACCTGTCCGAGAAGCCGTGCAGGTACGTCATGATAACCACGTGGCTGGCGATGGCGACCTTGTCTCCCATGGAGAGGCCGCCGTATCCAGCGAGAAACGAGAAGGTCCCGATATTGACTTTGCTTCCGATCGTTATGTCTCCGGGGCCGGCCCGTAACGTGCAGTATCTCGGGATCTTGACGTCGTCGCCGACGACGATCCGGCTCCGGGGTTCGACCACGTCGAAGATAGTTCCCTCTCCCACCATGACGCGATCACCGAACGTAACCCGCTGCGGGGTATTTAACTTGACGTTTTTCTCGATGAAGCAGCCGCTGCCCACACCGGCCATAAGGGCGCGATAGACCAGAGGCCTCACGAACGATCCAAGGGCTGTGGGGAAGCCTGTAAAAAGCGTGAATATGGTGCCCTGGAGCATGAATCGGAGGAGGGATCTTGTTCCCGTTCTCTTCTCTGCGTATCTACGGATATCTTCCATGAAGCCTCCCTTGTCCGGCCCCTTGATGCCCGCAAAGTCATGTGCGCCCATTTCCATCTTTCTCTCTCCTTGTTTCTCCCGATCTTGCTTCTGCATATCGGTTGATATGGTCAGTTGTAGCGCAAGCTTTGGTTTCTCTTGCTTTTTCTCAGCAGCCCCCGCTCCGCGGTCTCGGGAATCAATTCACACTTCACCCTACATCAGCTTTGAGTAAACGCTCATAAGTCGCTCATAGAAAAGCTGTGGGTTATACTCCCGCTCTACTTTCAGCCGCCCGCTCCTCCCCATTTCCCGCGCTCGGCGGGGACTTTCGAGGAGGAGGGCGATCTTCTCCTTAAGATCTTCGGCGTTCCCAGGCTCGAAGATGAAACCATCTACTGTATCCTCTATAAGCTCCGGGATGCCGCCTATATCTGAACCTATCACCGGTATACCCATTCCCTGCGCTTCCAGTATTGACATGGGACAGTTCTCGTACCATTCAGAGGGCACGACGGTGAACATCGATTTGCTCAGGAGATTCTTCACCTCGGTGAGCGGGAGGTGGCCGACGAATTGTATGTTGGAGAGGCCCCTTTCCTCTACGTGGCGCTCGAGATCGGCCCGCGCCGAGCCGTCACCCGCTATTACCAGGCGAGCTCCCTTGAGAGACGAGGCGGCGTCGATAAGGGTTCGCACCCCCTTGTGGTGCTCGATCCTCCCGATATAGGCGAATGAGCCCGGTTCCGGATCCGCTGACTGGAACTCACCGAGGGGGAGGAAGTTTGGTATGTGGACGAGCTTTTTCGCGGAGATGCCGTTCTCGTAAAATTTATCCTTGATGAAGCGACTAGAGCAAATGAAGGTGTCTATCTTCTCATAGGCTCCGGTTAGTGCGTGGAAGTACGCTTCCAACGCTATGTTGAGGTTTACCGTGAACGAAGCAGAGAGGCATCGCCTGAAGATCGGTGAGTAGTAGCGCCCCCCCTTGCAGGCCTCGCAGATCTCCTTTTTTGAGAAATCGTAGAGGTTATAGTTGGGGCAGATTCTCTTATAGTCGTGGGCCATCTGGACGACCGGAACGCCCCTCTTCTTAAGGGGACCCAGTATCGAAGGCGTGATGATCTGGTTGAACTTATGGATGTGGGCGATATCGGGCTTCTCATCGTCCAGGAGCCGGGCGATATTTCTTTCGGCCTCAACCGAGTAGATAAGCTTGAAGAACATCCGGGCTTTGGTGAGCGCGTTTGCCGATGCGCAACTCGTGTAATCTATCTCTTTGACGAAGTAGGGGGCGTACTTTGAGGGAAGGTTCAGGGAGTGTTGCATGGAGAAATGGATGACCTGGTGACCGCTTTGTTCCAGGAGCCGGCATTGGTTGAAAAGTATCCTCTCGGAGCCGCTCTTAGGGTAGAAATATTTATTTACCTGGAGTACTTTCATCCTTTACCGGTCCCTCCGAGATGTTCCATTTTAAACGGAAGAGCGCCTCGTTGAGTATGTTCCGCTTCGATATGCCGAGTATCTTCTTCTCGTAGAGCTTCGAGCACTGGAGACAGTGGCTGCAGGCGTAGAGCCGTCCGGCCGCCATCTCTTTTCTCAGCGTCTTCATGGGAGCGCTGTTCCATGCTTCCAGCGCCGAATCCTCTCCCGCGTCACCGATAGTGTAGGCACCGAGATAATCGAGGGTGCATGGATGGATGCTGCCGTCCCAGTGGTAGACGAGCGAGTACCACGGGGAGTTGCAGCGGTGGATTCTGGAGCCGGGCCTTTTCACGGTTCCCGCCGCCCCCGCCCAGTTATGCGCTTCCTTGGTGTACACGCGATCCAGAGGCAATCCCTCGAACCTACTAAGGAAAGCTTTCTTTTTTTCTGTGTTTTTCCCCTTCGACATCGAGATTACCTGGAGAGTTACGTGGGGTAGGGTGCTGCCTGAGGCTTTCTTGATCTTGAGAAAGGAGACGATATTGCCGAGCACCGCGTCAAAATCCGCCCCGACGCGTATCTTCCCGTAATCCTCCTTTGTGAAACCGTCGAATGAGAAAGAAAGGCGGGAAAGCCCGGATTCGATGAGGCGCCTGGAGAGATTCTCATCCAGGACGGTCGCGTTGGTGTGTATGCCGGCTGCCAGTCCCTTGCTTCCCGCGTAGCGGATCATCTCGCAAATTTCACGGTGAAGGAGCGGCTCGCCCCTGTGGCAGATTGAGATGTTCCTGACCATGCCGGTGATGTCGTCGATGATCTTCCTGAAGAGCGCCATGTCCATGAACCCCTTTTTCTCCAGGGGGAGCGCCTCGTTGGGGCACATGGGGCACCGGAGATTGCAGACCGAGGTCGGCTCGACCCATACCTGGAGAGGGGCATGCCCGCAGACGGTTTTCCCCCTGGCGTAATTAGAGTACGCCGAGCCTAAGTTAAGCAGAGATGATATTTTCCCCATGGATGCTCCGGCACTGAGGCCGTTGTGTCATGCGATATGAAAAGTGTAATGTCTGGCCGCGCTCTTCACAAGTTGTGATTCCCTAATCCGAATAGTACTTATTGCCACAAAGACACTAAGGCACGAAGGAGAAATC
>Ga0208279_1000702_pt1 | contig 23405 bp, 16 predicted proteins | sample AntAceMetag02UKM_FD_184766 | JGI IMG/M metagenome (GOLD analysis project Ga0208279, IMG submission 184766) | Saline lake microbial communities from Ace Lake, Antarctica - Antarctic Ace Lake Metagenome 02UKM (SPAdes) (version 2) | ecosystem: Environmental > Aquatic > Non-marine Saline and... | reverse complement strand
ATTATTTGCAATCACTGCGAGGAATTAATATATCGTTAACCATAATAAATTTTGTGGTCAAGGGCTGAGTAGTTACGTTTAAAGTTCATCTCCAACGCAGGGAGAGATATGAGAAATTTATTGAACAAATAAAGATTGATATTTTACCTGTAATTGCTAAGATATTTATTGAAAACACCCGAGCAATTAATGTATCTCAACAAATAAATAGTAATCAAATGGATAAGGTAAAGATATATATTGATTTGATGTTTGATTTAGCGTTATATGGATCTCCTGAACTTATCGAGAAACGTATAAAACAGAGAAAAGTCCAAATCGAGAATGATCCAAATGTACAGGATTTAAAGATAATTAATTCTATTAAAGAGAAGAATAAGGATGAAAGCACCTTGATTCAAGAAAGAAATTCGATGTACAACCTTATCCAAACCTGTGAATTACTCTTGCAGATGAGAAAAGAAATTGGGTTTGAAGATCAATCTATATCTACCCGCAAACTGTTAGCTCTAATTTTGGATAATATATACGAACCTAAGTATGATCAATATTTTATAGATATGGATGTGCCCCTTAACTAGCCGGTTATATTAAGGGTTGGCTAAAACGCAGGATAAGGATGCTAAAATGGCCTGTGTTGTAAATAATTGATGACTACGTTCTACTGTGAGCTATAGCCATAAATAGAGGATAGGGTTGGACCTTTATCCTGGAAAAGTACATATCAAAAGGAACCCCTTAATGAATTGGAGTAAAACTAGGACAAACCCTAGGACCCGATAGCACAAAAGGTAAAATGGTGCGGGGGATGGGATTCGAACCCACGAACTCCTTCGAGACCGGGTCCTAAGCCCTGCGCCTTTGACCACTTGGCAACCCCCGCTTAAGAATATCATTTTGAGACCATCAGCTTCTCCAGCACAGCCTTGGCTGAATGGAGTCGATTCTCGCGCGCCCCGTCCATATTTGCGTACCTTACTCCAAATCATCTTTATCGTTTCGCGCACCGCCAAAATAGAGTGAATCTATTTTGCGTGAAAATTTATATATAACTAACTCTACTTTCCAAGTTTTGGTTTTTGCATACATTTGCCAGATTGTAGGCTGAATTAATGCTATTTTTATCGGAATATATGAGACGTATTTAATTCCATATGGTTCCCATATTATGCAAGACGCAAAGGTAGTTTATAAGCTGGGCGCGACCGAGGGAAAACTTGGAAAGTAGAGTAACTAAGACAGTTTAGTATAATAGTGGGATTCGAAAATTTAACCGAAAATTGGTGCGAGGAGTGCGGGGGAAGGGATTCGAACCCTTGAACTCCTGCGAGAATAGATCTTGAGTCTATCACCGTTGACCTGGCTTGGTTACCCCCGCACTTATTCGAAGTGCGTAACGCATGTCCAGTGGTAGTATCCGAGCATACCTGTGCCGGTTACCTCGTCGTACTCTTGGAGTGGCCGACCGCAAATTGAGCAGATCTCGCCATCTGGAACCTCTATCTCGGAGTCGTCGCAGATTACTACTACAACCATCACTGGAGTATACCCTCCCCTGTTTTAAACTTTTTGCCGCTCAGCACGCCGTCGGCCCCGAACCTAACGCCATGACCCGACGAGAATGACAAAGATCGAAATGAAAATATCAACGACCAGATGAGATACGCGAATGGCTTATGAATTGTCTTGGACGGCTGTAATTGACTCCGATTGGCGTTTATCTGGCTGCGATTGGCTTTGTGGTCGCCAACAATCGTATGCGCCAAATGGACAAAGATAAAACGCCAACAACCTGGCGAAAAATTGAAAAATAGGCCCCAGTAATTCAAAATATACTTGTTCAAGCTCTTTTAGCCATTTTTAGTTGTTTCTGGCCGTTTTTGGCCAGTTCAGGATGATGAAGTCACGATAAATCAGGATGGGGCCAGGAACGTTTGGGCAGGTCAAAAGTATGGATCGATTGGATACCCTGATCGACAAATAGATAATGACCCTTGTGAGCTTACTATTCCCTTGTAAACGAGGTGTCAATCGTTGAGAATAATCGGCCTTCCTGACCAGGAGGTAGAGGCGAACCTACGTGGTGCAGGCCTCGGCCTTTCGGTCCCAGAAGCACGCTCCATAGCAGATAACCTGGGAAGAGACCCCACCTTCACGGAGCTCTTCAATTACGATACGATGTGGAGCGAGCACTGCTCTTACAAAAGCAGCCGCGCCACCCTGGATGAGTTTTTGCATACAACCGGCCCAAACGTGGTCCAAGGACCCGAAGAGGACGCAGGAATCGTAGCTATTGACGATGAATGGTGCCTCGTCATAGCTCACGAAAGCCACAACCACCCAAGCCAGATCTTGCCCAACGAAGGTGCCGCAACTGGAATTGGTGGAATCGTTCGGGACGTGAACTGTATGGGCGCAAAAGTTGTGGCCACCGCAGACCCCTTGAGGTTCGGCGATCCACACGGCTCCGATTCAAACCACGTCCGCTGGGTCGCCGGTGGCGTCGTGGACGGAATATGGCAGTACGGAAACGCCCTTGGCGTCCCTGTAATGGGTGGAGATGTCGTCTTTGACGAAAGCTTCAATACCAACTGTCTCGTCAACGTGGTCGCGGTCGGCGTCGTCAAGAAAAACGAGATCATCAAAAGCAGAGCTCCTGCAGGAGCTGGAGAAAAAGGCTACGACGTGATTCTGATCGGAAAACCAACCGACTCGAGCGGTTTTGGTGGCGTCACATTCGCCTCTGAAGAGCTAAGAGAAGAAGACGAAGAGGCAAACAGAGGCGCAATCCAGATCCCAGATCCCTTCTTAAAAAACGTCCTGTTCAAGGCGAACCAAGACCTCTTCAGGCTGGCTCGCGAACGCGGCATAACCATCGGTTTCAAAGACCTTGGAGGCGGCGGCTTTACCTGCGCCTCATCAGAGATGGGCGCAAGCGCAGGTTACGGCATGGACCTGTCTCTTGACAAGGTTCACAAGGTGAGCGACGATCTGCCAGCAGAGGTTGCAAGCTGCGCCGAAACCCAGGAACGATTCCTCTTGATCTGCCCGCCCGAAATGACCCCAAAAGTCCTCCAGATCTATAACGAATACTGGGACCTTCCCAACGTCTACGAGGGCGCAAGGGCAACAGTAGTAGGAAAGGTCACTACCAACGGGCGGTACATCACCCACTACAAGGACGAAGTGATTTGCAACGTCTCCATCGAACACCTCACCAAGGGGATCAGATACCAAAGGGAGGAACGACCCCGAGAGATAACGCTGTCTGAACCCCTGATCGCGCCACCCGAGGATCTGGGCGCCGCACTCCTCAAAGTATTGGCGTCGCCCAACTGTTCATCAAGAGAACACATCTACCGATACTACGACACTGAGGTTCAGGGCAACGCCATCATAAGGCCAGGCGAGGCAGACGCAGGCTTGATCGCTCCAGTCAGAGGCAAGAAGTTCGGGATAGCCCTTTCAGTCGACTCAAATCCCTTCTACGGCAGGATCAGCCCTTACTGGGCCGGTGCCACAGCCGTTGCAGAAGCGATGAGAAACGTGGCTGCGATCGGCGCGACTCCCTGGACCATGACCGACTGCCTCAACTTCGGTAACCCCGAAAAGCCCGAAGCTTTCTGGGAGTTTAGAGAGTGCGTAAAAGGGTTGTCTGACGCCGCAAAAGCTCTCTGGATCAAAGGTTACGAAGATACGCCGGTCCCGATCGTATCAGGAAACGTCAGCTTCTATAACGAGTCTCCCGAAGGTGCAGTGGACCCCTCTCCGGTCATCGCCTGCGCTGGCCTGATCAAAGACGTCGAAACTGCTGTCGCAATGCACCTGAAAGAGCCTGAAAACAGGATCTATCTCTTAGGCCCGAGGTTCGATGAGCTTGGAGGTTCTGATTACTACCACACCATATTCGGCTCTCTCGGCGCGAACGTTCCCAACGTCAGGTTCGAGATGGAACGAAATATGATCTATGCGACCATCGACTCGATCGCCGAAGGCGCGGTGGTTTCGGCCCACGACATATCCAACGGCGGCCTTGGCGCAACCGCAGCAGAGATGGCTCTTGCTGGAAAGGCAAAGCTTGGAATGAATTTGAGCCTCGATTCTGCAGGATCGGCCAACCTTGGCACTGACAAGCTGATCTTTTCAGAGTCCTCTGGATTCCTCCTCGAGTGCAAGACGGGAAAAGAAGAGGTGTTGGAATCGATCTTGAGAAAGTACAGCCTTGACGTTATCGACCTCGGCGCGGTGACCGACAGCCCCAAGATAAGCATGACCCGAAAAGAGAAGGTCGCAGTGGATCTAGATCTCAAAGCCGCGAAGAAGGCATGGGCCGAAGGTCTGGTGGAGGCGATGAGATGAAGATAGCTGTGATACAGTTTCCTGGCACCAACTGCGAATACGAAACCCTCGTTGCTGCCAAGAGCGCAGGGGTAGACGGCGAGATATTCCGATGGAACAGGCCCGCCCAGGAACTTTGCGACTTTGATGGTTACGTCATACCGGGAGGCTTTTCTTACCAGGACCGGCTCAGGGCTGGCGCCATCGCCTCGAAAGAACCTGTGATGGAAACGTTGCGAGAAGAAGCAGAGGCTGGAAAGCCGATCGTGGGAATATGTAACGGATTTCAGATCCTGGTGGAGTCAGGTCTTCTTCCTGGCCTTGACGGAGTCGATGCGGCACTCGCCCAGAACGTGATGGTATCCAAAAACCAGATCGTAAGACGCGGCTTTTACTGCGCCTGGACTACTTTAAGACACGACGCGCCCCCGAATCGGTGTGCGGGAACATTCCTCATCGAGAAAGGCGAACTTCTCCCGATCCCTCTTGCCCATGCCGAAGGCAACCTGGTTACGGCAGATGAAAACCTGATCGATCGCCTGAACGAAGAGAACCAAGTGGTCTTCAGGTACTGCGACGAAGAGGGAAATTCAACGCCAGATTACCCTGTGAACATAAACGGAAGCCGCCAGAACATCGCAGGGATATGCAATCCTGAAGGAAACGTGCTCGGGATGATGCCTCATCCTGAAAGGTCCAACTTCGCATGGCAGCTTCCGGCTTTTGACCCCGCTAAGAAAGGCGGCCTTGAAACGCCGGGTCCGGGAAGAAGGATATTCGAGTCCATGAAGCGATACATCGAGGTGAAGAGATGAAGATCAACCTCAGAGTCTGGCTGAAGATCCCGGATGCAGAAGCAGTGACCGTTAAAAACACCTTGATCCGGAGAATGGGATACGGCAAGGCACTCTCTGACTTGAAAAAGGAGCGGCTCTGGTCCATCGAGGTCGAGGACGTCGAGAACCCCGATGAACTTGCCAGAAAGTTTGCAAGACAGTTGGTGAACGAGAACAAAGAGGACTACATAGCTTCTGTCGATTCTCTGGTGTTTGAGGAAGGTTACGTCCCGGTCAAGGTGGGCCTTCACATCGAAGATGGTGAAGCTATAACCACCATGAACCAGCTCCAAAACCGGCTCGGGTTCGATATGGTAACGGGTGTTGAAAGGTCTACTGTCTGGAAGCTATATTTGGATTCAAATGATTCCGTAAAGCTTGCAGAAGAGATCGCAGAGAGGCTTTTGATCAACCCACACAAAGACTTCTACGAAGTCCTGTGATATGAGAGTGGTTTTGCGATACATTCTGGACAAATCTCAAACTCTTGCGAGTTTGAGATTTGTCCGAAAGGTATCGTTAAGCACTATAGTTTAATATAATTGGATCTCGACTATAGCATGTGAGAATCGCATCGCGTGCAACCTTAAAAGAGTTCTTGCGATGTTTGGGGTCTTGTAAAATGGTGAACGAGGAAGGCGGTGTGATGAGGAGATGACCTCTTACATCCGACACCCTCTTCTCAAAGAGGATAGTGTTGAGAGGCGGCTTTTTCAGCTGGAGCTTGCAGCAAGCGCGCTCCAGGACTCGTGCCTCGTGGTCTTGCCGACGGGACTGGGAAAAACCATCGTTGCGCTTCTCGTCATGCTCGCTCGTCTCGATGAGGGAAAAATGCTTTTCATGGCCCCAACTAGGCCCCTCGTCGAACAGCACACAGCTTTTTTGAAACGGGTCCTAAAAGATCCGTCCTTCGTGGTCAGGTTCACAGGCGAGACGCTTCCAGAGAAGAGAGAAAAGATGTGGCGAGACGCTAGAATAGTGATCTCCACGCCTCAGGTGATCGAAAACGATCTTCTCTCAAGAAGGATCAACCTCAAAGACGTCTCCTGCGTTATCTTCGATGAGGCTCATCGTGGCGTTGGGAATTACGCCTACGTCTACATAGCAGAGCGATATCAAAAGGAAGCGAACAATCCGTTGATCTTGGGGATCACGGCAAGCCCGGGAAGCAACATCGAGAGGATCGAGGAGGTCTGCTCAAACCTTGGACTTGACAGAGTAGAGGCCAGGACTGAAGACGATCCCGATGTTGCCCCTTTCATCCACAAAAAGGAGATCGAGATCGTCAAGGTGAACGTTCCTCAAGACATTTTGAACATCAAAAACCTCCTCGAAGAAGTTCTCGACGAGAGGGTGGAGGTGCTCGGACGGTTCGAGGAGAACAAGAGCGGCCGATCCGCCAAATGGCTACGTCGCGCCTCAAAAAGGGATCTCTTAGATTATCAAAAGGGCTTGAGAAGAGACGTTGCAAGGACACCTTCGCCTGCTCTTTATCAGGCGGTCTCTGTGATGGCCGAGGTTCTCAAGCTCAAACATGCAGTGGAACTTGCCGAGACTCAAGGCGTTGACTCGTTGTCCCGATATATGGAACGGATCGAATCAGAAGCAAGATCCCGAGGTGGGAGCAAAGCCGCTAAGAGGATCGTGGAAGATCCAAAGGTCAAAGAAGCGGTATACTCCTTAGAGCGGCTGGACGTGGACCATCCCAAGCTCCTGGCAGTGAAAGCTTTGGCAGAAGAGCAGTTCAGGCAAAAAGACGACTCAAGGATCATGGTCTTTACGAACTATCGAGATACTGCAAGCTCGGTTCTTGAGTTCCTGGAAGGATGCGACGGCGAAGCGGTCCGGCCAGTGAGGTTCGTGGGTCAAAGCAATCGCATTTCTGATGAAGGGCTCAGCCAGAAAAAGCAGGCAGAGGTTCTCGGTAAGTTTCGGGAAGGTGTGTACAACGTCTTAATCGCAACTTCGGTTGGGGAAGAGGGTATCGACATTCCCTCGACTGATCTTGTTCTATTTTACGAGCCTGTTCCAAGCGAGATCAGGTCTATCCAGCGCAAAGGCAGGACTGGTCGGGCCCGAGAAGGTCGGGTAGTCGTTCTGGTGGCTAGAGGGACAAGAGACGAGGCCTATCGCTGGATCAGCGACCGAAAAGAGAAGAAGATGCAGCAGCAGATCAGGGAGATGAGCTGGGAGAAAAGGCCCGGATTCGCGCCGGCAAGTTTTGGGGCAGAAGGCCGCGCGAAAGGTCTGATCGGCACTTCGGACGGGAATGGTGCTCTTGGCGCGCCAAAGCAGCTTCAGCTTGGTGAATTGCCCCCAAATCCTGGTCCATCATCCCCACACTCGCCGTTATCTTCACCTGCTCACTCTTCGTCCATTTCCCCATCACCCACATCAGGTTTAGGTCCGGGTCACAATCCGTCGTTCTTGACAGGTTCCGATAGGCCAGAAGAATCCGAAGTTAGCGCCTTGGTTTCGGTGGATTCAAGGGAGCGAGGAATGGCAAAGCGGCTCGAGTCGATGGGGGTTGGTGTGGTCCTCAAGAATCTAGAAATTGCCGACTATGTCATAAGCGATCGGGTCGCCATCGAGCGCAAGACTGCAAACGATTTCGTCGATTCTCTCGTGGATGGAGAGCGAAATCTGTTCGCTCAGATAAAGGACCTTTCCCGGACCTATGAGCGAGCCATTCTGATCCTGGAGGGAAGAGACTTGTATGCAAGGCAGATCCATCCCAACGCGATTCGCGGGGCCTTGATCTCGATAGCCGTGGACTTTGGCGTATCTATAATCCCAACCCAGGACGAAGATGAGACCGTCTCGATGATCGCCTTGATCGCTCGTCGTGAGCAAGAAGAACGAGGTGGCGCGCCTCTGGTTCACGGAAAAAAGACTCATCGGACCCTTACAGAACAGCAAGAGTACCTGGTCTCCTCGGTACCAGGCGTCGGAAGAGTCGTGGCTCAAAACTTGCTTCGCCATTTCGGGTCTGTGGAACGGGTATTTAGCGCTTCAGAAGAAGAGCTAAAAGACGTGGATTTAGTGGGGCCAAAGACTGCAGAGCGGATAAGAGAAGTGGTGGGTGGGGAGTACAAGGGATAAAGCCAAAGAGGCAAAGCGACAGGCTTCACCAGCTCTGAATAACGGTCAATGGAAGTCCCTTGTTCTTTGCAGAACTTTCTACCGCCGTCTTTCTCATCTCCTCTCCTAGTTTTCCCCTTTCAGCAAAGGCTTTATCTGGCTGCAGCCGTTTTCCCCTTCCATGAACTCGAAGTACATGGTTTGCGCAGCTTTCGTTGCCATGCTGGTCCTTCTTGCACCCGGTTGTGTAAGTTCTGACCCGAACGGTGGAGACGAAAATGCGGTCCCTGTGCCCACAGAGAACCTGCCCAAGGGTTTCAGTCTTCTTGCCGTGATCAACGATTCCACGCGTGGAGTTGACGTGGAAGATGAGATCACCGACTTTAAGGGCGAAAATGAAATCGGCGATGTGGATGCCACCGTAGGCGTGTACATATGGGGCGAGATGGGGAAAGACTACGACGCCAGGGTCACTGTGATGGAATGTGAAGATGCCGAAAAGGCAACGGCAGCAGAAGGAAACTACCTGGCCCAGCCTGATTTCGAGAACCCGCCCTCCAAGGGTGTGGACCGCTTCAGCACCGCCATAGTAAACGGCCACCAGGTTACCGAGATCAGAGAAGAGGTCGAAAAACAGCTCAGATATCTATACCTCTGGACGAATGAAAACGTTGTAGTGTTGGTAGAGGGAAACGGGGATCAGGTCGCAAGCCGCGAGCTGGCCAGCTTAACTGGCCAGTAACCCCAAGCGCGACATGTCCATGGCCAGCTTGTGCGCGTTTCTGTTCTCCATGGAAAACGTGGTGGCCAGAATTCCTGGTATTGCCACAAGGATGATCATAAACGTCGTCTTTCATCACCATCACGAGCCGGAGGAAACGCGCCCAAACTTTTTAAGGATCGTCTCGAGGGCTGCATAACACCATTTTATAAAAATAGCCCGTATTGAAGTTATAAATACTGAAATGGCCCTTAGTCTTCGGCTCAAGATTAACCGTTGATGATCAAGAAATGTGTGATAATCTCATGAAATATGTTAATTATAATGTGGATTCTGGCGGGACTGTAAATTGCATATTCGGCGCGATTTTCCGAAAATATAGGCAGGAGGGTCGGTTTGATGTGGTCCCTTGACGATTCTGCCAGCCTGTACGGCGTTGAGAACTGGGGTAACGGCTATTTTTCCATAAACAGCCAGGGAAACCTAGAGGTCACGCCAAGAAAGGGAAACGGCCAGAGCGCAGACTTAGTGGAGATCATCGATCACATCAACCGATCTGAGATGGCATCTTTTCCGGTGCTCTTCAGGTTCCCTCAGATTCTCGAAGATCGTCTCAAAGAGATCACAGGAGCGTTTCACACATCAATCGAGGAGTTCGAGTACGGTGGAGATTATCAGCTCGTCTATCCCGTGAAGGTAAACCAGAGACGAGAGGTCCTGGATTACATAATCCAAGGTGGACAAAAGATAGACGTGGGCCTGGAAGTTGGAACCAAGGCCGAGCTTCTTGCAGCCCTCTCCATGGAACGGGTCCCTGGTTCGTTGATCATTTGCAACGGTTACAAAGACAACGACTACCTGAAATTGGCGATCGAGTTTGGCCAGCGAAATAACATAATCGTGGTCGTTGACATATTCGACGAGCTCTTCAACCTGATCAAATGCTGTAAAAATATGGCGATTTTGCCCCGGGTGGGCTTGAGGGTCAAGCTCTTTTCCCAAGGGAGTGGCAGATGGGAAAAATCAGGAGGCGAACTATCTAAGTTTGGCCTTTCCACCACCGAGATCGTGGAAGCGATCGAGATCCTCTCAAGAGAAGGAATGATCGACAACCTCGAGATGCTCCACTTTCACATAGGCTCTCAGATAACCGACATAAGAAAGATCAAGGTCGCCTTGAACGAGGCTGCTCGGATCTATGCCAAGGTAAAACCGGTTGCCCCAATCCAATACTTCAACGTGGGCGGGGGCTTGGGCATCGACTATGACGGGACAAATACTTCTAACCCTGCAAGCGTCGATTACACCCTTCAAGAATACGCAAACGACGTGGTCTACACTCTCAAGAAGGTATGTGATGAGGAAGACGTGCCCAGTCCCATCATAGTTTCTGAGAGCGGGCGGGCCATTGCAGCATATCATTCTTTTTTGGCTTTCAAGATAATCGGGGTGAAAAACTCCAAAGAAGGTCGGGATTTCACGCCTAAAGAGGACGATCCAGTCCAGATCCAGGACATGCACTTTGACCTTGAGAACATGTATATCACAAACTATGCCGAGTACTATCACGATGCCCTTCACTACCGAAACGAGCTGTTCGACGCCTTCAACCTGGGCAACATCGGACTTGAAGAACGGGCGCGGGGCGATATGCTATTTTGGAAAGTCTGTCAGAAAGCAGCCCTCTTCGCCAAGGAAGACGAAAACGAGACCGAAGAGTTTGAGAACCTAAAACGGCTCCTCAGCAAGAAGTACATAGGTAACTTCTCCTTGTTTCAATCGGTTCCAGACATGTGGGGCGTACAACAGCTTTTTCCCATAATGCCGCTACACCGGCTCAGTGAAGTGCCGACCGAGCGAGTGACCATTGCGGACATAACTTGTGATTCCGATGGTGAAATCAAGAGCTTCGTGGGCGAAAATCGCGACTTTCTTTCGCTTCATCATCTCAAGAGCGGCGAGGACTACTATCTAGGTATATTCCTTCTGGGGGCCTATCAGGATACTTTGGGCGATTACCACAACCTCCTCGGTTCTGCAGACGAAGTTCACGTTTTGGTCGACGAGAACGGATGGAGCATATTCGATGTGGTGGAAGGGGATCGATGCGGAGATCTTCTCAAGTTTTTCAACTACGACCCAGAGGATTGTCTCAGAGGATCCGTTTCCGGGTGTCAACTTGCCGGAAAGGAGAAGGAGAAAGTGCTCCAAGACTTGAGACGGGCACTTGCGGGTTACTCTTATTTCAAGAATCGGCACTCCCGGTAAGCGTCCTTCCTTCAATGGGGCCAAGTCTTTTCAGACGTGGAAATTTGAGCTTGGTTCCCTCGATCCCCCCAATCTCGCATCCGCTTCAAAGGTGCCATGTCTCAGACGTTCGGCAGGGCGAGCGCCGATTCATTTTAGTGACTAACGATCTGAATATGAAACCTGATGATTTGCTAAAAGGATACAAAAACCAGAGCAAGGTTGAAAGGGGCTTTCGGTTTCTCAAAGATAAGAGCTTCCGTGTTGCGGAAGTATACTTAAATAAAAAAGAGAGAATTGAAGCTTTGATGATGGTCATGGTTATTGCACTTATGATATACAACTATGCAGAACAAAAATTGCGTGAGAATTTAGAAAAGTCTGACAAGACTGTGCCCGATCAAAAAAGACGACCTACAAAAAGGCCTACGATGAAATGGTGCTTCTTCCTATTCACAGGTGTTACAGAAATGTTCACCAAAATCGGTACCAAGAAGATTGCTAAAATAGCTAACATGACCGAAGTCTTATGAGATATACTTGAACTGTTGGGAAAAGAATGCAAAAAATACTACGTTTAGGGAGGGGGCCTGCCGAACGTCGGATTTTTGTGTTATATTACTCATTTTCCTACCGCAAAATATTCACCAAGTATTGAGGGGTTACGGCATCTTATTTCACAGATACTTCTCAGGAATCTTCCGATCATCTATCTGATCGTTCCAGATGATCGAAGCGACGCGCCAGGAACCTACTAACCTCAACGAACTGGATGCTGTTAATCCCGATGGAGAACTGCTCGGAAGCGCCAGGATTGAACTTCGCCCCGTAGGTGCTGAAACGGTGACTGATCTTTCCGAAGATCTCGGTGCGGCTCGCAATCTCCCCCTCGTAGAAGGACTTGAGTTCGCCACGAGAATGCTGCTCGTCTACAGCTTCCACAAATTGGTTGATGCTCATTACCAACGGGTCACCGTTATTGTTGATCAGCATCCCCTCTCGGATGAATAGACTTTTCAGCATCTCCAGATCAGGACTTTCGCCCTCATCGAAAGATATGGACGAATAGAGAGCCTCTGTCAACTCGTCGATCTGCTTCTCGTCTTCGCCATATTCTCCTTGACTCAAAGCTTCATCACCCCTTCACCAGACAGGTCACATCTATAACCTTTTTATCCCTTCCGCAACCTTTTGCAGCCTTTGGCAGTGACTTCGACCTTTGATCTTTGACTCCCATCCTTCATCCTCCGGCCTTCTGCCGATTCTTCGAACCAGCTGGCGGCGCCAAACATCAGATTTAGCGCAGACCGGCCAAGAGGAGGCGCCCTTCTGCCCCCAATTTCGTGCTACCCTCACCTCACACCATCTCGGTCTTGATCCTCACGAACTTTTCTTCTTCTCCAAGGATCATGGTGGCGTCGATCCCAACCTTGGTGGTCAAGCCGTCTACACTTCGCGGATCAAGGGTGCTGCCTCTGACGTTGGGGTAAATAACGAGGTCTTCGTCAGCTCTCACCCTGGTTGCCAAAGCGTACTCAAGGTCCTGAGAATCGTGGATGTTTATGTCAGAGTCAACGATCATCACGTGCTTTAGGCTTCCATGAGCCTTCATCGTGGCCTCGATCGCCTTTAAGCCGTCTGATTCATCCCTCTTTTCGATCTGGACCACGGCGTGAAGATAGCTGCAGCCGCCTTCGGTTAGCACCACGTCTTTGACCTTGACAACCTTTCCCACTTCTTTGTAGATCAAGGGCTCATAGGGAATTCCCATCAACATCTTGTGTTCGCCGCCTGAAGGCAAAAGGGCGTGGTAGATGGGATCTTCTCGAGTCATCATCTTGGTAAGATGGATTACAGGCTCTTCTCTCACAAAATCTTGGGTTCCTGTGATGTCGACGAAAGGACCTTCGGGCGCTCTTTCGGGGCCGATATAGCCTTCGAGAATGATTTCGGCGTGAGGAACTCGGATCCCGTTATCCAGAGTGACAAGCTCGACGGGCTCGCCTCTCAGGGCGCTTGCGTACTGAAACTCCATGTTTTCAGGAACCCTAGTGCTGGCGGCTATGAGAACTATAGGGTCGATCCCAATGGCGATTCCCACGGGCAGCCTCTTTTCTGCTTCCAGGGCTTTTTGGAGGAGCCTGTGGGTGTGTCTTCCAGGAACCAACCTTGCTGCAAGTTTGTCTTTACCTATTACCATCATTCGGTGGACTGAGGCGTTTGTCTCTCCGCCAAAGCTGGAAACGACGATCCCTGACGTGATGTAGGGGCCGCCATCGCCCTTGAAGTGGGTCAGGATCGGGAGCTTGCCGAGGTCTGGCTCGGATACGATCTCCTGAAAAGGCGAAGATTCGACTTCTTTTACGCTGCCATCGATAAGGTCAATTTTGCCAAGCCATGGAACCATCTCTTTTACGGTAGTTCCGAGGGCTTTGGCCAGAAGAGGGCGGCTTTCGATCAAGTTCATGCCACATCTTTTGCCGTCTAAATCGGAGAAGAATAAGGGACCTGATCCAGGGGACTGGGTCGCAGCCTCAAGGATCGTCGATACCGACCTTTCGATCTCTTGAAGGAGGTTTTCGTCCCGAAGCTCTTGGAGGAATCCTCTGAAGCTCATGTTTGTGGGTGTGGGAGCCGATCTTAAAGGACTTTCCGCCTGAAAGATTTGGCGATTGCATGAGCCAGTTCTGGGCATCTGATAGATCTAGACGGCAAGATCCACGTTCAGCGATTATAGTCAAGAACCGATTAGATGATACGTACGTGTTTAGCTCCCTCCATCGCAGTCCGCTCAGACCAACCCAAAACACATTTGAACCGCAACAATTTTATTCTGCTTAATCGAGGCAGAAAAAGTTCCAGGGCTACAGAAAGCTCCCCTCTTTTAGAGGGGGGTAGTTTACGCATTCTTTCTCAATATAGTGCTTAACGATACCTTTCAGATAAATGTCGAACTCGTAAGAGTTCGATATTCGTTCTATCCGTATCGTTAAGCACTATTCTGGTGAGAACTGATTAGTCCCACCTAATCGGTTCTCGACTATAATTGTGTTTGACTGGAGTTTTGTCTTAGACTGTCATTTTGGACTTGGCGATGTATCCTATCAAGTCCGGAGCGAGCCTCGTCTTCCTCTGTATCAGGCTCGTGGCATTCTCTATGCTCTCACCTTTGGCAACCAGGTTTCCGACCTCTTCGATGATTTCATCTTTGATCACGAAGTACTCGTCAATGTCCTTTCTGTGGCCCCAGACATCGCCCACCAACAGCACTACGCCCTGCATCTCCAAAAAGAGCTGGATTGCTTTGGACATTGTCTTGTAATAAGATGGGGGTATTTGAACTGCCCTGAGTCTCGGGCATATCTTCATCAGGTTGAGAAAGTCTACATTAGATGCTCTGAACGCCAAGTGAACCATTTTCTCGTTTGGGTTCAGAGTAGATACCTCATTTTTTGAACTTACAACTCTAAGTCTCATAGGTCCTCACAGATGCGCAGATGCAAACAAAATACTAATAGACACTTGTGATGTACACTACTGTATAAATCAACCTCTTACGGCCGAAATCATGTACAACAAAGATGTGATGTCACTCACTTTGTGGGTAGATATCGGCCCACACAAAATACAATCTTGACAGATTGTGTCGGTATTTTCGAGCATCCATTTCATGTAATAATTTCTGACACATTTGTGATAAATGTTGGTTTAGGGTGATCGCTCTCAAAAGCCGTTTCCATCTCCTTGAAGGGGATGATGAGGCTTCCTGCGTAGACCACTTTCAGCTCGGTCGTCTCTTGATCGCAAGATATGCAGCCTGAACTTAGGACTTCAGAGAAGATCAAGACGAGTATTATGACGGCCGGAACAATGGTGAGCGCGACTGTGGCCAAAAGGCGTTTCGAATTCATGTTTGCAAGGTGACGTTTTTTCTAGACTATAGTCCCGAACGCCAAGTTTGACACTTATCTGATGTGTAGCGGTGATGTTAACCCAAGAAACTACAGGTCTTGTAAGCAGATGATTCCTCCAGTATACTGCATTACGTGTCAAGTCTAAGGTTCAGGACTATAAATTGGGACCTGCGTTTCAAATGTCCGTTCTGTCTGCCCATTTCACCCAGAATATTAATAGTTTCCCGACAGAGAGTTGCCATAGGATAAGGATTTTCAGAGGAGGCAACTTTTTCAGTGGACCATGACGAACATGAGGATTTTCAGACGTTTCTTTGCAAGGCCGGTTTCGAGGGTGATGAGGTACTCGATGTGGTTTATGAGCTTCAGTCGTACAGGACAATTCCCGGAACTACCCTAAAAAAATACATCAACAGGGTCCTTGCCACCATCGAAGAAGAACAACGATCTGCCTTTCTGAAAGGCATAATCGTGGGGACTGCCCTTCATAAGCACATGGAAACCTGCGACTTGGAAGAACACATCAACTCCGAGGTGGCTCGCCGCCTCAAAGAGATCTTATCCGAGCTTAACTCTGACCGAAAAAACGGGCCCAAACCTTGAAAAAAGTCCAATCCAAAACACGGGGACCATGGAAAAAGGCATATACACTCTGATTCTGAGGCTCGATTCTGATGTAGACATAGTGGTGGGTGCTTTGGGTGCGATCCGCTTTGAGAAGGGGTACTACGCCTACACCGGGTCTGCCCGAGGTCCTGGCGGCCTCAAACGGGTTGAGCGCCACCTGGAAGTGATTAGGGGCACAAACCCCACAAGAAGATGGCACATCGATTACCTTCTGCCTTACACACATCTCGAGATTGTAGTGACTACCAAGACAGAAGAAGACCTGGAATGCGCCATCGCAAAGAAGATAGGGTCACGGCTCGTTTCGATCCCCAGGTTCGGATGCACCGACTGCAAATGCAAGTCTCACCTCCACTTCTCTCGATCCAAAGTAGATATCAAAGACGCAGTCAGATCGGCTCATGCTCATTTTTTATAAAAATAAAAACCAGCGCAGTGTGGCTGCTCCAAATACCAGGAGGCCACAGATGGTAAGTGGGAGGGTGTAGCCAAAAAAGGTCTCTTTCATCCCTGTTTTGGCGGTCTCTTTCACCAACCAAAAGTAAGGATCGCTCACGTAAGAGAGGGTAAAGGCACCAGCACAGATCAAGAATATCATGGTCGTTCCCTCAAGCGGATATCCTCTCAGCATTTCAGAAGCTATAACCGCGGTCACAACCCTTGACCCCTGCGCCAGCTGGAGAATCGCTGCCATCAAGAACGGCAAGACTACTACCGGAATCACTCCGTCCATGATCTGGGTCAGATCTTCAGCAAGCCCACTTTGGCCTATTACATACCCAAAGGCTCCAGCTCCTGAAAGGTCGAAGATGATAATCCCAGCCCGTCTCGAAGCAGATCTCATGACCGCATCCGCGTTATCGCCTGAAAGCGCCACCGAGGCCAAAGCTCCAATCAACAGCGCCATGTTGGGGCTGGCAAACGGCCAGCCAGGAAAGACAAAACCGCCCAAAATGAGAAGGATCGGTAGCAAAAGTGGCACCCAGGAACGCGCCCTGGAAGGAAGATCATCATGGCAAGATGTAATAGAGGTCTTTGGCGCAGGCAGACGACTCATATAGATCAGGGCTACTAGAAGAAGGAGCAGGGAAACGGGAAGACCTGCCTTCAGAACTTCTGCGGAAGATACATCAAAAGTCCCCGTCAGCGCGATCATTACCGGGGAGGGATAGACTAAGTTGAAGGATATCACTGAAGATGCCGCGGTCATGAACTGGAACCTGACACCGGAACCTTCAGTTTCTTGGCCCAGACATTTCACTACCGGTTCCAATATCAGATACGAGGTCATGCAACACATGGCAGGCAATGATACCAGGTACCCTGCGATCCCCGAGGCCAGCATGCCGTTTGTCCCTGTGACAGAAACCAGATCCGCGACGATCCGCTCAACGCCATGGGTCACTCTCAGGTGTTCGGCGATGATTGATCCAGAGAAGATTATTATGGCCAGAGCCGAAAAGACGCGACCGAGGCCAAATCCCACATGTCCGATCAGCTCTGACTGTCCCATTCCAACGAGTTGGCCGTAGGCGAGGGCAGCTACCACCAGGCTCAGAAAAGGCCGAAGCCTGATCTTCAAAAGGAGAATGCCAGTCATCCCCAACGTCAAAAGGAATGCAGCCAGAGCTTCCATGTGAATATGCTATCTCTCACCGACTATAAGGGTTGTCCAGATCCGAATTGCGCCCCTTGTGAAGGGTGCGCACGGATTAAATCTCATAAGATGCCATCTCAATCGGCAACAGAGCACTAAATGAAACTTTTGTATGGTATTGAGATTCATTTCTGTGGACACCGCCTTGATGGAAGATGGACTTGATCAGATCTGCCCTATCTCTTCCGAAACAGCTTTATAGAGAAAAGGTGAATGGGATATCTATTCAGGGGGCGAGGTCAACTGCCACCCTCCTTATCGACGGGGATTAGCCTGTTCCTGTCGCATAGGCGAGACATTAGGCCGGTTGACACCAGGCGGAAAAGATGGCTTGAAGCGCTCGGATCCACGAAGATGACATGTCGCCAAGATAGGGTAGGAGAAATGGTTCGACGAAAATAGGGCAGATATCATCGACGGTTGGATCTATCTATAGTCGAGAACCAATCAGATAGGACCGATCGGTTCTCGCCAGAATGGTGTTTGACGATATGAACTTGATCCAATGGAAAGGCGCTTTGCCAACCTTTTCTTCTGGTTTGTCGCCGCCCTTGCGAGACTTTAGGCCCTTACTGGAGTGAAGGGTTTTGATGTTCTCAGAAAACCTGGAGGCAGACCGACTCAGAGTCTGGTAAATCAAATTGCGTGCGGCCCACCCCGCCCTAAAAGACGGGATATGCTTCGGGGCCGCACGCCCGGTTTTCCGGATATCAGAAATCTTCAAGTCTTCGTTGCCCAGATTCCCTTGGTTTGCATGATTGAAACTCTGCTTTCGGTTTCCCCTGAGCAGTCACCAATGTTTATCGGTTTAAAAGAGCATGAAAAACGGGCGAGGGTTCACTTCATCCTGTTAGCGACTTATCGTCGCTAACTCCCGTTAACTCCAAGAGTTAACGAGACCGACCGGAAGGTTGGGGTATTCGTGACCCTCCGCGCTCCCGAAGTAATAAAAGTGGAGGTGCAACGGTAGGTACACCGGCAAAAACCGGTGGGCCTTTTGCCTACTTCACCATGAAAGTGAGGCCCCAAAGGTGTTCGCCGTTTAGAGGTGATCGAGTTAGCGTGTTCCGTCTAGCTTTGCTTATGTCTCTCCTCTCAATCATTCTATTCACCCTTTTTGTATCCTCGGCTGTGGCTTTGTCCCTCCCGTTCGACTTTAAGTTCCCATGGAGTTCCGATGACGAGACAGCGCTCCTCTTGGATATCAAGACAGCTGCCCTCCAATCGGGAGATCAGCTCAACTACACAGTCCAGCTGAAGAACCAAGGTAACGATGTCCTCGAGGACCTTTCAATCAGTGACAACTTCGGTCAGATCGGCTTTCAGGACCGGCTCGCTTCAGGTGGAACCCTCTCGTTTAGGAGAACTACGCCTCCAATAGAAAGCGATCTGAACCTCAAGGTGATCGCCAAAGCCAAAGGAACCTGGATATGTCAAAAAGAATCCCTAATTCTGGTCTCGTCTGCACCCCTCCGCGAAAGAATCAAAACGGACGCCACAACTTCCTTTGATGAGCCAATGAAGATAATGTCTGCCGCAAAGGTTGAAACATCATCAAAACTGGAGCTGAATGCAACCATCAGCACTGGGAAGGTTCACACGGGGGATGCGGCGACGATCACGACAATCGTTACGAATCGCGGCACTCAAACCCTTAGAAGGGTGACGATCACAGCTTCTGGATGGAGGATATCTGCGGGTGATCTGAAACCGGGCGAATCCAAGACCTACTCAAAAGGTCAAAGGGTCACTGAGGATCTCTCACTCAATATCAAAGCTGAAGGTGTCACTGACGATGGCAATATCGTATCCGATCTGGCCACAGTGACGGCGACCGCAATCAACCCCGCAATCAAATTCACGGTGGTTTCGGGTGCTGGTGATGGGGAGACTGGTTTTGAATATATACTAGAGAACTCCGGCAATGACATATTAAGACGTTTGACCCTGAAAGATGAGGACGGAAACATCTTGGGGATTCTCACCCAGCTCAACCCCGGCGAAACCCAGAGCTTGGTCGGGGAAGGGTCAAAGGGAAGAGGGACCGTGACAGTCACCTGCATGGATTCTGTCGGTGACGCGGTCACCTGTAAATCTTCGCTCGGAGATGAATCCTCGCTTGGAAGGGGCCTGACCCGTTCAGACATATTCAGCATGTCGCCTTTTTTCTCGTCATCATCCGATTTCACCAGGAAAACTACCACGGCCGCCTCATCTGTAGAATCTGGGGCCGGATCAGAAGCGGAATCTGAAACGGGGTTTGTGTCTGAGACTCAATCGAGATCTGAGACAGAAACGGAACCTGCGGAATCGTACAAAACTGAGCAGTCTGATGAAACTGAGTTGAAGACTGAGGACCGCTTGAAGGATGACGATAAGTTCAAATTTGAAAGAGATGATTTCAACTTCGAGTCCAACGATTTTAGCGAGTTCTCGAGGACGAGAGAGACAAGGTCAGTTTCGTCCACCACAGGATCGGATAGCACCGCCTCAAAATCAGGCACATCTCGCAAGGGCTCCGAAGATGAAGATGACAACTCGAAGCTCGTTGCAACTCTCCAAGTCAACAGGACGGTTCTCTACAGTGGAGAGTTTGTCCGATACAGATGCACAGCCGAAAACACAGGAGTCAAGATTCTCAGAGACGCTCGGATTGAATGCGGCAGAAATGCGAACACAACCCGGACCCTTTTGCCTGGAGACTGTCTGGTTATCGAGGGCACAATAACGGCAAAAGAGACGATGACCCTTGTTGCAATCGCCAGCGCCACAAAGCTTGGGGGTGACGCTCTAGCTGACAGAAAAGAAGTTCAGATAAGGGCAATCTCGCCTGGTTTGGACCTCAAAGCATCGGCATCGTCCCAGAAGATTTGTAGTGGTCAAGAGGTACTCATCAAGGCTGATGTGAAAAACGCGGGCAACGATCTCTTGACCGATATCACGATCACAGACGCTTTTGGCGAGATCGGGACAATTGAAAGTCTCAAACCTGGCGAAACTAGGACACTTCAGAGACGTTTAGTTCTGGATAAAAGCCTCTCTGAAGAGATTTTTGCCACTGTCAAAGATGCCACCGGTCATGATCTCACCAGATCAGAAAGGATCGACGTTTTGGTTTTTGATCCAAAACTGGAGGTGTCGGCAAAACCCAAAGATGTGATCGCGTATCCCGACGAGATCATTGAGATCATCTGGACCGTCAAAAACGCTGGTGAATTGGACCTTGAGAACGTCTCTTTCGTAAGAGATGGCTCGGATCGATACCGGCTGCCGAAAATCGGCAAAGGCCAATCGTTTGACATATCGGCCACCTATAGGCCAGAGAGGTGCGAAGAGTTTCTAGGAACCGCAAAGGTCCATCTTCCCAACGGCGAGGCGATCTTGGCATCGTCCAAGGTTCAGATCAAAACTATATCGCCACAGATAAACCTGAACGTGGACCCTTCGTCGATAGAAATCTCAGGAAAGAGGGAAATTGACCTGGAATGTATTGTCTCCAACCTTGGAGACGATCCTCTCGTTGACGTAACCCTTTCGGAAGCAGGATCCAGCATCTTCGAACATTTGGGCACGTTGAAACCTGGTGAATCCAAAACGATCGAGTACAAGTTCTCAGTTGAAGAAGACCAGATCCTCAAGTTCAAGGCGGCAGGAAAGGACTCATTAGGCAAGGCTTGGTCAAAGGATGCAACTTCAGAAGTGAAGCATCTCTTTGCCGCGATCGATCTTTTTGCCCAAGCAAATCCGGCTCTGGCAAGACCTGGCGACTTGGTTGATGTAACCGTCACGGTTGAAAATCAAGGATTCGCGCCCCTCACCGACATATCCGTTGCCGGAAAGTCCCTGGGCCAACTGGGCACCATGGACGACCTGGCGCCAGGAAGCAGTCAATCGGCCACGTTCCAAATTGAGGTATCAAGCGAGACAGACGACCTGATCACAGTTGAAGGTTTCACAAAAGGTGGTATTTCGGTTAAGGAAAGTTGCAAGCTTCATGTTGGCCTGATTGAGATCCCTGATGAGGATGCCATCAAAATGACAGGAGATTTTGAGGATCGTCAAGGGGCTTTGGGTGATCAGGGCGATCTGGCCAAAGCAGAGATTGGGACTGTGCCAGTGGAACGAGACGGTGAGATCAGGGAAAATACCGAGAACGCTCCAGATGTTATAAAATCCCAAGAAGGGGGGAAGACCGACTCAACCTATGCCTATCGGAAGGAAGTGTACAGCACCTCTGGAATATCCAGCCTGATGGAGCACTTAAGAGAGATGCTGGAGAGCATAAGGCTGAGAAATTCAGGGTCATATGAGACGAAAACGCCCTCAAAAGTCGAGGATGAAACCTTGCCAATTCCAACCGAACCATCTTTAGCCTCGCCAAAATCACCCACGATGCCAAGACCCAGCCTAAATAGCGTCGATAAGGCGTCTTACCGCCTTGAACCCGTTGAACTTGAAGAAGCAAGCTCAGGACTGGATGCAATAGACCCAACTTCAGATACGCTCATCCGTCCGACAGTCACACCCAAACCCCCTGCAGCCGAAACTCTCCGTCCACCTGAAGATCCCACCTCGATACAGCCTGCCTATTCTCAGTCCGATGATGATGATGGCATCACAGGTTACCAATACCTCCGAACCGATCCGGGATCTCCTTTGGTGAGCGTCTCTGGCGAGGTACGATCTGCCCAGCCAATAGAATTCGCAGACCCAAAGAGCCTGTACGTCAAGGCCCCATCTGACAATCCCAGAATGCGAACCACTTCAGGACGGATGACAATGGGGTTTGACGACATGATATCGGTTAGGCCAATGTCCAACACCAAGCTGACTATAGAGAGCCTGAACGCGTTGGAAATAGATAAACCGCCTCAGATAATAGACGTGGCAGCATTCCCGCCAGAACCTTCTGAAGGTGAGCCCGTAGTGATGTCAATACACGCTTCAGATGACCGAGGTGTCTATTCGATCAATCTTATCTGGGGCATAGCCAGAACCAAAGTCCCAAGTGACAATATGCTCGATGTTGACAGCACCAACTACCTCCAGATGGCTATCGAGGAAGGTGACCCAACAGACGGTTACTGGAGCTCTGAAATCCCAGGACAAACTGCTGGAACTTACATGTCCATTTTGATAAGGGTCAGCGACGGTGTCAGATGGTCTGAAGACGGCCCTTACCTTCTTTACTGGAGCGAGCCGATTGCGAAAGATACGCCACCTGATAGCTCTCCAAAACAGTCCAAGATGGTTGAGCCAAAAGGGGAGACGGCGAACATGTGCTACATTGAGTCCACCACGGTGGTTGGAAAGGGCGACGTTTCCATTAACAACGTGTTCCGTGAGTCTTCTATCAATTTCAGAGAGGATCTTGCCGGATCCGGGTCGATAGAGATGGAGTCTAAAAAAGAGGTCAAAAAGGGCAACCCCACAGTGAACTTCACTGACAGCAGGAACCTCGTATTTGGGGAAGGGCAGATCAAAGGGTTCAAGAAGATGGAATCGCCCGCTTTCCATGGAGGCATGGGGGCCAGCATAACCGAAAGATTCGACACTTGCACTCTGCAAAAGAGCGAAATCGGGACGATAAAGAGCCTGAACAATTCAGCAAATAACGTTCTCTCCTTTGACACTCAACAAGCCTTCGAAGGTATTTGGGGCACTAAGACAGAGTACTCTAAGTTCAGCAAGAAGATAAAAACCGACCAAAAAATGAACGGGACATTCGAGACACAAAAGAAGATCACATTTGAAGATTGAACTTAGCATATTTTCCGTTTTAGTAGGGTGCATGTTGAATTCTAGAGTCTCGTCAACTACCCCACCCTAAAGGACGGGGCTTGTTCCTGGGAATAGATTATGTTCCGAAACAATAGGCTGGTTGACAGCAGCCCTAGACGCGATGTTAATCGCTGCGATGTGGTCAGCGGACCCCGCAAAGCCACACTGCACACATCGAAACTCATCTCTCGTTGGCCGGTTGG
>Ga0208279_1000700_pt1 | contig 23453 bp, 18 predicted proteins | sample AntAceMetag02UKM_FD_184766 | JGI IMG/M metagenome (GOLD analysis project Ga0208279, IMG submission 184766) | Saline lake microbial communities from Ace Lake, Antarctica - Antarctic Ace Lake Metagenome 02UKM (SPAdes) (version 2) | ecosystem: Environmental > Aquatic > Non-marine Saline and... | reverse complement strand
AGTCAGCGCCCATCCATTCGGGATATGAGCCGATTTGGTCATCAATTTCCTCCAGAGCCTTCAAAAACAGATCCGGATCATCCACTTCATCATAGACATCCTCCATCAGCGTCAACATATCTTCCGCGATAGGTTCCAGGTCCTCAGCAAGGCTCCCGCCATCAAAATACAGCGCTTCCCAGTGATGGTCCTGAACCGCGTACTTACCTTCCTCGTCACCCACTTCACTTATGATGCCGTCATAGTTGCGCCATAGTGAAAACCAGAACTCCATTGTTCTTTGAAGGGACGTATATCGCCCGGTTTTACCTCTGTCTGCCGAATCCTGATCTGCGGCCAGAATTTTTTTCACAGTCATCGCCATGTCCGGGTCGATTTTTTCGAACTTCTCCATATAAATGTTCAAATCCGTTGAAGCTGACACGATCGTAAGCAAATTGGCAATCTGCTCTGATGTCAATGATTTCATCAAAATCTGTCCGATACTATATTTTCTTTTCGCCATTTCTCTTCCCATGCCTCCTTTCCAATTTCATGATCCGGACATGCCAGACCCCATTGAATTTTTCAAATTAAAACGATCTCTGGAATGCCTGGACATGGACAGGGAGACAAGCTTTTTTTTAGTCTTTCTTTGAAAGCTTGTACATATGTTCCTTTGCAAGCACTTCACACTACCTTCACGACAATGTCACGGCAACTTCACCATTTATAAACTTAAAATATGAAGATCGTCCCTATCTTCACTCTTGGGTCATTGCATTACCTCAGCCCCCACCAAACACGGTTTCCACAATGGCAGCTTCGATTTCCGGTGTTGGGGTCCACTTGTACTTATCGTAGTGGCACTTCTTTGGTAAGCTGCGCTTGGGTTTATTCTCCTGCCATGGGTATCTGATAATAGGCTCGGAAGGAAATATCTCCAAATACAGCCTTACCTCTTCTTCCCGATAAGCCGGGTTGATCAGCCCTTCTGAATCAAAATATAGATACGAGTATTGAACCCGCAGGATTTCCACCGGCTTCCGATTTAGCAAATCAACCACCATCAGAATGTATCGCACTCGTTTGCCGGCATGCTGTGTAATTCGTTCGTTTGGATCGCGCGATAGCAATCGCTCGTACCTTGTCAGTACAAAATGATGTATCGAATCATCATCGTTTACAAGAAACACTCTCAAACTTATGCCCATAACATCCAAACCCCTGGCCCAACCGCAGAACGTTTTGATCTGATTCCAACCTTAAGCAAGCACTTGGCCTTTAACCAGGCCGTCAGCCTATTAGCGTTCCGGCGTTCCGTTACGATGGTGAAATATTGACATTTAATCCTTATTTACGACGCTGTAAACAGGAAAACCTCGGATTACCAATCACATCCAAGTTTTCCTTTTTTCAAATCTGTAATCCAGCCCGAAAAATGATGCGGAGTGAGTAAATCAAAGGAGTGATGCTGTTTCGCATCTGATCGATATCTGCTCTCAAGATCTGCTAAATTCAACGTGCTCAATTTCTTGTTTACCCGTTCAAAGTGCGCCTTTGCATAGTCTTCTTTTGCCGGAGTTGCTTCATCCTGCTCTTCATCAGATTTGATCTCCACGACCTTGATAAGGGTTTCTACTCCTTCATCTTGGAGCTTTTTTAATTCTTCAAGATGATCTTGTTTCCCTTCACTCTCAAGCCTTGAGATGTACTCGTCAAGATCTATTTTTATAAAAAAATCGGGATTAAAACTCCGCCTGACTCTGTCTTTCCCGCCTTTCCAGTATTCATAATCAATGGAGTAGAAATTTTTATCAGGTGATTTTATCCAAGAGTCTATATAATCAGAGTTGTCTATCAATAGAAAAACAAACTCTTTCTCCGGTGAACGAGAGACCAGAACTATATTTTGCGGACTTTTCAGTTTTGATGTATTGACCACATAGGGTGGTCTTGTATCGCCCTTTACAAATGTCCGGATTATTTCATCTTTACTCTCCACAAAATCTTCGGGCTTAAAAAGGGAAAGTTGTTGCTTATCTTCCGGGCGTCCTCTTAATTCGTTAATGTATTCCAGTACAAATTCGTTTGCTTTTCCAACTTCGGTTTCATAATCCTCGCTTAGGAATGCGGTTCTGTCCCTTTCAAGTTCGCTCACCCGGATGCCGGTTTTGTCCATCCCGGAGGTATCAACAGGAATCAAATCCCCTGAAATATTTTCAAAAACTCGTTTCTTTTTTCCCCGTGGCAGGAACTGGTTAAAATAATTATCGATCTGTTTGATGGCCTTATACTGGTAATCGCGCGACCCAACCAGCTCGCTGACATAGTCCTCTATTTCTGAAAAACTGAACTTGTTATAATTACATTTCCGGATATTTATATCCAGAGTGTGATCTGACAGATTCAATCGCTTGATCGCTTTTTGTCTCTTAGATTTTCTCGCCATTTTCTTTTAACCTAATTTACAAACCTGCCATCTCTTTTACAAATGCTTCGCTTTCCTCAACGATTTCTCTGACCTGATCCGGATCAAACTTCACCAGCGGTCGATAATCCGCCTTATGCCGATTATCAAAAAGCCAATCATAGTGTTTTCCCCAGAAACTATCGATTTTCTTGGTTCGAATGAAGTCCCTGTGGAGCATTGAGCGGACTTCTTTGTGTTTTTTAAACCTCTTTCCCTCTTTTATAAGCACCGCAGAAAAAGCATGGAAACAGGCAAAATATGCATCCCTCACTGCATTTTGATACCTGCCGGATTTAAAGTTGTCCCGAGCTAACGCAAGGTCTTCCCCGGCCTTTTCTACCCAATAGTCGATAATAATCTGTTGGCTCATAATACAACGGCTCCATCGCGTGAGATTTCCCGGTAAACAGGAAACTCCGTAAATATACCATTCTCCCACTCGTCAACGGATGTGAACAAAGGACTAAAAATAACATCATATTCCATACCGATGTCGAATAAAGCCCCAATAATGGCCTTCTCTTCTTTCCAATGCAGTAATTTGGAAGCGACCACAAGCAAATCAATATCTGAATGCTCGTCATGGTCTCCGCGGGCCTTTGATCCAAAGAGAATAACTTTAGATACGGAGAATTCGCTTTTTAGCATCCTGATAGCTGCCTCGATGGCCTCACTTTCATTTTTCATCAATGAGGCGCTTTCAAACGATTTCATAATAACTCCTTATAGTGGTTACTTGTTTTTGATGATAAAAGGCCTGCTCTCATTACCGTGTTTATCAATGGCAACAACTGCAATACTTTCCGTCAAACCGATCATTTTAATCACGCCGTCATCGCCAACATCTTTGGCAAATACAGTCCTGTCCATATCAAATATCTTGCCGTCATAATCAACATCCACAAGCAACATGGCAAGCCCCTCAATTCCTGTTAAACGATCACCCTGTTTATCCAGAATCTTTGTCTTAAACCGCGTGATTTTCAACCCTTGTTTTATTCTCTCAACCGCAATCTCAACATCATCATTAAAATAAAACCCGGTTGAATTGATAAGGTTGTTGACATTTTCCTGGGAGCTTGGCTGCTGTTGTATCTGAAAATTGCGGGAGACATCTTCCAGTATTTTGTAGGGAAACTTGAGCATCTTAAAATCCACATCATTACCGGCGCTGTTTTTCATGACTGTATCGCCAATAAGGGTGCAGGTCTCCGGTGTGATAATATAATAATTGCCCTTTAGCTTGCCTCGGGACTGCAAAATGATTCCTTTGAGATAATTCTCATCAACCCTGATGTTTTTCAAATACTCATCATTCCACACAGGGTAAACCTCAACCGGATCGCCATCTTTTTCACCAAAAATATTGGCAAGCCTGTATTTGCCTGATAAATCCTTTTCATCCCTGCTGCTCTGAAAAAGCCCTAACACAAAATCAATATAGGCGTCCTTGTTCTCCCGAAGCTTCATAATGCGGGAAAAATCATAGGCCCCCGTGGAAACCACGCAGAACGGCTTTGGCGGCTTGCCGTATTTCCGGTTTTTCTTTACATCTTTTCCAAGCGCTTTTGACTCACCGATTCTGAGCATCCGTTTTTGCATGGTGTAGATCGCATGTTTGCCGAAATCGCAGACGATCCAGCGGCGATCTAATTTTTCAGCGACCGCCGCAGTAGTGCCGGAGCCGGCGAAAACGTCCATGACGAGGTCACCGGGGTTTGAGGATGAAAGGATGATACGTGAAAGAAGTGCTTCTGGCTTCTGTGTCGGATAACTCTGACCTTCCTTTGATCCACCAGCCACATATGAAATTCCTGTCCAAACATCCGAAACAGGCACCCCAGGCATTTCGTCCAAGAACATGATTCTGCATCGTTTTATGGGCTTCCCGTTTCGACCCAACTTAATCCGCCCGTAACTATTAGGAACTTCTGTCTGCGGCTTATTCCAAAGCGCCTCCATTTTCTCTGGACTTGTTCGCCATCGTGCTTTAGTGCCGTGAAAATCATGCTCCTTCATTGTCCCTCGTGGGTCGAGCATGTTTTCTGCTTTATACCATCTTCCTGAAGGCAGCTGCCGCCACTCTGCGCTTATGTATGCCTTCGTGTAGGGAGTGTATAGGGTGTTTAGCGACGTAGCATTGCTCCTTGAATAATAGAGAAGGGAGTCTTTTACTTTTCCGTACTGCGCTTTTGCGTCGTTGTGAGAAGCGGATCTAATCCAGGCGATGTCGTTCTTAAAGTTGTAATTCCCGAACACCTCGTCAAGAACTAACTTCAAGAAATGGCTCATCCTTTGATCAAGATGCACATATAGGCAACCATCATCCGCCAATATCTCCCGCATATAGATCAACCTCTCTCTCAATCCCTCAATAAACTCGGCAGAATCAAGCTTGTCTGAATAGCTTTTTTCGTTCCCCGAACCTTTCAAATCACCCTTCGTCGCAAACGGCGGATCAATATAAATCAGCTTCACTTTACCTTTGATCCTGTCCTTGATCAGGGGATCTGCATTCCGGTAGCAGGTCTTTAGAAATTGCAGGTTATCTCCCTGCACAATCAGGTTCTGCCAATTATCATCCGCCCCGTCCTTTGCCCTTTCAAACAGATCAAGCTGGGTTTCCCCGGTCGGACTGCCGCCTCTAAAACATCTTTCAACCTGGAGCGGTGATCCCGCATCCGTCGGATATGCCTGGTTCAGGATAGCGGCCTCGCTTCTTTTCCCCGCATATTCAAGTGTAACAATTTTAGCCCTGTCCAGTTTCGCCACATCAAATTTTTCGGCCAGACCCGGAAAGAGTTTTGTCATCAGCTCCGAAGGCGGTTCAATATTGTTGCTTAACGCATCAGCGATCAGTCTTTTTTCTTCATCTGTAAGGTCGGTCTTTGTCATGAAATACTCCTGTATTCTGAGCGATCATAGACATTCATCTAATGAAGATCTACTGCAAACTGAGCTTGCAATTTCCGCTGCGTGAAGTTCTAGTCTTTGCAAAAGGCATGTCTAAGCTTGGTCCTCATGTTTTATTTTTATCATTTTATTCTGCAAATCGACAATTTGAATTGGTAGTTTCTTATCCTCAATTGCCTTTCTTCTTTCGCGGCTAAGCGTCGGAACTGAAATAAAGAGATTGTCTCTTGCCCGGCTTATTCCTACGTATGCGATTCGCTGTTCTTCTGATTCACCTGCGTCTGCGTGCCGTATTGCTTTTGGCATTAAAATCCTGTCTGCGTCTTCTTCATTTGGCAGAGCGATCAAAACTGTTTCATATTCTGCGCCTTTTGCCTTGTGTATGGTTTTAGCATCCCGTGTGTCATCCACCATGTTTGCTGTATCAAGAAGTTGCTGCAGCGTGAACTTTTGAGCATAATCTTGAATTTTTCCTCTGGTGATCCTTTTGAGTATTGTACCAGGAAGGAGTTCTGCGACTTGCTCCCCGAGTTCATTGTATGTCTCAAGAAACGGTTTGCTGCAGAGCGAAGCATGCTTCGTTTGTAGGCAATACAGAAAAGTTAATGCAAGCGCACGCTTCGTAGTGTCTGTGATGTATGGTGCATTTGTGAGGACATTGGAATGCCCCTTTCTTACTCTAAATCCATCAAGATATTTTCTGACCGCTGAACCTGGACGTCCAGATTTCAGGAGCATAAACGCCTCAAGAATAGCCTTTACGAATAGAAATCTGTCAAGGTCAATCGTCTCCAGTTCTGACCAAGAGTCTTTTGTATTTTGCTTGGCGAAATCCTTAGCTCTCAGGAGATCGGCCATTTCATTGCTTCGTGCAAGCATGACAGGGTTTTTGTCTTTGACTTGCTCGTATGCTTTGCTGATTTCTCCAACTAGAACTTCGACTTCGCTTCCTTCTGTCTTTCGTAGCCCCTTCTGCTGTATTTCATCAGTTCTAGCATTGTTGAGAACCGCAATGATGTTGTCGGTGCTTCGCCAGTTGTCCGCGATTGTGTATTCCCTGGTTTCTGTCAGCTCAAAACCCATGAAGTCTTCTCTTCTTGCTCCGCAAAACCCAAAGATTGCCTGTTCTGAGTCGCCGATTACTCCAACGTAGCTGTTCCCAGCTTCTGCTATCCATTTGAGTATTTGGGTTTGTCTTGGATCGGTGTCTTGGAACTCATCAATGTATATATAGGGGAATTTAGCACCTAAATGCTCGGCGAGGTGGGGATACTTTTCAAGGATAATATAGGCGAAGTAGAGCACGTCGTCATGCTCGATGATTCCCTTCTTCCACAAGAGTTCCTTATAGATATTGAGTTTTGTTGTTGGCATATACTTCGGTTTGCTGGTCCACTTGATTGGGGCACACTTCCAGGCTCCGTCATCTTGTCTTTGCCAGAGCGCTTTCTTGATATATGCGTATGCTGTGCTTTTATTGACATCTTTTTTATTTCTGCACTTCACTGCGGTCAGCCACGCGTTCACTCTTCCATAAGTCGGGTTTGGCTCATAATGGTTCTTCACTAGTGAATGCGCGACCAGACATTTCCCTTTTTCATTTTTCAACAGATGGAGATATGGCCTGACAACGTTACTGAACAAGAAGCTGTGGATTGTTGATGTCTCGACAATGTCTGCGCATTCACCGAGCTTGCTTCTGATGGCTTCAGAGGCAGCATTCGTGTACGAGATACAGACAATCTTCGCCGCCTTGTGGAGTCGTTTTGAAGCCCTTACTACATGTACGATGTGGCTTACGAGCCAAGTCGTCTTGCCTGCTCCCGGTCCCGCTGAGACTTTGATGTGAGAGTCAAAGTCTTGGATAGTGTCGTCGGAGCTAATGATGGTTGGTTCTTGCATTCTCACTCTTGTCCCTTGCCACAGACACATTTGATCGCCTTGGAGATATATACCGGAATTGCAAAATCCTCCCTATCTTCCCCAGTCTTCTCTGCGTTATTGCGCAGTGCATATGCGAGGTCGAGTGCGTGTTCCCCTTTTGAGTTTTCCAGACTTTCGAGGTATGCTGATGCGAATGCTGCTTTGCCCTGTTTATCTTTGCCGAACGTCTTAAGATCTTCAATCATTTCTTCATCCAACAGCTTCTTTGCAGCATCACTCTTTAGATCTTTATTAAGCCTGAATTCTTCCATCTTGGCTTTATTTGTGCAGGAATCCGTGACTAGCAGGTTGCTGTTTTCATTTTCGTATGCCAGGTCATATTCAAGGGTCTTTACGCTGTGGGTTACTTGGATATTTGCGATACTATTTGCGTCTTTCTTAAGGTTTGTGACAACGCTTGAGAGAGCCTGATATTCATACTGGCTCGAATCAAGGTTTATCTGGTATGGATAGCACTTCTTATATCTCGCTTTATCCTGGCTTTTACGCCTTCTCTTGGGATCACCATCTGGAATGCACCCTACCCGGCATTGAAGACTTGAGACTCCTGTTTGTGCTCTTGCCCCAAAAAGTGGAAGGAAGTGTTTGAAGGTTGAGCCTCCCACATTGATGACTGAAACGTGTTGTTTTTCCAAGTCGCATCCTGGAATGTATTCTGTAAGAGTTGGTATCAGTAGTTGCTCAGCAATACCTTCTACAAAAAGAACACCTTTGCTAAAAAGCATGTTTGATTTGGTTGCGTCCAAGTATCTCTCGACATACTTCTTTGAAGTCACGCCGGAGGAGTTTTCTTGGAAGCATTTTGAAGGGTAAACGACGACCATCTCACCTGAAGAATTCGATGAGAGACTGATTATGGGATCAAGCCCGGCGCCTGCCGTGATGTGGGTTGAATGTGTTGTCATAAATATCTGACGTGTTTGATCTTGTTTTGTGAAGTATTTAAGAAGCTTGTATTGAAGTGCGGGATGTAAGTGTGCTTCTGGTTCCTCTACCGCAAGCATAGAGTATGCTACTGCATTCCGCCCTCGCTTTTCCGAAGCGCTATGTTCCATACTCCGCAAAAGGAGAGCGATATATATGAGATTATTGTATCCGAGCCCGTTTTGTGTGAGAGGTATTGAGGTGTCGTGGCGGGGTATTGCCAGGTTGAGTGCTTTGAGAAGGTCAGCTTCTGTCAGCTTTCCTTCCACAGTGGGACTACCGCCTTCTGATGCACCGACGTCGTCCACGAGGGAAAATAGGATGTTAGTGTCCAGCCTTTTCTTTATGCCATCGAGTAATTCTGATGCATCTTTCTGGAAGGACTTGGTCAGTTTTATCTTTTCCTCTTCTGTTTTGCTGTTATCGAGTACCTGCTGTAGCATTTTCCTTAGAAGTGGTTGAGTTCCGGAGAACATCTCGGCTTCGACGTCTCTTATCGCTTTTAGGAACCGCATCTCGAATTTGTCGAGAGAGTCTGGCTCTGGTCGTCTCCTGTCTTTTTCATTGCCACAGTAGATCCTTGACACGTATTTGGATTGGAAGTTTTCTAGTGTTTCCCAAAAGTGGTCTTTGGATCCCTTGTTTTTTTCGATCGCGGCGATGAACTTCTCCTCATCTTCTTCTGGAAGGTGGTATGAGTATATCAGCTGTGCCTCCCAGGCTTCCTCAATGGATGTGAGCCATGTAGCAACTAGTGCTTTGTCTTCAATTGTGTCTTTACCCGTCGAGGAGAGTGTTGTGGTAACTGTGATTTTGGGTGCCCGTGTGCTCGGCTCTAAATTCTTATTGAAGTCATCAATTCCTAATTGAGAGCGTCCTCGTCTATCAAACAAAAAACCCAATGCATTGAGCACGGTTGTCTTGCCTGAATTATTTTCTCCGATGAATACGTTGACGCCTGGTTTTAGTTTAATTTCTATCTTTGAACCAAAGCAACGATAGTTCTCTATTACGACCTTCGAGATATACATATTTCAGCCCTTCTTGCCTTGAATGATGTGATGCTGATTGCTTTATCCGAGAAAATGACCGGATTCTTCGAGTATGAAATAAAGCATCATGTGTAACCATGCGAATCAAAACCAACTATTGGCTTTTGGGAATACGTGTGTAACCCAGACTTCACCGGGAGCGGAAAAATTACAACCTATCCCAATATGCTCACATCTTTTTTAAAAGCCTGCCATCTTTCAAAATGCCGCCGCTTCTGTCCGTCCGTGTGAAACGACTTGTCCTCCTGCTTTTTGCTTCGTAAATAACGGCCTAACATATAGCCAGCTACAAATATAGCACGTTTGGTGGAAAAATTCCTGCGCTGCAGTTTGATACGTTCAATTTCGTGCAGAACGTTCATAACTCCAGATTGATGTCATCGATATCCGGTTTTATTCCCCTGACATCATTTGTATTCTGGGTTGCACTATGTGGGTTTTGCCTCCAGCCGTTTCCGCGCCAATTCAACTGCTTTGTGAAGCTTCTGCTCCAGCAGTTCGCGTTTTGGTAGTTCGGTCATGTATTCGGCCACCTTGATGCCGCTTTTATCCAATTGCAACAGCTCTATCTGCTCGCTTGTTTTTCCAGCGCAGAGAATTAGGCCCAGGGGTGTTTCTTCGCCGAGCTCCTTTTCATATTTTTCCAGCCAGCGCAGATAGAGTTCCATCTGGCCTTTGTATGCTGCCTTGAACTTGCCGAGTTTTAATTCAATGGCAATGAGCCGTTTGAGTTTGCGGTGAAAAAAGAGCAGATCAAGATAATAATCCTCATTATCGACTGTGATCCTCTTTTGGCGGGCAACAAACGAAAATCCGGCCCCAAGCTCCAGGATAAAACTCTCCATTTCCCGAAGGATAGCTGTTTCAAGATCTTTTTCGCTGTAAGTATCTTTTAGTCCCAGAAAGTCGAGGAAATATGGATCGCGGAAAACAAGATCAGGTGTTAGCGTATCCTCCTCCCGTAAAGCTGCCAGCTCCTTCTTTACCAATTTTTCAGGCTTTTTTGATATGGCGGTGCGCTCATAAAGCATGCCATCAATTTTTTTCCGCAATGTCCGAACACTCCATCGCTCAATACGGCACATCTCGGCGTAGAAATCACGTTGAAGGTCATCTTTGAGAGGTAAAATCGCGACAAAATGGCTCCAGCTCAATTGTCGTGACAGTGTCACGACAATCTCCATATCTGAAAAAATTTCGGCAAATTGAATCATCCTGCGAAGATTTTTTTCATTAAAATTATTGCCATAATCTTCGGTTAATTGTCGCGACAGCGTCACGACAATTTTCCGTCCGTAATCTGCTCGTTTTTCCTTTAAAATATCCTGGCGGATACGATTGCCGATCTGCCAGTAAAGAATGGTCAAGCCGGCGTTGACCGTAACGGCGACATTATGCCTGGCAGTTTCAATGAGCGATCGGATATCACCAATAAGATCGCCGGAAATGGACTTGTTGCCTGTTTTTGCAACCTGTTTTCCCGTTTGCTTTCTCATATTTCAATAACCTCACTCATCAGCATCGAACGCTTTTCTTAAAAATCTATCCAAAACATCTGTCTTTGTTTCACCATCCTGCTCCTGCCGCAGATTAAACTTGTTCAGCCTCAAGAAGCGGTAGCCGTAGCTTTCAATCTCTATCTGGCGGCTGATGTCGTAATCAAGGTATTCTTGCGAAAAATTATGTTTGGTCACGATGTCAGGATTTTTTGTGTGGTATTCCACCCCGTCATATTCCAAAATCAGGGCCTGCTCTTTGCCGCCTTTTGAAAAGGTCATGAGAAGATCCACCCTGTATTTCGGTATCTGCTTTGCGTATTCGGCCCTGATGTATTCTCCGATCTTAAACTGGGGAATTATGTTTAGATGCTTTCTGTGCGTTTTTACAAAGGTTGAGGCCGGAACATGTTCAATGCCGAGTTCATCTTTTAAACGGTTAATCTGTTTTCTCTGTAGTTCAATAAGAATGATTCCGATCTGTTTTCTGAGGGAAAGATTGTAGTTCCGGCAGCCGTCAAGGAATGTCTGTGAATTCTGTTTTTCAATCTCTTGTTCTGAAAGGTTGGTGTTGTCGGCGGCCTGCAATCCTTTTTCGGTTGCAATAAAGACGACATCCCGCTCAGCCACCTTTAGAATTTCTTGCTCAACACATGATTTAAGATATTCCAAACCAAATTTATCCGAAAGAGCTTTATTGATTTCCAATAAAACATCATCGCCTGAAAGCGAGAGAACATGCTCATCATTTCTTACTGTAAGAGAGGTGGTGTCTCCGCTCTTTATCCTTTGTAAAAGTTCATCCTGAAATTCCTGAAATATTCCTAAGTCCAGGGTCAGCTCATTGTTTGTCCATCGGTAGTTTATCAGTGTCCTGAAATTAAACCTTGTTTCAGTAAATGCCGCAAAGTAATTGAGGATGTTTGCAGATAATCTGGTTGCGCTTTTGTTGTTTGGCATTGGATTCATTCCTCAGGTTCGCCAGATCGATAATTCCTAATTCCCTCTTCGGGTATCGACTATTGCCGTGGTTTCAGGAATGCTGAGTAGCCCATTGAAAACCTTTCATAAAAAGTGAAGAATTGACATTATTAACAAAATCATCCGGGATTGTAATTTTAATATTAAAGCATAGATACCAGGTTATGGCAAATTTTCTGTATTGCACATAAAAATATCAAATCGGTAGCTTATAATATCGCCGTTTTGCACTGCACGGGTTATGCTTCCAACCGTTTCCGCGCCAATTCAACTGCTTTGTGAAGTTTCTGCTCCAGCAGTTCGCGTTTCGGGAGTTCGGTCATGTATTCGGCTATTTTGATGCCGCTTTTATCCAGCTCCAACAGCTCAATCCGCTTGCTGGTTTTGTGAGCCTGTTTTCCCTGTATGATGAGCCTTTCAAACTAATGAAAGATAAAAAGACCGTATTTTGTTCAATCGAATCAACTCTGATTTGCCGTCACATAGCTTTATTAGTGGACATCAGTTACATAAGAGCAATAAAGACTGTCAAAGATAACAAGCTGTAATCATATAAGTATTAATTTTTTATCTGTTTCCGAAGCAATAAAATCCACTGCTCAGTTACATAAGGCATATATAAAAATCATGCCCAGAACGGAATGTATTTAGCATGCTTTCTTGACTTGTTTTCAGGGTCATAAGGTTTTATTAATTCAGCTTCAATTGAATCCTTTATGACTCTTGAAACCATCCTCCGTTTCGGCAATCAGGGAATCGATGATTTTTCTTTTTTCCGTATCAGGGACGAATAATTCTTTCAGGGCGTATAAGGCTTCGTACCCGTCCGGATTTGTGGAATAATAGAAATCCCAGACTAACTCGGTAAATGTTTCCAGATTACTCTGCGTTTCACAGGCACGTGTGTAATAGGTGATGAGGAGTCTGAGAATATTTTCAAATTCATGGAAAAAGGCTAAGTCTGACAAAAGATCAATCCTTCCCGGATAACGCTCAAGACCATACACTATAAGAGATTTTAAATTCTGATTTGCCTCCTTAAAAAAAGGCCTTATAAGGGACAGGTTTGAAAATTCCGAGTCACGCTCTTCGAAATATTGATGCAATATTGTGTCGGATAATTTTTTTTCACCCTTAAAAAACGCAACTAAATCTTTCTGGTTCTGATTTTCGGGTCTGGCATTTCTTTCTTCTATTTCGTCACAATCATCTTCCTCATGATATTCGAAGCCTATTTCCTCCAATGCCGCGATATAATTATCCGGCTTAGTGCGAAAAATTTCATTCACCTTGTCGATGACAATTTCATCCCTTAATTTTTCGTAATCCTTAATAACCGGATCCTTCTTTTTTTTGCTCATTAATTGTATGCTTTCCTGTGTGTCGAACTTTTGAGAAGTTCATTGAACGGTTATGTTTTTGTTGGAACAAGCTGCTTGCAATTTCTCTTTTTTTCGCGCCCTCATTTCTTCAAGACCCAATAACGGCCCATCGCTGTATGTTTCATTGGGAAAATGTTCTTTGAAATAGTGATAATAATCCCATAATAGTTTTTTTGATCTGTCATTTTCATAAAATCCCAATATCATGCACAGTAGAGACACAACATATGCGTTTCTCTGATAATGTTCAATTATTTCAATTATTTCATTAGAGTAATCCTCCCCCGTCGCATGAATGATCTCTATAGCTATCTCTGCAAACGCACTGCGTTGCTGTTTTTGCAAACCTTTCATAATCAGGGGCATAGCGTCTTGTCTGCGCTCCAGCAATTTCATTCTTAATCTTACGCGATTTAATTGATCCGGACCTTCGTTTAATATATTTATCAGTTCATTTACGTCATCGGTTTTTTCAATAAGAATGGCTTCATTCCTCCCACGGTTGATCAGTTGATTCGTTATTTTAGACACCTCGATCTCCAATTCAGGCATCAGCAAGTTGCTGTATAAAAACCGAGGCGACGATATTTCATGTACAGTGTGCTTTTGAAAAAATGATTCGTTAATTGACGGGACGTCATAATCAATCATATCATGTGGGGCAAGAGTGGAATGGGGAACTTTTGAATTACTTTGGTTATTGAATATGTTTTCCCCATAGCAGCATTTTTTATATTTTTTCCCACTACCGCAAGGGCACGGGTCATTTCTACCGATTTTTTTCCCCTCATCTGATTTGATCCTCTGTTTATTATATCAATTTCAACGATTGAAGTTTGATGGAATTGTTCAATTCAAGGAATAATATACCTGTTTCCCGAAGAAAAAAGGCAATAATATGTATCCTGATTTCCCCTTCGATTCCTTCCCCCGCTTTTAGCCGTCCGGACCACAGCTGCTTTGGCTTTTTTTATTGCTTCTTCAAATCCCGCAAATATTCCTCATATTTCGGCTACGGCTCATTCCTCTACTCTTGCCTCCATCCGTTTCCGTGCCATTTTTAATGCCATTAAATGTATCATGATCATTTTTCCGCCTGGTTCTGTTCAACCCATTCTTTACCCTTATCTGTAAGATGATATTTTTGTTTGCTGCTTCTCGGCTTATCCGGGACCGTCATTTCCACAAGTTCTAATTCCAGAGCCGGCTTCAAATAGCGATCCCTGAAGTTTGCTTGTCCTTTCAGGTTGAGAGCGATCTGAGCTTCTGAGCGACTCATAGGCGGACTCGGGCACACCGCGCTGCGCTTTCTTAAATTCAACATTATTCCATTCATGCCCATTAAGGAGTTTGATCAATTCGTCTTTTGTCATATTTCAACCATCTCATTCATCAGCATTGAACGCCTTTCTCAATAATCTATCCAAAACATCCTTCTTTGTTTCGCTGGCCTGCTCCGGCCGCAGGTTGAACTTGTTCAGCCTCAAAAACCGGTAGTCGTAACTTTCAAGCTCTATCTGCCGGCTGATGTCATAATCAAGATACTCCTGGGAAAAAATATAAAAACACGAAGCCCCTTATCTCTTTAATGAGATAAGGGGCTTCTTTTAATCATATAATTCTCCACCGTTTATGGTTTTAGTGAATGTCATGAGCATTTTGTAAACAATTAATCCATAATCAAAAAATAGTCAAGGATACTCATAAATTAGCTTGCAACTTAAATCTGTATAACCAATTTCGAAAGCATGTTATTTGTCTTTGTTAATAAGAATTCGAAAAAAAAATCTATTAAAACAGGGTAACACTTTCCCCGGTAAAAATATCTTGACAATGATCCGCAATCGATTTAAATAGGCTCAAGAATATATAACACAACTTAATGGTGGCCCTTTGGGCATAATAGGGAAACCGGTTAAATTCCGGTACGGACCCGCCGCTGTGACCCCGCTCTTTTCCTTTGGGATAGAGACCGTTGGAGAAGAGACCTTTGGAAAATGTTCAATTTTGCTCAAGTTCAAGGAAGACGAAAATTTTAACCCGAGGAATACAGTGAGTATTTTGAGGATTAAAATTTGAGTCTGACGCAGAAATTGAGCAAAAGGGGGCGTTTTGCAAAGGTCTCGAAAAAGAGAACCCTTTTAGCATGACATGCCACTGTATTGAAGCATCAGTATGGGAAGGTAGCTAAAAGGGCGGGGGGAGTCAGAAGACCTGCCATTTTGTTTGGCGTTGGGGAAAAGGTAAATCCTCAAGCGGTTACCGCTTGGGGATTTTTTTTGTTATGAAAGCAGCAATCCTTATCCAACCCGGAAAATTGGAAATAATAGAAGTACGAACTCCGGAGTGCCCGCCCTGTGGGGTGGTGGTAAAAGTCAAAGCGTGCGGAATTTGCTCTTCCGATGCAAAGATGGTGACGAACGGGCATCGGGCGCTGAACTACCCCAGGATTCTTGGCCATGAAATTGCGGGCATCGTAAGTGAAAGCCGAAATCCTCAATTTAAACTCGGAGACAGGGTTCAGGTGGCCCCCGGACTTCGATGCGGTGAGTGTCTTGCCTGCCGGCGTGGCATGGATAACCAGTGCGAGCACCGTGAAATATTGGGATTTTCATATGACGGCGGTTTTGCCCAGTATATAAGCATTCCTTTGAGCGGTCCGATTATCGGTGCGCTGACACTTCTTCCTGAAAATGTCTCTTTCGAAGATGCCGCATTAGGCGAACCCATTGCCTGCTGTATCAATGCGCAGGAAAAAGCCGGTGTCCGCTCTCATGATACGGTTTTAATTATCGGCGCAGGTCCGCTGGGCCTTCTTCATGCATTGGTGGCTAAGTCCAGGAGGGCTGAAACCGTCATCATCAGTGAAACCCTGGAGCACCGCAGGACGACAGCCCAAAATATTTGGGCGGATTACGTGGTAAATCCGTTAGAGGAAAATCTTTACCAATCTGTGGTGGAAGTTACAGACGGTAAAGGCGTGGATGTCGTGATCTTTGCCTGCTCCCAGGTGGCATTGGATGAGACAGTAATAAATTTAATGGCCCCTTGCGGCCGGGTGTCGATTTTCAGCGGTATCCTTCCCGCAATCTCTCAACTACGATTAGATTCCAATACAATCCACTACAAGGAACTTGCCATCTCGGGAGCATATGGATGCACCGCCCGACAAAATCAAGAGGCGATCAATTTGATGACATCGAACATGTGGCCGTCATACAAGTTTGCGATTCAAAGCGTTACTCTGGAAACCATTGAACAAGGAATAGAGGACACAAAAACCAACAGGGTTTTAAAATCAGTTTTGGAGGTAACCAATGGAAAATAAAATCAAAAACTTTGGAAATTCGATAAATCTTCTGATTGCAGGAGAAAATTTCACACGGGAACAAACCAGAGATCTTTTTTCGGAAATTCTTTTAGGAGAGCAGACGGAAATTCATCAGGGAGCATTTCTTGCGGCCATCACCGCCAAAGGCCCCGACCCAAGAGAAATTGCAGGAGCATGGCAGGCCATTTACGAACTGGATACGGTAAAAGTGTCACCCAATACCGAAAAGCCCCTTGTGGACAATTGCGGCACCGGGATGGACAGTTTCAAAACTTTCAACATCAGCACATGTTCTGCTATCGTTGCTGCAGCCGGTGGTACGTGTCTTGCCAGGCATGGCGCGAGAGCGATTACATCCCGGTGTGGAACCGTGGATCTCTGCGAAACGCTTGGTGTGGATGTGGAGTGTCCATCCGACATGGTTAAGGAAAGTATTGAAAAGACGGGAATCGGACTCTTTAACGGAATGAGTTCCAATACCCATCCCCAGGCATTGTTCAGGATTCTCTCCCAGATGAGTTTTGGCAGTATATTGAATATCGCGGCATCTCTTGCAAACCCGGCAAATCCAAGGCTCGGCGTCAGAGGTGTCTATGCAAAAGAAATGATTGGTCCGGTGATTCAAACCATGAAAGAAATCGGCTTCAAGAGGGCCCTGGCGTTTCATGGTACCTCAGGAAACGGAATTGGAGGAATAGACGAGCTGTCTCCGGTGGGAAAAAGTTATGTTGCAGAGTTGAAACCGGATGGCAACATCGTGCATTATACCGTCGATCCCAACTCTTTGGGTCTGATGAATACCATCACATTGAAAGACATTGCAGCAAGAAACGATCCGCGAGAAGAAGCCCGCAGGCTTTTAAGGCTGTTCACAGGCATGGACAAAGGCCCGTTGTACGAGACGATTTGCCTGAATACGGCACCTATTTTCTATGTAACGAAACAAGTGGACACGTTACAGAAAGGGGTAGAGAAGGCTCGTGACATCATCGATTCCGGTCAGGCAATGGATAAATTGTGGCAATGGGTACAGACCCAGAATCGAAACCCGCATGCCGGGGTAGATAACCTTAAAGCCCTTCTGGACACAATGTATACAACTTTTAAATCAAAATGGAAATTCTGAAATGCGGCGTTTTTTAGTGGAACTGCTAATTATCGTGACAATATTATTCACTTTATCGGGAACCGGGCATACCGGTGAAACCGGCCATTATGCTAACGGGTTAGAGGGAATTAAAGGTTCAACCGTACCCGGCCCGGGCTTATATTATAGAATGTATAATTTATTCTACACTGCTGATGAACTGAAAGGTAAAAATGGGAATGAACTGGATGTAAATTTCGATGTAATTGTTTTTGCAACTGCGCATCGATTTATTTGGGTTTCTCCTATTAAAATATTAGGAGCGGATTATTCCGCCGATGCGACCATACCCTTAATTTACACTGATATCGAGGTAAAAGCTGCAGGAATCAACGATAAGGCCTTTGCCATGGGCGATATCTGTGTTGAACCATTTGCTCTGTCCTGGCATGGCGGTCGTTACGATGCTGCTTTTGGACTTGCCGCTTATCTGCCGGTCGGAAAGTACGACCAAAATGATGCTGCTTCACCGGGGAAAGATTTCTGGACCGGAATGCTTACACTTGGTGGAACCTGTTATTTCGATATGCAAAAAACCTGGTCGGCCTCAATTCTCAGCAGATATGAGATTCATAGCAAAAAAAGAGACTCCCATGTCAAACCGGGAAATGATTTTCACTTTGAATGGGGCATCGGCAAGACACTGGCAAAATACTGGGATGTCGGGCTGGCCGGTTACTGCCAATGGCAAGTGACCGATGACAGTGGTTCGGACGTAAGTTGGGATAAAAGCGTCCATGATCGAGTTTGGGCCATAGGTCCGGAGGTGAGCACCTTTTTGCCTTGTTTGGGGCTTGGAATTTCGCTCAGAGGCTTACGGGAGTTTGATGCAGTGGACCGTTCCGAGGGCTATATAATAGTTTTGAATCTGACAAAAATATATTAAAGGAAGGTATCAATGTTCTCAAAACAAATTAGCATAAAAAAAATCATTGAAAGGATTGTTCCGCTTGACCACGAGTGGAACAAAAAGGCAAAAGAGCGAACCGCTCAACTGGTGATGCCAACCAGAGCCATGGGAAGGCTTCATGATATATCGGAACGGTTATGCGGAATACAGAAAACCCTCCAGCCGAAAATAGATCGTAAAGCCGTTCTGGTAATGGCAGGAGATCACGGGGTTGTGGAGGAAGGCGTGAGTGCTTACCCGCAGGAGGTCACCGGCGCAATGATACAAACATTTTTAGCCGGTGGAGCCGGTATTAACGCCATATCTCGTCATATTGGAGCTGACGTCCAGGTTGTGGATATGGGAATTATTCAGGATTTAGATCCTGATTCAATTGATGGTGGACATAAACTGTTGAAGTGTAAACTCTCCCATGGCACCGCCAATCTGGCAAAAGCGCCTGCCATGACCCGTCAACTGGCTGAAAAAGCTATTTCAACCGGATTTCAGCTGGCCACGGATTTGTTTCAAAAAGGAGTTGAAATTCTTGGCACCGGAGATATGGGGATCGGCAACACAACCCCTTCGGCAGCCATTGGCGTGGTGATTACCGGCAAAACCCCGGAGCAAATGGTCGGGCGGGGGACCGGAATAGATGACAATAGCCTCATAAAAAAACGGGAAGCCGTAACCCGGGGAATTCAGGTAAACAATCCGGATCCCCGTGACGGTCTGGATGTGCTGTCCAAGGTGGGCGGCTTTGAAATCGGCGGCATCGCCGGATGTGTTCTGGCCGGGGCATTTCACAGCCGTCCCGTGGTCATCGACGGCTTTATTTCAACCGCAGGGGCTCTGATCGCTCATACATTATGCCCTCTTGTGACAGAATATGTTTTTGCGGGACACCGTTCCGAAGAGGCCGGCCACGGGGTAATGTTGAAATACCTTGGACTCGAGCCTATTCTGGATCTTGGAATGCGTCTCGGAGAAGGAACCGGAGGCGCCCTTGCCATGTCAGTGATAGAAGGTGCGGTTCATATGTTTAATGAGGTGCTCACGTTTGAGGAAGCCGGGGTTGCCGATAAAGATTAATACCTGAAAATCACTCAACTTGGGTAATATTTTTCTTGACGCAGCCCCTTTGTTTGGTCTAAATAATCCCTGTTTTGTTCAGATGCTCGATGTTGAGCTTAATAGGGAACCCCGTTAAAATCGGGGACGGGCCCGCCGCTGTAATCCCGCCTTTTTCTGATTTCATGTGGAAAAGGGAACCCCCTTAGCCATTGTGTACCACTGTTCGGATATGAATGGGAAGGTTGCTAAGAGGGCGGGAAAGTCAGAAGACCTGTCTGAACTTAAGGCATAATCTGAGACCTATGAAAAACGTTCAATTTTGCCTGCCCAGTTAAATCCGTATTTAATATTTAACCGGGGTTCAAGACCAAGGAAGGCGAAAATTTTAACCGCAGGAATACATTGAGTATTTTGAGGATTAAAATTTGAGCCTGACGCTGGAATTGGGCAAAAGGGCGCGTTTTGCAAAAGTATCAGCCTTCGTGGACAGGAGGTGCCTTGGCTGGATCTTGAGGATAAAAAAGGGAAATCCCCGGATCGATTTATTTCGGTTCGGGTTTTTTTTGTCCCGGACCCTAATTATCTTTAGGAAGGAGGAAAAATTATGAAAAAGTGGTTGGGTTGTTTGGCTGTTTGTATGGTTTTATTTATTCCGGGATTGAGTCAGGCGGAAGATGCGCAAAAAAATAAAGAGACGGTATCAACCATGGATGAAGTCGTGGTTACGGCAGGCAGGGTAGAGGAAAAGAAAAAGGATATTACTACCAACGTAACAATTATTAATGAAGAAGAGATAAAGATTTCTTCAGCCACGGATCTCGGTGATCTGCTTGCCGAAAAGGGTGTCGGACATATTCAAAAATATCCGGGCACCTCAACAGGTATCGGTATACGCGGTTTCAGAACCGATGCAACCGGGGTTGACCTTGCGGGAAAGGTACTGATTCTGATCGACGGCCGAAGAAGCGGAACCGGAAATGCGTCAAAAATTATGACGAAAAACATCGAACGGATAGAAATAATAAGGGGACCTGGCTCCGTTCAATACGGTTCGGCCGCTATGGGCGGAGTTGTAAACGTCATCACCAAACGGGGGAAGGATAAACCCACCGCCTTTGTTGAAGGAGGTTTGGGAAGCTATAATTATCAGGAATCAAGCGTGGGATTTTCAGGAAAATATAAGGCTTTTGATTTCTCGGGCAGTTTTACCAGAGATTCCATGGATGATTATGACACTGCCGACGGTGACCAGTACAACAACACGGCGTATGATTATAAAAACAGCGGCAGCATGAATCTAGGATATGAGTTTCTGCCTGAAAATCGTATCAGTGTCATTTACACTCATTTTGATGCTGATCATGTGGGTAATCCGGGCTATCTCAGCCAGAATGATCTTGATGATTATGGTGATAAAGAAAACAAATCCGTTGATTTTGTTTATGACGGCAAAAGCCGGAACGGACTCTTTTCCTGGAAGGTCAGATATTTTGACGGCAAAGATGAGGAGGAATGGTTTTGTCCCGTTGCAAGCAATCCTGACTTCTGGGATGACGGCATCTCAGATAAAATAACCGTCGATTTCAAGGGAACTCAGGCGCAGCTTTCCTACAACCAGGAATATTTGCTTGTTACCGCAGGTTTTGATTGGGTGAATTATGAGACCGAAGATAGTAAATATAGCCCCAAAAAGACCGAATATGATGACCCGGCAGGTTTCCTCCTTGCCAAGGGCAAGCTTCTTGATGAACGCCTGATCATTACTGGCGGAGTGAGGTATGATCATTATAAGGTTGAGGTAAAGGGAGACGAAGGAGGAACCGAGAAGGACAATTATACCTGCCCCAGGGCGGGTATTGCTTATCTGCTCACAGACCACTTAAAGGTAAGAGCAAACTATGGAAGGGCATTCAGGATGCCAACAGCGCTGCAGTTGGCCAGCGATATGATGATGTGGTCCACACATTACGTGGGCAACCCTGATCTGGATCCTGAAGAAAGCGACACCTATGAAGCCGGCCTGGATTTTTCTCTGGATTTTCTTAATTTATCTCTCACCTATTTCCACACGGATTTCGATGACAAGATTGAAAGCTACACCAAACCCAATGGTGATTATTCATACAGAAATTTAGGGGAAGCTGAAATAGAAGGTATTGAAGGAAATTTTTCCTTTGATCTGGGTTCCCTGTTTTCATGGGGTTATCAGGTCAAGCCATATGTCAGTATTACCTATCTTTCCACATACGAAGATGAGGAAACCCATGAAGACCTCCAATACACATCAGATTATAATTTATCATACGGCATAACGGTATCTGACTTTAGCGGTCTTTCTGCAAACCTTAACCTTGCCTATACGGGCGAACAGGATATAACAGATTACGAAAACGGCACTTATGAAATTATAACAAAAGGCGGCTTTACTGTTGCCAATTTCACTATCAGTAAAAAGATACTTGATTTTGATAAATATGGAGGAGTTACCCTGAAAGGTAAAATTCTGAACATCTTTGATAAGGATTATGAGTACATTCAAGGTTATCCCATGCCGGGAAGAAATTTCTTTATTGGAATGAGGTACGATTATTAATACGCATGCCGGGGAGCCTGTCCGGTTGGACAGCTCCCCGGCTTTTGTATGCAACCTATTTGTTTTTTTCTATTGACATACTATAATAGAGATTATTTTTTTGTCGGTATCTTATTTAGTATTGGTATTTCTTACAAACTGGAAGATGGGACTTTTGGTTATGTACCGGAATGGGAAGGTATTTCACAAGGTAATTTTATGCAAAGTTACCGAAAGAAGGTATTTTAAATGAAAATAAAAAAACGATTACTGGTCAACTCTGCCGGATTACTGTTTGTTATTTTATTTGTCACCATTTGGACAATTTCCCCTGCCCTTTCCTACCCCGTAACATTTGTTGATTCCAGCAGAAAAACAATTACAATCAATAAAAGACCGGAAAAAGTTGTATCACTGGTACCCTCCGTCACCGAAATACTATTCAATGTCGGTGCCGGTGATACGGTAAAGTCTGTCACATATCACGACAGTTGTCCCGGTGAACCCGGTTCCAGACAGATTGTCGGCGGTTTTTTTTCACCGTCTCTTAAGGCGATTGACGCCGTGCAGCCGGATATTATATTTCTTTCCCCTCTGCATAAAAAGGTAATGGAAAAATTCTGCTCTGGAAAATGTATGCTCATCAACCTTGAAACAAATTCCATTGCTGACAGCTATAACAACATCCGTTTGCTGGGGAAAATCTTTAATAAAGAAAAACAGGCCGGCAAATTAGTTGATGAGATAACAACACAACTCCGGATTATTTCCGATAAAGTGGACAAAATACCCCTTTCAAAAAGGAAGAGAGTTTTGAGACTTATGGGTAGCGACCCGGTCATGACACCCGGAGACGATTCTTTTCAAAACGAAATGATCAAAGCCGCAGGCGGTATTCCGCCGGTACTCACTAAAAACGGAGATATCGTGGGTATCACCAAACAAGAGTGGATGAAATTTAACCCTCAGGTGATTTATGGCTGTGGTGATGACAGGGAAACCGCCAAAAGATTTTTTAATCGCCCGGGCTGGAAAGATGTGGATGCCGTAAAAAACAGACAGATATATTACTTCCCCTGTGACCTGACCTGCAGGGCCGCGACTCATACCGGCTATTTTGTCTCATGGCTTTCTGCAAGAATTTACAAAGATGAGTTTTCAAAGAAAGAAACTCACGTTTTAAAAGAACAGGTATTCAAATCCCGCGGTCTGGATCTTGATTTTGATTACATAAAACATGCGCGCATTTCATACAGCCACATCCATGATTTTCTAAACAAAACCCTGATTATTGAT
>Ga0208279_1000696_pt1 | contig 23527 bp, 21 predicted proteins | sample AntAceMetag02UKM_FD_184766 | JGI IMG/M metagenome (GOLD analysis project Ga0208279, IMG submission 184766) | Saline lake microbial communities from Ace Lake, Antarctica - Antarctic Ace Lake Metagenome 02UKM (SPAdes) (version 2) | ecosystem: Environmental > Aquatic > Non-marine Saline and... | reverse complement strand
TATCCCATTCGCTCGGCCTGGATCGCCAGATCCAGGCCCTAGCCACTGGATTTGGCAATCCAGCGGGAGCAAAAAGGGCTTTTCGGTGTCCCAAAGTCTGCCCGACATTATAAATGCGATTGCCCTGTTGGTGTGGGTAACTTCTCAAGAAGTTGGGGCGAAAGTAGGTCGGATTTGGCTATCCGGCCCTGTGGCGGTTAGCAAAACCGCCCTACGCTGCCCTTGCCCCAAGATATCGAGAAGATACCGGTGTGGGGCAAGGCTTTGCGGAACGTTGACAGCGGGTAGATTAGATATTATAATCTCATATATCAGTTTTTTGGTCTGATGTACCAAGCTTTCAGAGGAAGATGAGGACGAGTTCGATAGTCAACAGCCCCTATATCTATCATATTCGGTTTCTGTAGGGAGGTAGAGAAGATGATCGAGACACATGGATTGCGTCAGACCAGCGCTCATTACTCTCGAATGGGCCTGCAAGAATGTGAACGGATTCACATTGCCAGTCTGGAGATTCTAGAACGCGTGGGGATTGAGGTCCATGATGAGAATGCCAGGAGGCTACTGGTCAAGGGTGGCGCAAGAGTGGATGGCACACGGGTTTACATCCCCGAGCACGTGGTCGAGAAGGCCCTGGCCGTGGCTCCCAGGCGGATCACCCTCAGTGATCGCAATGGCAAGGTCGCTATGCGTGCCTGGGGGTATAACACCTACTACGGCGGCGGTTCCGACTGTCTCAACATTCTCGATCATCATACTGGGGAGCGGCGCCGGGCGGTGCTCAAAGATGTCGAGGAAGCGGCAATCCTGATGGACACGCTGCCTGGAATATCGTTTGTCATGTCCGCGTTCCTGCCCGAAGATGTAGACCAGCGCATCTACGACCGGTACCAGATGGAGGTCATGCTTAATTGCACGACCAAGCCCATCGTCTTCGTCTCACCCGACTTCGAGGGGTGTGTGGCGGCGATCAAGATGTGTGAGGTTGTGGCCGGGGGCGTCGAGGCGTTCCGGCAGCGCCCTTTCGCCACCTGCTACATCAACGTCACGTCGGGGCTGGTCGCCAACGCCGAATCGCTGCGAAAGTGCATGTACCTGGCCGAGAAGGGGCTGCCGCTGATCTACATTCCGCTCAATGCGGGCGGCGTCAACTCGCCGACGACGACGGCCGGCTGCATGGCCGCTATGAACGCGGGGACCCTGTTGGGTATTGTCCTCGCCCAACTGGTGCGCGAAGGGACGCCCGTGGCGGTCCCAGGCTGGAACGGCGGCCCCTACAACCTGAAGACGATGGTCGGAAACTACGTCCTGGCCGACGAGCAAGGTGTCCCCACCGAGATGGGGAGATACTACGACCTGCCCGTCTTCGGCCTGGGCGGCTCAACCGATTCGAAAGTGTTGGATCAGCAGTGCGGTGCTGAGGTGGCGTTGAGCCTATTCACCGCGCTGATGCACGGGGCCAACATCGTCCACGACGTCGGGTTTATGGATTCGGGGATGCAAGGCTCCCTCCAGTTGATCGTCATCGCCAACGACCTCATCGGCTGGGTCCGGGCCGCCACGGCTGGCGTGGTGGTGGAGGAGGAGACGCTGGCCCTGGATGTCATTGATGAACTGGGGCCGACGGGAGACTACTTGAGCCACGATCACACGCTGCGGCATTTCAGGGAGCCGTATTACTCCAATCTGGCGGACAAGGGTACCTACTCTCAGTGGGTGGATCGGGGCGCGACCACGATGGAGGAGCGGGCAGCCCAACAGGTAGACGAAATCCTGGCCAGTCATCAGCCCGAACTCCTCCCCCCCGACGTGCGGCGGGACATCAGGAAGATTGTGGAGCGCGAGCAAGAGTGGATTGACAGCAAATAGCGAGTCAGCGAATCAATGAGATCAATGAGTCAGCACGTGAGGAGTTGATATGCATACTGAAAAACTGTTTTTTATGCGAGATCCGTGGGAGTATGACCCCGAGGCGCAGCCAGGCGTCCGTCCAGACGCACACCTGGGATTCAGCACCAGGGCGCTGCACGCCGGATTTCATCCGCTCAAGGATGTGGAGCGATTCAGGTCATTTGTGCCGCCCATCGTGCAGTCTATGACCTATCCGTATGAGTGCTTCGGCAAGATCCCCTATCCCGTCTACGGTCGCACCAAGACACCGACGGCCAGCGTGCTGGAGGAACGGCTGGCGTCGTTGGAAGGCGGGGAGGCGGCTGTTACTGCGGCTTCCGGCTCGCAGTCGCTGTTCAATCTGGTCTTCACGCTGGCTCGGCCCGGCGACAATGTCGTCACCAGTCTGAACGTTTTCGGCGAAGGGTACAAACAGGCTGCCACGATCTTCCCTGAGCACTGCAACGTCGAGTTTCGGTTCGTCGAAGACCCCACCGCTCCCCAATCCTGGGACAAGGAGATAGACGAGCGAACCCGCCTGGTGTGGGTCGAAACGCCCAGCAACCCCACGCTGTTCGTGACCGACATCGCCGCGGTAGCCGACGTCGCGCATGCCCACGGTATCCCATTGCTGGTGGACAATACGATCTCGACGGCTGCACTGCAAGAGCCGATGGAACTGGGGGCAGATGTTGTCCTGCTGTCCATCACCAAATTCTTGTGCGGGAACGGTAGTGTGCTCGGCGGGGCGATTGTCGGGCCGGAAGCGCTGGTCGAGGACATCCGTTGGAACACTACCGAATTCATCGGTGCGATTATGCAGCCCTTCGAGTCCTGGCTGACGCTGCAATTCCTGGAGACACTCTCCCTGCGCATGGAGCGCCACAGCGTCAACGCGCAACAGGTCGCCGAGTTCCTGGCTGACCATCCTAAGGTATCGCACGTCAACTACCCCGGGTTGCCGGACCACCCGCAGCACAAACTGGCCCAGCGCCAGATGAAGGCAGGCGGCGGACTCCTCTCCTTCGTGGTGACAGGCGGCATGGAAGGCGCTGCCAAAGTGATGGACAGCCTGGGGCTGATTGTCCACGCAGTTACATTCGGAACGAGCCGGACCATCTGCATGCACCCGCCGACGATCACTCACGAGCACATGACGCCGGAGGAACGTGCCGCCGTCGGCATTGACGATGGGTTGATCCGTCTCTCAGTGGGCCTGGAGAACCCAGAGGACATCATCGCCGACCTGGATCGCGCGCTGTCCAGCCTGTAGGCAAGCATTCCCCTCTCCCTCTCAGGAGAGGGAAGGGGGGAGGAGGGGTAAATGAAGTGAAGATGACCAGAATGCCAACAGCCTTCGCTGAACGTGTCAACCACCTGGCCCCAGAAGGCGCCTACCAGGTGCTGGCCCAGGCCCAGGCTATGGAAGCCGAGGGCCGGGAGATCATCCACCTGGAGATCGGGCAGCCGGATGTGCCTACCTTCGAGAACATAGCGCAGGCTGGAATCCGGGCTATCCAGCAGGGGCACACCCGCTATAACCCGCCGGCCGGTCTTCTGGCCCTGCGCCAGGCTATCGCCGAGGATGCCAGTCGCCGGTTGGGGATTGAGGTACGGCCGTCTCAGGTGGTCGTCGGACCCGGTGCTAAGCCAGCGCTGTTTTTTCCCACGCTGGCGCTCGTCCGCCCAGGCGACGAGGTGATCTATCCCGATCCTGAATTCCCTACCTACTCCGCCATGATCGGGGTGGCTGGTGGGGTTTCGGTGCCCGTCCCCCTGCGCGAAGAAGATGACTTCGCTTTCGACCTGGAGATATTCGATCGCTCGGTGAGCGACTGTACGCGCTTGATTGTTCTCAATTCGCCCAGCAACCCCACCGGAGGCGTGCTCCCGATGGCGATGCTCGAGCACATCGCCGACGTGGCACAACGGCACGACATCTGGGTGCTCTCCGACGAAATCTATAGCCGGGTCACGTTCGACGGCGTGTCTGTGCCCAGCATCGTCAGCCTGCCGGGCATGGCCGAGCGCACAGTGATCTGCGATGGTTTCTCCAAGACGTACGCTATGACCGGCTGGCGGCTCGGCTTTGGGATCATGCCAGAGCCACTCGCCGAGCAGGTTGCCCTGCTGCTGACCCACTCGATCGGCTGCACCGCCACGTTCACCCAGTACGCAGGTCTGGAGGCGTTGACCGGGCCTCAGGGCCAGGTCGAAGCGGTTGTGGCAGAGTACCAACGGAGAAGAGACGTGCTCGTGGCGGGCCTGAATGCGATTCCTGGCGTCCGGTGTCGTGTGCCGCAGGGGGCGCTCTACACATTCCCGAACATCACCGCGTTTGACCGCACGTCTGCCTGGCTGGCCAATTACTTACTCGAGGAAGCCGGGGTGGCGGTGCTGCCGGGCAGTGCCTTCGGTGCCGCGGGTGAGGGTTATCTGCGGCTGTGCTTCGCCAACTCAATGCAGAACATCCAGACCGCGCTTGAGCGGATCTCTGGTGCGCTTGGCAGGATCAGCACGGCGTAGCAGCACCGGCGTTCGCGAAAGTCGCCCTGATGCTTGCTCGTCATTCTGAGCGTAGCGAAGAATCTCCTATTGTCTCAGGCGCGGCATCGCCAGCGCCGAAGGGGCCAGCGACAGCCCCCCGAGCGCGGTGCACTTGAGTTCGCGCGGCAACATCTGGCCCACAGCATACACGGCGTCGACCGTCTCATCCAGCGGGATCGGATTGACGTACCCGCCCAGGATAAGATCCGCACAGACGAACGCTCCGGATGCCGCGACCGCATTGCGCGTGTGACAAGGGATCTCGACGATGCCCTGGACCGGGTCACAAATTGACCCCATCGTGTTCTGGAGAGCGATCGCCGCCGCATCGGTTGCCTGGCGCGCACTGCCGCCTGCTGCCTCGACCACAGCAGCGGCAGCCATAGCGCCCGAAGCACCGATCTCCACCTGGCATCCCGCCTCCTCGGCCGCGAACGTGGCCCGCAGCGCCACGATCAATCCGACTGCTGATGCCGCCAGTAGCGCCAGCGCTGCCTGCTTCTGGTTTAAGCCTTTCTCTTCAGCGAGCGTCACCACCACGCCGGGGATGACGCCTGCCGAACCGGCCGTCGGTGCTGCGCAGACCACTCCCATGCCGCCGTTGACGTGCATCACTGCCATCGCCCGGGCCGCCGCGCGGGTGTGGAGTCCTCCTACCGCCACCCGCCCCTCCGCCTGGGCCTGGTAGACCTGACGGGCGCTCGGACGGAGCAATTGCATCGGCGGCAGGTTTCCCTCCAGCCCGCGGTGCACGGCTGCCCGCATGATCTCAAAGCGATGGATTATCTCGTTTAGCACTTCGCTTTCTGGAAGCCCCAGCAGTGCCGACTCGTAGGCCAGCGCGAGCTGGCCCAGCGAGCGGCTGTACCGCTCCGCCAGTTCGACCATTTCGGCAGCACTGGAGAACAGGGGCTCTCCACGCTGCACAAGAAACAGTGGGGGCGCTGTCCAAACACTGTGTACGCCCGGCAGCGATCTTAGCTCAGATTTGACGTTAGCCTCCAGCGGCGACCAACGCCGCGCGTGGAGCAACACCTGGCCGTCCCGGGTCTGGCGTGCCGGTTGGCATACGGCCTGTCCATCCTGCGTCAGGAGGGCGTGCACGGTCGTCTCTGACCTTTCCTCCGACGCGACCAACACTTCGTGGGCGTCGCCGGTGAATCGCACCGGCCAGCCTGCCACCTGTGTGAATGTCACTGCTCCACCGCCAACGGACTGCGCCACGGCGCGCAACTGCTGCCCGCTTCGCGAGGTCATCCGGATCTCGACGGTGTTGGGGTGATCGGCGTCGGGCAATCGTTCGACGGCGAAGGTGATCTGGATGTCCTGCTCGGCGGCCAGGTCGAGAGCCTTGGAAAACCGTTCATCGGTGATGGACCACCCCATCACGCCAGCGGCGAAACCGAGGTCGCTGCCCTGCTGGCGATATACCTCCGCAAAGGAGCCGCCCGGGTCGAAGGCGAAGGTCACTGATGCTGGCTCGTCGCCCAGCAAGGCGCGAGCCAGCGTGCCGATGAAGAACGGCCCAGCCGTGTGCGAGCTGGACGGCCCGCGCATGATGGGACCGAGCACGTCGTTTAGGATGCTGATAGGCCTCATTCGGTGAGGATAATACTGTAATTGGTGGATTTGTCAATGATGACATGGTGGGGTATAGTCATACGTGTGAACGTGACCAAAGAGGAGGGATGCTGTGCGAGTTATCGCAGGCAAGGCAAAGGGACATCGGCTGAAGTCAGTGCCGGGGGAAGGGACACGGCCCATCACAGATCGGGCTAAGACAGCTCTTTTCAGTATCATTGGCAACGAGATAATAGGCTGCCGCTTCCTGGACCTCTTTGCTGGCACTGGCCAGGTCGGGATCGAGGCACTGAGCCGGGGAGCAGCGGAGAGTGTCTTTGTGGAGCGTGCGGGGTCCGCGTTGCATATTATCCGTGAGAATCTGGCTCACACGCGACTGGAGGCTGGGGCGCGGGTAGTGCGGGCCGACGTGTTTGGTTTTCTGGCTCGCAAGGTGGGGCCTGGGGCAGAGCCGTTTGATTACGTCTACATCGCGCCGCCTCAGTATCGGGGCCTGTGGGTGAGGACGCTGCGGATACTGGATGGTAGCCCGGCCTGGCTGTCTGACGATGGCTGGGCCGTCGCGCAGATTCACCCACGAGAGTACGAGGAATTGGTGCTAGATCATCTGGAACTCTTCGACCAGCGTACCTACGGGAGCGTGATGCTCTGCTTCTACGTCAAAATCCAGGAGAGCAGGTAAGCGGGAGGGTGGGGCTGACAGACCCTTCTGGTGGGAGCACTGTAATTCCCACAGTCGCCTTAGTACTGCCTCCAGTCGGGCCGCCAACAGGTCGGGCTTGCCGGTCGTCACGTCGTCCTCGTTCTCGAAGACGACATAAGGCACGCGGATAGATCGCACAGTGAGGAAGTCTGGATCGCCAGCGCTGAACGCGGCCCAGTCGTCATCGCGGTAGAGTCGTGTTAGTTTCTCATCAGGCACCGTGTGTTCCAGGATGCTATCTGGCCGCTCAGGGTTGAACCGGTGATGGTTCTTGCGCAGCGATTCTGCAAAGGAGACGTGCACATAGACGACGGCGGCCCGCTGGAGGATGTCGTCGGCCAAACGTGGAAATGCCTCCGCATAGCCTCCGTGCTCGCTGCCCCGGGCGAATTCGATGATCGCCGTGGTGTGGTCGTGATACGTAGGATCGTCGCGTAGCCGCCTGTGGTACTCCAGGCTTAACCGCTCGATCAATAGATGCCAGAGATGGCGGTATTTGAAGTAGCCGTCGGCGTCGGTGTGCAGTCTCGGCTGTCCTAGCCGTTTGCTCAGGATGTGGTCCTCCTCGAACCAGGTCCAGAGCATAGGGAAATCATCGAGAACATCAGGAGCGGCGACGTGCCACCTGCGTCGCCGGGTGTCAGGGGGGGAGTGTGTCAGGAAGTCAATGATCTCACTCTTGCCGGAGGCTGGCCGGCCGATCAGGATGAGGACATCGAAAGTATTCTTGTCCATGGCGTCCCTCCGAAATCGTGCCTTGCTCAGACGACGATAATGTGTGTTCCATCTGTGGGCGTTCCGTTTGTCCTATATTCGGTATATGGAACCAGTGGATCGGTCCAGCGGAAAATCCACTGGGCGGCCTGGTTGGTCACGTTTACGCAACCATGGCTATGCCGCCGGCCAAAGTCGTTATGCCAGTAGGTGCCGTGGATGGCGACGGTTGACCAGGTAAAATAGACCGGGAAGGCAACGCCCGGGAGGTCATAGCGATCCCCTTCACTTCCGCCGATCATGCGACTGGTATGGCGCTTGTAAAGCACGCGGTGCTCACCGCGCGGTGTTGCCTTTCCAGCCACGCCAGAAGAGATCCGCGTGCTAAATACGACAGTCTGTCCCTCGAAGCAGGTCAGTGTCTGCGCATCAATGTCGATCTGCATCCACTTGTCGGAGCGACCAGGCGAGATAGGGGCCATCTCCTCAGCCGGGATGCGGCGTATGGACCAGGATGGCACATAAGGGCCGGGCGCGTAGGTAATGCCCTCCTTGAGCCGGTACCACCAATTGCCATCGGCATCAGCCACAGCGCCGACGACGCGGTAGACAGTGCCATAGTACAGCTTGTATCCCACGTAGCGGCTGGTGGGCTGCCAGCGAGCCTCGGCGATAGGCACGCAGACCTGGGCCCAGAAGCCCGGTGCACCCACCTCGGTGATGACCTCGGCGTTGGGAGCGTTCTCCACAGGCTGCACGTAGCCGCTATGGATGAAGCCCCCGTCGGTCTGGTACCAGATGGGATTGCTGGACCAGGGGGCTTCGCCTGTGACCGCGGCATAAAGCGGGATGACTTCGTCGCGTCTCTTCCACGCTACCCATTCGGCCTGCCGGGAAGGCCTGCTGCGCACCGCCTGGCGCCACCAGGTGGCGATGCGTCCTAACGAGGCAGGCGACGCTGCAGTCGTCATTTGACTGGTTGACAAGGGTGTGCGGGGTAGCGCCAGCCAGGTCAGCGCAGCACTGGCGTGCTTCAGGAACTCGCGGCGGTTCATTGTCTTGTCAACTTGCATCTCTTGCCCTTTCGCGCACCACGTGTTCGTATTGGTCTAATGATGATACCACGAGTAGCACGGAAAGAGGGTTTCGGGGGGGTTACAATTGTGTTACGCGGAGGTTATCGTGGGTTGTCTGCAGATCTGCAGGTACACGGGCCGGCCCGGACGACTTGATCCGGCCAGGGTGAGCCGTCGGCGGCCGTGGCGGGCAGCCGCGTTCCGCTGGCGGGGTCCCACACGCCCAGGGCGACGCTGTACTCTCCTGGCTGCGGGGTGTCGAAGTGGCGCACGTCGCGCACGATCTCACCGGCATTCCACAGCCAGAAGGGGAACATTCCGAGCAGTGGGTGGCCGTCGGCCTGCGAGACCCGCCTGTTGTCTGGGCCAAGCAGGTGCGCGAAGACGGTCATGCCGGTCTCCACGGCCGGTTCGACCTGCCAGTGCATAGTGAGGTGTACCTGTCCGGTCTTGTCGCAGGTGCAGGCTACATCCAGCAGCGTCACGCGGTCCCCAAAGCGGGCCAGCGAGTCACCCGGCGGAGCGGTCGTTGCCACCGCCCCGGCCTCGACCAGGTGGATGTGATCGGGTTCATACCGAGTCAAGTAGACGGCGTGGGCTTGGCGGGCGGTGACCGGCAGTTCATCCCAACCGATCAGGTGGCCGAAAAGTTGGTAGGTGTAGGCCGGCGGATCGTCCACGGCGATGACGCCAAGGGCGATGGCCTCGGCCGCGTTGCGGATGTTGGTGTGGGCGTAGATGAGTCCCTCGGCGGTGACGCGCGTGGGTAGCGGGGTGATACCCTCGAAGCCTAGCGGGTAGGTACGGCTGCGTGGCGTGATTCGCATGGGCAGGTTGACCAGCAGCAGAGGCTGCTCGCGCGTGGCTGCCTCCGTTGCATCCCAGATGCTTTCACCGGCCATTTTGTAAAGGCGCATCCCGTCGTGGACGAAGGTGACTGCCGGGGTCAGCAGTGCTGCTAGCAGCAGCCCTGTCACCGCTATGCGCCAGGAGGGGCGCAAACGTGCAATCCAGGCGCTAGCGGCTGCTGCCCACACCAGGGAGACGCCTGCCGCCGTCATGTACAGGAAGCGAGGGGCCAGCGCGAACCAGTCGGCCTCCATCGCGATCACCGGGGGCAGGGCGAAAAGCGCGAACCAGCCCGCCCCCAGCCAGAACGCGCCCCGGTTCCACCGCAGCCCGCTCCAGACCAGCAACGCCAGGGTCGGCAGGGCAATGATCCACAGGCTGGTTTCGGGGTCGAGCCCGTGCCGTGCGGCCAGTCGTTGTGCCAATGGTGCCGTGGGGTAGATCATACCCTGCACCAGGTAGCCTGCGTTGTGCAGCAGGTCAGGTGCATTGAGACCGAAGCCGATGGCTCCGGTTCCGCGCATAGTGCGCCAGATTGCAAACGAGGCTAGAAACAGGCCGGCAAAGACCAGTGGCCACCAGGAGAGGCGCTGCCAGCGACGCTGGAGGACGCCCACTCCTTCGGTCAGCACTATGAGAGGCCCGACCAATAGGCCGCTCTCGTAGTTGAGTGGAGCCAACGCCGCTAGTAGCAGCGCCAGCCCGATCCAGCGCCTCCCGTGGCCCTGGCGGCCGTGATCGTAGGCGAGCAGTGCGCCGGCTGCCATTGCGCTGACCAACGGGTTGTACACCGCGCCCGGCCAGGCGACGGCCTGGCGTGAGAAAGGGAAGGCAGCGAACACTGCAGTGGCCAAACAGGCGGGAATGTAGGGGTGCGACTTGTTCGCGCCCTTGTCCGTGCCTGGTCGTATCCAGGCTGCGGCCAACAGGCCCGAGAGCCAGGAGGCGGCGCAATGGGTGACCAGGTTGAGGAGGTGCAGGCCCGGAGGGTGGAGGCCACCGACGAGCCCACCCCACAAGCGCCAGAGTGTGTACCACAGAGGCCGGTAGTAACCATAGGGGCTGGGGCTGGACCACAACTCGCGCCACGAGATGGCTTTCAGCCAGGGAATCTGGACTAAGTCGTCGGAGAACAGGGGGAGCGTAAGCGCGCCCCCGTACAGCAGGCCGGTGAGTGCCAGCGCAACGAGGGCGGAGGCAATGGCAGGGTGGGTCAGTGTGCGTGGGAAGAGGCGCATTGTTTGTTATTCTTCCTGGCCCTATTATATCGGGAAATAGTCTCGGTGCAAGCGCCTGCACAGTGCGTCGAGCAATCGTCGTGGATTCGTCTGCTAGTCGGAGTTGAGCCTGGTGGGGGATATGCTATAATAGCCGCAACGTATAGGTTGGAACCCTGGTTCATCGTGGGACGTCATAAATATGAATCGGGTTGTGTGTTTCATCTCGGTTGACAGAGGAGGGAGCATCCCCAGATGCGACCGGGACGGCATCTGGGGATGCCTGCTCCTCAACTGATTTGAAACGCACCCACGTTAATCTCGCAGCAGGAGCGGTTGTGTGAAGAGAACAGCGCGGGTACTACGGCGGCTGTGGAAAGCCGCTCTACTTGCCACCGTAGTCTCCTTGGTCTGGATGTGTGGGGCTGCTGTCGCCCAGGAAGGCGGCCCGGCGATGCAGGTCACGGTCGGCTTCGATGGCTACTGCCGTTATGACGACAACGGTGGCGCCTGGTGTCCGGTGTACGTTGTCCTCTCGAACGAAGGTGCGGACGTTGAAGGGGAGTTGCGCGTCGCCGTCGGCGATGTGAGCGGAAGTACCGATCCCGATGTGTACGTCAAGCGGGTCGTGCTCCCGGCACGTTCGCGCAAGGCTTACTTCTTGTATCTTCCATCTACTGATACGTATTCTCGCTCTCATCTGACGGTGGAATTGCTCGCCAGCGATGGACAGGACGAGGTGCTCTCGGCACAGCAGGTCGAAGTGATATGGTTGGACGAGGAGGATTGGCTCTGCGGTGTCGCCAGCAGTAACCCCTCGGCGCTCAACTTTCTGAGCGATGCCGCGATAGCCCGCAGGAGGGGGGCGGTGGCCCACCTGAGCCTGGAGACGCTTCCATCCAACCCGCTAGGTTGGGAGGGGCTCGACGTACTGATCCTGAACGATGTGGACACGACTGTGCTCAGTAGTGAGCAACGGCAGGCACTGGAGACGTGGGTGGTTCACGGGGGACACCTGATCGTGGGTGGCGGCGCGGGGGCAGCGCGCACGGTCGCTACCGTAGCCGACTTGCTGCCGGTCGCAGTGGATGGCATACGCTCGGTGCACGATCTGTGGATGCTGGGCGAGCAGTGGAGCGCATCCGTCGCTGCGGGTCCATACGCTGTGGCCGAGGCCAGCCTGCGTGACGGAGAAGCCATCATTGAGCAGGAGGATGAGCAAGGTGACCTCATCTTGCTGGCCCGCCGTAACTATGGGGCGGGCAAGGTGGACTTTCTGGCCTTCGACGCAGGGTTGAACCCTTTCACCCATTGGAATGATAACGTCCGTCTTTGGGGATTCATCGTCAGATCAGGAAGCGTGGGTGCTTCATGGCCCAGCGTGTCCAATGGACACCGTGCCCGAGACGCGGTCAATGCTATCCCTGGCCTGGAAGCCCCCTCCATGCTGCATATTCTGGCCTTCATGCTCGTCTATACGCTGCTCATCGGCCCGGTCAACTACGTCATCTTGCGCAAACTGGACCGGAGAGAATTGGCCTGGCTGACCATCCCGGCGTTGATCGTGGGATTTACGGCGTGTGCTTATGTGACAGGCTTCCAGATCCGGGGTGATCTGGCGATTGTGCACCGGTTGGCGGTGGTGTATGTGCCGGAGGGGATGAGGGTAGGCCGCGTGAGTGAAGTGGTGGGGATCTTCTCGCCCAGGCGCACGGCTTACGACGTGTGGGTGGCGAGTGCAGGGGTGCGCGAAATCCCTGGTGGTGGCGGGTCGGCTGCGCGACCGCTGCACGTCATTGAGAAAACGGAGGGCTGCACTGTGACGGGCCTGCGGGTGGACGTGGGCGGCATCCAGTCCTTCGTGGCCGAGGGATACGCGGAGGTGCCGGGCATCAAGACTGACCTGGGGTTGGTCGTGGGCGCAGCGGGCGAGATGTGGCTGGAGGGGACGGTACGCAATGGCGAGATGCTTTTGAAGGATGTTGTTCTCATCGTGGGTGATGACGAGCGACGGTTGGGTGACCTGGAACCGGGACAGGTTGTCTCGGTCCACACAGCGATCGGGACAGCCTTGCCGCCTTTCGAGGACATGCCGGAGCGAATTCTGGGGCCGGGAGATTATTGGAATGACCATACCCTGTACCGTCGCTATCAGTTCCTTCAGGCACTTTTTCCCTATGGGAAGGCTGTTCTGAAGGATAGTAAGGTATATCTGGCGGGCTGGGCGGAGGAGGATTGTCCATTGCTGGCCGAGGTGGTGGAGCGCCCCTTTTCGACGGTCGAAACGGCCCTCTACCTTTACGCTTTGCCGGTCGCAGGGCTGGAGGCGGGCACGACGGTCACCATCCCGCCGGGTCTCATTGAGCGCCAGGTAGAAGAGACCACGAGCTACGTGGACGTGCGGTCCGAAGGCTTTCGTTTGGAGCCTGGAGTGGAGATTGTGTTCCGCTTCACTGTTTGGCCTGGAGTGAGAGTGCGGCAAGTGGACGAACTGGTACTGAATATGTGGGGTAGCAGCAATGGTAACATGGCTCATCCACCGACGGTCTCGCTGTGGAACTGGAAAAGTGGCGCTTGGGAGAGATTGGATGACGGTTGGGGGCAACATTCGATTCCGAGCGGTGGGGCTTACCTGTCCTCGTTGGGTGATTTGCGCCTGCGGTTGGAGGCGGATGCTGAATGGCCGGCTGATGTGGAGGGTCTGACGATCATGATCAGAGGGCAGCGGTGATGGCGACGATTATTGAGACGCGAGGGCTGACCAAGCGATATGGCCGGCTGACGGCAGTGGAAGAACTGGACCTCACGGTCGAGGAGGGGGTGGTATTCGGCTTCATCGGGCCTAATGGAGCGGGCAAGACGACGACGATGCGCATCCTGGTGACACTCTTACGTCCGACGGCAGGAGAGGCGTGGGTGGCGGGCCATTCGGTACTCAAAGAGCGGCGAGATGTGCGACGGGCCATTGGTTATATGCCCGACTTCTTCGGCGTCTACGGCGACATGAAGGTCTGGGAATACCTGGATTTCTTCGCCGCCTGCTACGAGATACCCCTGGAGACGCGCCAGCGGCTGGTGGACGATCTGTTGGAGTTGGTGGACCTGGCCGGCCGGCGGGATGACTACGTGGATGCGTTGTCGCGAGGGATGAAGCAGCGGCTGTGCCTGTCCCGGGCGCTGGCCCACGACCCGCAGGTGTTGATCCTCGACGAGCCGGCTTCGGGCCTGGATCCACGGGCGAGAATTGAGATCCGCGAACTTCTGCGCGAATTGCAGGCCATGGGCAAGACGATTTTCGTCTCCTCCCATATTCTCTCCGAGATTGAGGAGATCTGCACGCATATTGGCATTATTGAGGCAGGGCGCTTGGTGGCGGCAGGTACGCTGGAGGAGATGCGGCAACGTATTCAGGCCCAGCGCGTTGTGCGGATCGGGTTGATGGGACAGGACTTCTGCGGGCTCAGCCGAGCCGTTGGGGAGGTACATGCCTGGCTGGCAGACCGGCCGGACGTGGTGCGTGTCGAGCCGGTGGCGGGGAATGGCGAGGGAGATCTGCAGGTCGTATTCACGGGAAACGACGATGCGCTGGCCCGGCTGTTGAGCGAGATGGTGGGCATGGGTTTCCCGGTGATGATGTTCCACGAGAAGACCGGTGATCTGGAAGATGTGTTCATGCGGCTGACGGAGGGGATTGTGTCGTAGACTGGTAAGACCAGGGGGGCGAGGTAGGAGTTGTTGACCGAACGCTGGCAGACTGTGCTCGACCATCCCATCTTGCGGCTGGAGTTGCGCCGTGTCCGTCGCAAACATTGGTGGCCAGGGCGGCGCTTCTTCATGTTCTATCCGGCGCTGTTGGGAGCCGCGCTGGGCTATGGCGTGCTGTTGGTCTTTAGCGACTTGTTTGACGACCCAGGGGGGATACACGTGGCAGCCCTCGTCACCGGCGTACCAGTGGTCTGTCTGGTGACCGTTGTTACCTCGTTGCTGAGCATGGCCCTGCCGTGGATCGCTCCAGCGCTCACCGCCACGACGATCGCCCGTGAGCGCGAACTGGGCACGCTCGACTTGCTGCGAGCGACGTTGCTGACCGAACGTTCCATTGTGCTGGGTAAGTTGGGCGGCTGCCTGGCGCGGCTGTGGCCTGGTGTCCTGATGTTGATACTGTTGGCCCCATTCCAGTTGATCTGGGTGGCTGGAAGTGGCTCGACTGGCTTGTTATCTCTTGTTATGATAGACTCCGGGTTCGACATAGACCAGGCGTGGGTGTGGCTGTTGCTTACGGGCGTGGCAGGGTGGCTCAAGCCATGGGGTGACCTGGCGCTCCACGCGGCGGTGGGGCTGTTTGCCTCGGCGCTGTGTCGCTCGTCGGGAGCGGCCATCGTTGTCTCGTACAGTGCGATTCTCGTGGTGCGGGTGGCCTTGTGGTTGGGGCAGATGTTGTTCTCTAGCCTCTGGTCGCTGCAGTTTGTCGATTGGGCTCAGCCTATGCCAGCGATGGTGCTGGTGGTGCCATCGCTGTTGTCGTTAGCGGTGGCGTTTATTGAGATGGTCGGGGCGGCTTTACTGGTATGGGCAGCCGTCTGGTGGTTGAAGCGGGCGTAGGAGGCACGAAATGGGAGAAGTGTCTACAACGGTCAAACGTCGCCGCTGGCTGCGCCGCGAGTCGAACCCACTCTTGATCAAGGAACTGCGGGGGCGTATGCGCGGTGCGCGGGCGTTCGTCGTGCTGACCGTCTATCTGCTGCTGTTGAGTTGCTTTACCTCGATCGTCTACTACGCTTTCGTGGCGGACAGTTCCGGGCTTGGCGGAGCGCCGGATATGGCCTCGCTGGGCCAGGTCGTCTTCATCAGTGTTGTCCTCATCGAGATCTTCATGGTCACGTTCATCACGCCGGCCTTCACTGCTGGGGCGATCAGTGGCGAGCGGGAGCGCAAGACCTACGAGTTGCTGCGAACGACCCTCTTGCCCGCCCATAGGCTGGTTGCCGGCAAACTCGTTTCCGCGTTGACGTACATGTTTTTGCTGATTCTGGCGGCAGTGCCACTGGAGAGCCTGGCCTTCGTCCTGGGGGGCGTCGTGGTGGAGGAGTTGGCGCTGGCGCTGCTCCTCCTACTGGTGACCGCCTTTACCTTCGCCATTGTCGGCATGTTCTTCTCGTCCCTTGTGCGCACGACGTTGGTTGCGACCGTATTGACTTACGCCACGGCGTTGTTGTCCACGATCGGGATACCGGTATTGTTCGTGATCCTGGCACCCGTGCTGATGGAGCCCACTATTACCAGCCTGTATGGCTACGGCACATCTCCGCGGCCGTGGATCACGGAGGCTATATTGACGTACCTGTTCTATTTTCTCGCCAGCCTCAGTCCCATCACGGCCGCTATTTTCACCGAAATCGTGCTGAAGGAGGAGAGTACGGTTTGGTTTTTCTGGATGGATGTGGGCTCCGGTCACCGCATTCCAATCCCTTCCGCCTGGATCATCTACGCGGCCGTCTACCTGGCGCTGGCGCTGGTGCTGCTGCTGGTGATTGTGCTGCGGGTGCGACGGCAGGAGACGAAGTAAAGAAGCAAGGGGCAAGAAGCAAGCCTAGAGCCAGCTTTTCTTTTCTGCTAAAACGGAGTAATATGTTTTCGCATTGAGGCAAAAGTGACACGGTAACCCTCATGTCCAGGTCTGGCACCCCACATTTGCGCGTAAATGGGCGGAAATTAGGGAGATATACCAAACGCACGCTAAAATTTCCACCATTGCTCGGCCTGGATTGTCAAATCCAGGCCATTGGCGGCAATTTAGTGTCAATTTCAGGCGTAAAGCCGCCGGATTTGGCAATCCGGCTGGAGCGAAATGGAAGATTCAGCGTGCGGTTAGTATAAGGCCCAAGAGTGTGGGGTAAAATGGAGACTTTCTCCCCACTGGTCAAAGCGACCGCGCGGCTTTTACCGCAATGCATGTTTTCATTCAGTTCGATGCCGGTTCCCTTTTCGCCGGGATGGAAGGAGATGTAGAGGATGTCTCCTTCTGTTTGACTAAAGCAAACAAACGACTGGGACGTGATGAAGCGTGAGGTGATGGCGGTAGATTGTCGAGTTAGGAGTTACCTGCGCCAGTGGGGATTGCGGCTGAGGCTGGCTGAGAGCCTGACCTGGGGGTCGTGGGGAGCAGTGGCCGGGCTTGGCGCGGGACTGCTTCTGGCAGTGGCGGCGCGGGTGTGGCCGTTGATGATGGCTCGTTGGTTGGCCGGATTGGCGGGCCTGTTGACGCTCGCTGGCGCGGCGGTTGGGCTGGCGGTTGCCTGGATGCGCCCACGCTCGCTGGTCTCGTCGGCGCGCACCTTCGACCGCCGCTACGGACTGGCCGAGCGACTGATGACAGCCGTGGAGATCGGTACCGGCCGGCTGCGGACGGCGCCGGCGATGGCCGCCACACAGTTGGCCGACACGCTGGACGCCGCCGCTCGTGTTGATCACCGTCTGATGCTGCCGTTGAGGGTTCACCGCCGGGCACTGCTTGCCTGCGGTATGATCACCGTCGCACTGGTGCTCTCACTCTGGTTGCCGAATCCCCAGGAGGACGTATTGCTCCAGCGGGCCGCTGTACGCGCCGCCGTTGAGCAGCAGATTGAGGAGTTGGAGGCGACACGGGAAGAGGTGGCCCAGGCCGAGGGGCTGACCGAGGCTGAGCGGGAGATGCTGTTGCAGGCGCTGGAGGAGGCGATTGTTGCCCTTGAGGAGGGCCAGGCGACGCCGGAGGAAGCGGTGGCGGCCCTTTCGGGGGCGGAGCAGGCGCTGGCGGAACTGCAGGATTCCCGCGCGGCGGGTGTGCGAGCCGGGCTGGAACGCGCTGCCGAGGGGATGGCCGATTCGGAACTCACTCGCGACATTGCTGAGGCTTTGGCGAGTGGTGACTACCAGATGGCGGCCGAGGCACTGGCTGATTATAGTGGCGCGGAAGGGGAACCGCTGACTCGCGAGGAAGAACTCGAACTGGCCCGCGAGTTGGCGGAGGCGGCGGAAGCGCTGGCCGAAAGCGACCCCAACCTGGCGGAACAGTTGGCCCAGGCCGCCGAAGCCATAGAGCGCGGCGACATAGCCGAGGCGCGGGAGGCGATCCAGGAGGCGGCGCAGCGGATGGGAGAGGCGGGAGAGCGGGTGCAGCGGCAGGAAGTGGTCGAGTCCACGCTGGCGCAGTTGCAGGAAGGGCGGGAGCGGATCGCCCAGGCCGGTGGCACCTGACCGCGCACCGGACAGCCGCTCGGTCAGGGCGACACGGGTGGACAGATGGCTCAAGGGGGAGAGCAGCAGGGTGGAGGGCCGGGTGAGCAGCAACCAGGCGGCGATCCACAGACGCAGCCTGGCCATCACGAGGACGCTGGCACCGGTGCGCCCTACGACGAGGTCTACGTGCCTGACCGTTTTGACGAGGAGGGGATCGGGGTAGACGTGGGCGGCGAGGGGACTGGAGACGAAGGGGTGCCGGTTGGCGGAGTGCCGCTCCCGGCCCCGGAGGGGGGCCGCGCTAGCGTGCCCTATCGAGAAGTCTACGCCGACTACGCCGCGCAGGCCGGCGCCGCGCTGGAGGGAAGTTATATTCCCCTGGGGTTGAAGCAATACGTGCGGGATTATTTCAGTTCGTTGGAGCCGTGAAATAGAGAGTAGAGAATGGGGAATGAAGAATGGAGGGGAGGCCGAGGTTGTGTACGATGTTCGGAACCCGATCAAATCATCCTTCGCTGCGCGCGGTCATTTTTGACCTGGACGGTCTGATGGTGGGTAGCGAGCCACTGGCGGAGCGGGCGTGGAACCAGGTGCTGGCCTGCTATGGGCACCGGCTGGACTCTCAGATGTTCTCGGACATTCTGGGGCTGCGGGTGGTGGATTCGGCCCGGCTCATCTGCCAGCACTTCCGGCTCATCATCAGCCCCCAGGAGGCAGCGGACGAGCGAGACCGGTTGTTCCTGGAGGCGGTTCCGACCCGGCTTCGCGCTTGCACTGGTCTCTACCCCTTGCTGGATGAACTGGCCGACCGTGGGCTTCCGCTGGGGATTGCCACCTCTGGTCATCGCCGATATGTGACGCTGGCGTTGCGGACGTTGGCGATAGAGAGTTTTTTCCAGGCCATCGCCACGGGGGACGAGGTGGCGCGGGGCAAGCCCGCCCCTGATGTTTACCTGCTGGCAGCGGGCCGGCTGGGCGTGCCTCCGGCCTGCTGCCTGGTACTGGAGGATGCTCCGCTGGGGGTCGCTGCTGCTCGGGCGGCTGGGATGGTCTGCGTAGCCGTGCCGAACCCGTGGATTGCATCGCGGGACTTCTCCGAGGCTCACCAGGTCTTTCTCTCGCTGGAAGAGGTGCGGGAGGCTCTGGATGACTTGCTGGGGGACCAGTGTTCGGTGACTCGGTGACTTGGTGACTCGGTGGCTCAACTGAGAGGATACGTGATGGCCGAAGAGAATAGTGTGCGTTACACCGCTGCCGGTGGTGTTGTCGTCCACGGTGGTCGCGTGTTGGTGCTGCGACGTCCCGGGCAGGGCGAGGTACGGCTGCCCAAGGGGCACGTAGAGCCGGGGGAGGAGGTGCAGGCGGCGGCGTTGCGAGAGACCCGCGAGGAGAGCGGCTACGCCGACTTGGTGCTCAAAGCCGACCTGGGCACCAAGGTGGTCGAGTTCGATCACGGAGGACGGCATGTCGTGCGTACCGAGCGGTACTTCCTGATGGCGCTGACGGACCACCTGGCTTCACCTATCGGAGGGGAGGAGCAATTTGAGCCTGTTTGGCTCACCTGGGATGAGGCGCTGGCAGGGCTGACCTTCGAGGCGGAACGAGAATGGGTGCGACGGTCGCGAAAGGCTTACCTGTAGGATGATTAGCGATACGCCTGGCGGCGATGGGCGACGCGGAGGATCAATACCTGGCGAGCGGTATCATCAAGAAGAGTGTTTTCCAGCGTTAGCAGGGCGCGGTTTACTCGTTTGCGAATCGGAGGGGGTAACTTGCGCCATTCACGCTCAGCGGCTGGCGACAAGAGGACAGTATAGGTCACCCGTGTCACTCCTGGACCAGCAAGTCACGTAGTGGCCGGGGTTCGCCGTCCTCTGTTAAGGCTTCGTCAGCCAACATGTTGTCAATGGCATCCTGGAGATATGGAGGTAGCCTCTCCCAATCTATGTGGGCAGCCAAAACGCGAAGGAATAAGCGGTAATCGCTTTGGGAGAGCACCACTCCTATCACATTGTCGTGTTCGTCATGGATGAACCGTGGGGGATACGCCAGTGCGGCCGGGACGGGGACATCAGCAACCGGCATCCTTAGGGACATTTTGATAACCTCCGCTTGTTTGAGACTATTATAGCACAAAGAAGCCAGAAGAGGTAATAGGCACGTAGGAGGAGTTGTGATTGCGCTTTCTACTGGTTCGCTCCATAGTTACGGCACCGCCCGCGTCTTCGAACTGGCGGCCCAGGCTGGCTACGACGGCATCGAGGTATTGGTGGATCACCGCTGGGACAGCCGCCAACCGGGCTACCTGCGCCGGTTGTCCGCCGACTACGGTCTGCCCATCCCCGTCGTCCACAGCCCCTTTGTCGTCGAGGTGCCCGATTGGCCGGCGGATCAATTGGGCCGGCTTCGGCGCACGGTGGTGCTGGCGCAAGAGGTCGGAGCGTCAACGGTCGTGACTCACTTACCGTTCCGGCTCTACGCCGTCGTGGGACACTGGCACGCCTACCGCCCGCGCCGTTTCTTCCTGCCGGTGCCACTCCCCCGCCGCGAGCCATACTACCATTTCCTGCGCGATGGGCTGATGGACTTAGAGACTGGCACAGAGGTCACGATCGCCGTCGAGAACATGCCGGCGAATCAGTTCCTGGGGTTACGGATCAACGGCTACTGGTTCAACAGCCCTGCTGAACTAGAACGTTTTCCCCACCTGACGCTCGACACAACCCACCTGGGCACCTGGGGACTGGACCCGCTGGCGGTCTACGAGCGGCTGCGGGGTCGGGTGGCCCACGTGCACCTATCCAATTACGATGGGAGGGAGCATCGCTTGCCGCCGGACGGCCACCTGCCGCTGGCGGGGTTCCTGCGTCGCCTGGCTCGCGATGGCTATCGGGGGGCCATTACCGTCGAGACCGATCCCAGTGCGTTGGACGCTGGAGACGAGGCGAAGTGCCTGGTCGCGCTGCGCCGGGCGTTGGAGTTCTGTCGGAGTTATTTTCAGTAAAGGACACTGCTATGTCTGGAATCACACCCACCCAATTCCGCGAAACCGCCACCCGCATCGAGGCCGAGGTCGGCAAGATCATCGTCGGCCAACGAGAGGTGGTCCGCCACGTGCTCATCTGCCTCATCGCCGGGGGGCACGCGCTGCTGGAGGGCGTGCCCGGCCTGGGCAAGACGATGCTGGTGCGCACGCTGGCACAGGTGCTCGACCTTAAATTCGCCCGCATCCAGTTTACCCCCGACCTGATGCCGGCCGACATCATCGGCACCGACATCCTGGAAGAGGCTGAGGACGGGCGGCGGGAGTTCCGCTTCCAGCCGGGGCCAGTCTTCACCAATCTGCTCCTGGCCGACGAGATCAACCGCGCCACTCCTAAGACCCAGTCAGCGCTGCTGGAGGCGATGCAGGAGTGCACCGTCACCGTTGCCAATCGCTCCTACACACTGGAGCCCCCCTTCCTGGTGCTGGCGACGCAGAACCCTATTGAGATGGAGGGCACCTACCCGCTGCCGGAGGCCCAACTGGATCGCTTTCTCTTCAAGGTCAATATCGAGTATCCTTCCTCGCAGGAATTGGTGGAGATCCTGAACCGCACCACGGGTGAGGTGGAGCCGGAGGTTGGTCTCGTGGCCGACGGGGCGGCGGTGCTGGCGATGGGGGCGCTGGCCCGGCAGGTGCCTGTCGCCTCGCCCGTGGCCGACTACGCTGCCCGCCTGACGATCGCCACTCACCCTGAGAGCGACACGGCCCCGGAGACGGTGCGGAGGTACGTGCGCTACGGCTCCAGCCCCCGTGGCGCGCAGGCGCTCATCCTGGGCGGCAAGGTGACGGCGCTCTTGGCCGGACGATACAACGTCGCCTTTGAGGACCTGCGGGCGGTCGTCCTGGCTGCGCTGCGCCACCGTATTTTGCTCAACTTTGAGGGACAGGCGGAGGGGGTGAGCACTGACGACGTGGTGGCAGAGGTGGTGGGGGCGGTAGCCGAGCCGTGAGGGAGTACGAATCCAATGGAGGTGAAGTAATGTCAAAGAAATGTAAATCCCGTAGCATCTTCGTCGAGGGTGTCCAACACTTCACCCAGTGGCTGGCGCAGAGAGAGGTGGTAGTGTGGTGGGAGGTGCTCAATGTTTGAAGCGATGCTGACCGAGGAGCAGCGCGCGCTACGGGACGAGGTTCGAGAGTTCGTCCGATCGGTGCCGCGCCAGTTGATCCTGGACATGGACGCCGACCGGGTGCACTACCCTCGTGACTTCGTTCGGGAGGCCGGGGAGCGCAACCTGCTGGGGCTGCGCTTTCCGCCCCAGTACGGCGGTCGAGGGCTGCGGTGGGAGGATGAGATTGTGGCCATCGAGGAGGTGGGGGTGCTGGGCACGGCACTGACGTGCGCCTACGTGATGCCCAGCATCGTCGGCGAGGCGCTGGAGGCCTTCGGCACTGCCGAGCAAAGGGAGCGCTGGCTGCGCCCGCTACTGGCTGGGGAGATGATCGCCGCCGAGGCGCTCACCGAGCCCCGGGGCGGCTCTGACTTCTTTGGCACCACCACCGAGGCCCGCCGGGAGGGGGACTACTACGTCCTGCGCGGCCAAAAGCGGTTCATCGTCGGCGCGGCCGAGGCGGACTTCTTCCTGGTCTATGCCCGCACCAATCCCGATCCAGAGGTCCCGCCTTACAAGTCCATCAGCGCGTTTATCGTGGAGCGGGGGCCAGGGCCTGCCCTGAGCAAAGCCGAAGGGCCTGCCCTGAGCGAAGCCGAAGGGATAGAGGTGGAGTATCTCTACGGTCTGCTGGGCACCCGGGGCGGCGGGACGGGTAGGCTCGTCTTCCGGGACGTCCGCGTGCCGGCCGAGAACTTGGTCGGGACGGAGAACGGGGCGGCGGAGATTTTCTATCGTATGATGATCCCGGAGCGGATGACCAGCGCTGCCGGGGCCATCGGCATGGGGCGGGCGGCGCTGGAGGTGGCGGCCCGTTACTCCGACCAGCGCAGGGCCTTCGGGGAGAAGATCCGCCGCTTCCAGGCGGTCAGTTTCAAGGTGGCGGACTCGATCACCCTGCTGGACGCTGCCCGTGGGCTGGTCTACGGCGCGGCCCGCAGCGTGGACGGCGGGGATGACCCCCGGCGTTCCCGGCGGCTCGTCTCCGAGGCCAAGAAGTTCGCCACCGACGGAGCCTGGCAGGTGGTCAACCACGCGATGCAGATTATGGGTGGTATCGGCTACACGAACGTCTATCCCATCGAGCGGTTGCTGCGGGACACGCGGCTGATTATGATCTGGACCGGCACGAATGAGGTGATGGACCTCATCATCCAGCATGAGTACTACAAGGAACTGCTGCCCGGGCGGCCCGAGGTACGTGATGTGGAACCGGACGCGCTGGAGGCAGAACAAGTCGACGAGAAGGTCTACGAATAACCAATCCGTTGACGTCTTGGATCCGTTGATGTCCTGGAATCTGTGTTCTGAAGCGTTCCTGCGCAAACTGGACCGCCTCTCCCTTGTCGCCCGCCGCGTTCGCGCCGGACAGGTCGCGGGCGAGCGGCGCTCGACCAGGCGCGGTACCTCGGTCGAGTTCGCCGACTACCGGGATTACACCCGTGGCGATGACCTGCGCCGTGTGGACTGGAACATCTACGCCCGGCTGGAGCGTCCCTTCGTCAAGTTGTTCGAGGAGGAGGAGGACCTGGCGGTTCACCTGCTGCTCGATGGAAGCGGATCGATGGATTGGG
>Ga0208279_1000695_pt1 | contig 23538 bp, 20 predicted proteins | sample AntAceMetag02UKM_FD_184766 | JGI IMG/M metagenome (GOLD analysis project Ga0208279, IMG submission 184766) | Saline lake microbial communities from Ace Lake, Antarctica - Antarctic Ace Lake Metagenome 02UKM (SPAdes) (version 2) | ecosystem: Environmental > Aquatic > Non-marine Saline and... | reverse complement strand
ATAACGGCCTCTCTTCGATATCGGATCTCTTTTACTGGCACAGCAAAGCAGGCAAAGAAGTCGATTTTGTGTTTCTTGATCAAAAGGGGCTGCAATCTATTGAAGTGAAATACCAGAACCACGTTACGTTGAGAGACGGAATCACCATGATCAGACATTTCAACAATGGCCTGCTTCTCTCCAAGAAAGATTTCGAAGTTGGGCCCAATGTCTTGATGCTGCCCGTTTCATGGTTTCTCGCCATGATTTAATCCCTTAATCCTCCGACCTCTTTACCCAGTTGAATTGCTCCGAGAGGAGCACCCCGAAGGGGATTCAACCAGGGCGACCCCTGACCTTCCTGCCCAGTTGAATTGTTCCGCCAGGAGCACCCCGAAGGGGATTCAACCGGGGTTATCTTCTTAATAGCCCATCAGGCGCTCTGAGCCTTGTTTTGAGAATCTGCCGTGCGAGTCCAATATCCAGAGACAGATCCCGGGGTCTTTTCATCCGGCTTTCAGATAACAGTCCCCCGGGAATTTTCGATGCGTCATAGCCCAAATAACGGGCAAGACGCTTCGCAAAATCAAAACGGTTTATGGCCTCGGGACCTGCCACATGAATTATCTGCTCATTTTCCAGAACGCCTTCCCCGATTTCCGCAAGCGCGTCGGACAGGTCTTCTGCGAAGACAGGGCAGCGTGTTTCGTCTGAAAAATAAGGGTAGCTGAAATTGCCCGTCTCCAACCCGCGCTTTAAAACAGCCGTTCTTGGATCAATGGGATCAAAACCGTAGATAAGCGAGGTCCTCACTACCGTACCCCCTGCGGCAAGCACCTTAATCTCGGCCTTTCGTTTGGCCACACCGTACGGCCATACAGGCCCGGGAATATCACTTTCTTTGTAGGGTCCGTTTTCGCCATCAAACACGGCATCCGATGAAACATAGACAAAATGACTATCGTGCCAGTACATCTGACGGGCCTTAAGAAGATTGCCAGTGCCGTTGACAACACTTGCTTTTAGCTTATTGAAATCACAAGCAAGATAAAAAATCACATCCGGCTCTATTCGTCGTAAAAGCTCTGCCGCCTCATCCCTGTTACTTACATCAAGATGAACCCTTGTCCCCGAAAACGCAACGGCGCTGCGGAAAAAGGTTCCCCAAACCCGACAAACATCCGCCAACTTCCTGCAAAGAGACCGTCCAAGATAGCTGCTGCCACCAATGATCAGAACACGCACAACAGGCTCCAAATTACAAAAAGTTCTCACGCAAAGGCGCAAAGACGCCAAGTTTAAAATACAAGATGCAACTTAAATAACAGAAGCTTATGGGCTTTCTGTCCGTAGTTTACCCAGTTAAATCCGTTTCTGTATTTATTTAACCGGGGCGCTTTAAATTATTGCCCTGTTTTTGAGTTCTTCTCAGCGCCTTTGCGCCTTTGCGTGAGACATTTAATATGTGGATCTTACGACACCCAGTTTATTCATTGTCTTTTCCGCAAACTCCAAAATATCCTCAGCATTATCCTGCTCATAGAGCCAGTCTACATATTCTCTCACGCTCTGTTCAGGTGAATACTTCGGCTTCCAGCCCAAAGCTTTTTTAACATTTTCAGCTCACTGTACTATCATTACTTCCACTTTGGCTGTCGTTGATTAAAAATCACTTTGCTTCCATTGGCTTCCAATGTAAAAGGCAGCTCTCGAAGGTTACCAAGCTGTTGTCTAACAGAATTCTGTTTTTCCCTTGGGACATAAAGAAGCAAAAAACCTCCGCCACCGGCACCAGCCACTTTACCTCCCAATGCTCCACTCTCTAATGCATTTTGATAAAGTGCATCGATCTCAGGATTAGACACTTTGCTTGCCAGGCTCTTTTTTTTAAACCAGCCCTGATTCATGGTATGCCCGACAATATCTAAATCATTATCCTTTAACTGCTTATAAAGGTCATAAGACATATCCCTCATATGACAAAGAGTTTGAATTTTGTCAGGGATATTCTGCTGCTGTTCATTCAAAATCGAGGAGGATTTACGGGTATGATTAAGGTAAAATAATAATAAATTAGAGCTTAAGACTAAATGGCTCCAAGGGGACAAATCGACTCTATTGACTTCAACGTTTCCACCCTTTAAAAATTTAAAAGCTTTCAGTCCCCCATAGGCTGCAATATATTGATCTTGAATCCCTATGGGACTGCCTAAAATGTCGATTTCAATTTCACATGCTTCACGAGCCAGCTTCTCTGCGGTAACCAAGTCACCTTTATACATATAAAGGGCATGGAGCAAACCTACGGTAACGCTGCTGGAAGACCCCAATCCTGAGCCTTGAGAGGGGATATCCGCAAGCGTTGTAATTTCAATACCTTTATTCACTGCGGTTTTCTTCATGCATTCCCTTATTAGATCATGCTTAATTTCATCCACGCATTTGACTCTTTCGCGACCGGAATAGTTTAAGACAATCAAATCATCAAAACGTTCTTTTATAATAACGTTGATATACTTATCGATTGCAGAGCTTACAACACCCCCTTCATGCTCCTGCCAAAACTTTTTAAAATCGGTTCCGCCACCGGCAAATGAAATCCGTAAAGGTGTTTGAGTTATTATCATTCTTTATACTCCTCATTCCTAAAGGCTCTGATTTCTGACATCCGACTTCCGATCTCTGTTAATATGCCCCCTCCATCTTCAGCACCTTCTGTACAGTTTTGAGGATAATCCAGATATCCATCCAGATATTCCATCGATACATGTAAAAGCGGTCCATCAGAATTCGTTCATCATAGTTTACCTCTTGCCGACCATTTACCTGCCAATAGCCGCTTATTCCCGGTCTTATCTTAACTCGCTCGGTTTTAAATTCACCATATCGCTCCATCTCTTCGGGAGTTACCATACGGGGCCCCACCATGCTCATTTCGCCGATAAAAACATTAAAAAATTGAGGCAACTCGTCCAGACTGAGTTTGCGAAGGATCTTCCCGATACAAGTTATCCGAGGGTCGTTTTTTAACTTAAAATTGTTTTCATACTCTTCTTTTAATTTTGGATCACCACCCAGCAAAGTATCTGCATTCCCGACCATGGTACGGAATTTAAAGGCATCGAATGTTTTGCCATTGAGGCCCACAACATGACGTCGATGGAAAACTTTGCCGCCGTCCTGTAATTTTATTACAGCAGCAATGCTGATCAAAAAGGGGCTCAAAATGATTATACCGCAAAAGGAGAACACAATATCTACTGTGCGTTTTATAAGCATTGGCAGCCGTTTTCCCAATTCAGGTTCATACTGCTTCATACCCATCAGCCCAACATACTGATCCAAATTATATATATATCTATTACTCATTACGGTCTCGGAAAGGGTGAACACTTGTTGATTATTCTTTTTTGAAGCGTTAAGCAGGTCAAGATAAATCTGGTGGCTTTCTTGAGAATAGTTGTCAAGGGCAAAAAATATAGTGCCGACTTTCATTCCTTCAAAAAAGCGGCTGAGTTTGACTAAAATAGTGACCTTTTCTGCTCCGTTGACATAGAATAAATTGCCATTTTCTTTTGTGATGTAACCCACAAGTTCAAAACGGGAAAACTGCTGGATACGTAGTTGATTGCGCAAAAAGTTTATAGATCTGGAATTCTGGCCGACTATAATTGTTCTTTCACGGCCGATATTATGCTGCCAAAATAATTTATATATTTTTTTTATACCGAAACGACCCAGTAAAAGGAACATTAATACGAAAATAAAGTCAAAAACATAAATGTAACGAGAAAAACCGGCTGTTTTAAATACCATAAAATTAAAAGCAAAGATCATCATTATACCTAATGAGACGCTTTTAACTATTATTTCAAGCTCACGTTCCTGGCGCCTTAAAAAACTAGGTTGGTAGCCTTGAAAAGAGTAAAAGCTGATAGTTATTCCAAAGCACATTATAATGATAGAATTGATATAAATTTGGAAAGGGTCGTCAATGCCTATGAACCATTTGCCCATCAACCATCCGCAGCCCATACCGGCAACACACGCAAAAAGATCTATAAAAAGCAGAACAAATTGGTGTCCCAGTCCTTTCAGCATAGCCCAGCTTGCATGTAGTACACGGATTCGCCAATCTTGAGCTACCTTTTCATCATACCCGGCAGGTCTCTGGTCCAGTTTCATATCCTGAATTGGGATTGATTTGCTTTGTTCAGCCTTCATAACTTCAACCTCTCAAAATTTCTATCCTGCTGTAAGCGGGAAAATTGCAGATTGTAAAATTGGAAAGATAAAAAGGTCTCAAATCTTGGATAGAAGCGATTTTGTTTCTTGGAGTGGCTTACCGAGATACCAGTTTGTTACCGAGGCGAGACCTTCAAGGAGGTTAAACTGACAGAGTGTTTTTATAACCTAATATGAGCGTTTCAAATTCCGGAATTCGAGCGATAACCATCTGGGTGATTTTTATGCCAATTCCATGCCGAAGTAACAATGGTTTCAAGGTTAGTAAAACGAGGTTTCCAGCCAAATTCCTTCATAGCAAGTTCAGATGAAGCCACTAAAACCACCGGATCTCCGGGCCTTCTGGGACCCATCTCAAAGGGTATTTTTTGTCCTGTAATCCTTTCCACCATTTTCAAAACTTCCAGATTGGAAAAGCCCTTGCCGTTGCCCAGGTTGTATTTGCCGTTCGGATGTTGATCCAGATTATCCAAAGCTTTTATATGAGCTTCCGCCAGGTCCAATACATGGATGTAATCTCTTATGCAGGTTCCATCTTTTGTGGGGTAATCATCACCATAAATTTCTAACCTGTCTCTTTGCCCAAGAACCGTCTGAATAATCACTGGGATCAAATGACTTTCATGTTTATGGGCCTCACCCAACCTTTTGCTTGCTCCGGCTGCATTAAAGTATCGAAATGCATTGAACTTAAGTCCATAGGCATGGTGATACCAATCCAGAACTTTTTCAAACATAAGCTTTGATTCACCGTAAGCATTAATAGGTTCCTGCGGGTGTCTTTCATCAACCGGGGTATACTCGGGCTCCCCAAAGGTCGCAGCAGTTGAAGAGAAGATCATCCGCTTGCAATCAAACTCCCGCATCACTTCCAGCAACGTAATGCTGTTGACCGTGTTGTTCTGGAAATAAAGTGCCGGGTCTGTCATTGAAAAGGCAATGGTAGTTTCGGCAGCAAAATGGATAACACCATCAAGTGCGTTTTCCCTGAAAATCCTCTGCAAAAGCTCCCTGTCCCCAAAATTTCCTTCATAAAAGATCGCATCGGGCAACACCGCTTCCCGGTGCCCTTCCTGAAGGTTGTCCACCACCACCACACCGTGCCCCTTTTCCAGGAGCATTTCAACACATATGGAGCCGATGTAACCTGCCCCGCCTGTCACCAAAAGATTCATTATTCCCCTCTTTTCTCGGAGTTCGGATGTCTGACGTCAGATAGTTCATCTGATCTCCGCCCTCTGATCTCCGACGTCCAACCCCTTATCTCTACGAGATACCAAATAGTCTCCTCCCTCCCTATCTCCAAACTAACCTTCCCTTCCATCATCTCACATGGGACCCTCCGAGTCTTCCGTCCGCCCCCGTCCAACGCCCACACAACAGGCCTTCTCCCTTCTCCAATCCGGATAGAAACTTTACCAGGAACATTCTCACACAGAACCGGCCCTTTCCCCCATTCTTTCACATGATGTTTGTCCTCATCCCATTTCATCCCCGTGTTTCGCACTCTTGCCACTGTAGAGAGCAGCATCCGGCCTGACTCCAGAATCGGCTTTCCATCAAGAGCCAACAAGCTCAATGAGCCATATCTCGGCTCACTCATCTCCACACTGAATTCACCGGAGTCAACTCGAATACGCCCCTCAAGCCTGCCCGTAATGGTTTTGTATTCAAGGGCATCAACCAGTAACAATTGCCTTCTTTTGTCGGACAAAATTTCTTTTGTATCCGACGCGATGAAATCGGCCTGGTTGAGCCCTGCCAGGGCTTTAAGTTCCACCTTGGAGAGTTCCCGGAATTCAGGTAATTTTCCCCCACCGTTCTCAATCCCGATGGAAAGATGCCCGCCATCAAGAAAACGCTTTCGAACTCTATGCTTCAAGGCGATCTCAAAGGGGAGTGAGCCCTTAGAATTTTCGTTGCTCAAAATGCCCAACGGGTAGGGTGCAGCCGGCCACACCCCATGCCCGGTCAAGCTCTCAAGATAAAGCGACCTTACGTCACCTTGAGGATACGAGAAAACAATTTCCTTTTCAGCAGACTTGACAAGTCCCTGCCTGAATACCCTGGCTGCAATAAAAGCCTGGGTCATGGTGAGCGGATTCATTTCAAATGAATCATCAGGATAACTGCCATTCCCGATTCCATCCCCAGGTTTCGGAGCATGTATAAACAGAATCAGTGCGTCCCAATCCTGAAGGGATGCATAGGCCGTCAGGTTCGGCAAAAACTGGCATTGATACTCGTTTGGATAGCACCAACCGGTCTCGCTCACACTGAACGCCTTTCCCTTCAGTGCATTGCTTGCCAGAACCGATTCATTGTTCCTCAGACCATAGGTCTCAAACATATTATGGTTTCGATATCTCCCCTGCCTTGTTTGTGGAACCGGAATGTCAAAATAAAGATGTGTATCCACAACATCCATCCCCTCTAAAGTTTCCAACCCCGGCAGACTCAACTGGCTCCAGTTCCCCGCCACAACAGGCACCTTGCAGCCGATCTCTCTTAAGTATTTTCTCGATTCCTCAAAATAGCGTTTCTGCAAAAAGGCATAAAAAGCCATCAAGTCCAATGTCCGGGTCCGACTGAATTTATTGCCCTTATCCCGCTGCGGCCTCTCCGGCAACCTCTTTACAGTCCCAGCAACCGGATCCTCATCCTCCAACAACCCAATCCCAGACCCATCATCCCAACGTGCTTCTAACACGCCTCGCATTTGATCTTCGGATTCTACAAGGTCCTTTCCAGCTTTTTTAAGCGAAAGCTTTTCCTTTGCCGTTTGACTCGGCAAAGGAAGAATATTCTTCTTCGTGTTCTTCGATTCTTCGTGGTTTAATTCCTTTTGAATCAACTCGATCAAGTATTCATTCCAAAGCTTTCCAAAATACCCCTCATAATACTCCGGAAACACCCCCAGCCCAAGCATCCCCATCTCCCAGACGCCTAAGAGATAACACTCGTTGGTCAACTCAATGCACAAAATACCGGGTTCATCTTTATATGCCAGTTTTGTAAAAGAATTTACATGTTCGAGCAACAACCGCCAGGACTTTCGCTCAGTCTGAACGATTGTCGGTTCCATTAGATAAACCAACAAAATATCGGGGTGGTTGGAATTCCAACGCCCCTTTTTTAAGTCCTTTATGTGCTTTTTACTTAGGCCAAAAAAATCCATAAACTTTGGGTTTCCGGAAGCAGTTCTCAACAGCCGTCCACCGCCATGCAGCTGCAAATAGGTGTAAATGCCATTTAATTTCATGGCAGCAAAAAAGCCGTCAAAACGATCCACTGCCTGTTTGGCACCTGGGATTACATAGGGCGGGTATGTCCGCCATAAATTGAATCCATAACCCGCCAGTCGCTTTCCCAGTATTTCAGCGTCCTTCGGCCCAGCCACTGGCGGAATCTGAACCCCAATAAATCGTAGCTTCTGATTTCCAGAATAATAGTGCCCATCTTCACCAACTTTGATAAATCCAGTGCTTCCCGCTGGTTTGATGGTCCTTGTTTCATCTGAAAGCTCAGTAACCCCTGCCCAGTGCAATTCGAATGGAAAACAAGTCCGTTCAGTTTCTGCTGAAGCGATCCTCATAAACCCGAACATTAATGAAAAAGTCCATACGCAGACTGAGAAAGAAAGCCAGATCGACCAATTGGGTCGAAACAGCACTTTACTCGATCCACTCAATCGACCTGCTTTGCAAGCTATGGAACACCTCAACTCCCTGGCCATATCACTTGTCATAACTCATTCGCACTTCGCAACCGTCTCGCCCCGGCCAGTCTCCCCTGACGAACGATCCCTGCCCCCTCTTCCTTTCATTTTCTGATCTGCGGATAAAAAGGACTTTTCTTCAAGGAACCAATTGTAGGTGGACTTAATCCCTTCATACAGCGGTATCTTCGCTGTCCAACCCAGTTCCCTTAAAAGTGAACAATCCAGGAGCTTGCGCGAAACACCATCCGGCTTGGTTGTGTCGAAAGTCATTTCTCCTTTGAAGTGACTGACTTCGCGGATAATCTCCGCCAAGCCCACGATGCTAACATCTTTACCTGCACCGATATTCATCAGTGGGCATAAAGGGTTGAAGGGTAAAATCTTTTCTTCGAAAGGGGTTCGCATCAAAAAAACACAGGCATCCGCCATGTCGTCCACATGGAGGAATTCCCGTCTGGATTTTCCAGTTCCCCAAATGATGACGGAATCTTTCTCGCCTATCTTTGCGTCATGAAATTTTCGCATGAGGGCAGGCAGAACATGAGAATTTTCAAGATCGAAGTTGTCATTTGGCCCATAGAGGTTTGTGGGCATTACAGGCACAAACCGGGTCCCGTATTGCCGGTTGTATGACCAGCACATTTCAATCCCGGCGATTTTGGCTACCGCATAAGGGGAATTTGTGGGTTCAAGGGGGCCTGTCATGAGGTATTCTTCTTTTATGGGCTGCGGGGACAACCTCGGATAGATACAAGAAGATCCCAGGAAGATCAACTTTTTTACGCCATTTACATAGCTTTCGTGGATGACATTGTTTTGTATGGTCAGATTATGATAGATGAATTCGGCTGGATAGGTATTGTTGGCGTGAATACCCCCCACTCTGGCAGCAGCAAGAAACACATAATCGGGTCTTTCTCTATAAAAGAAATCCCGAACCGCCGAATGGTCCATAAGATCCAGCTGGTCGTGCGTGCGGGTAACGATTTTGCTGTACCCGTCTGCCTCCAATCGCCTGACTATGGCAGATCCGACAAGGCCCCGATGCCCGGCCACATAAATCTTGGCATTATTTTCCATAATTTTTCAAATCTGACATAATTCACGGAGAAATTGCATCTTTGCGCCTTTGCGTGAGATATCTTATTTAAGGGCTAAATGCTCGTTAACATATCCTTCCACTGCCGAGTAATCTTTTTCCTTTCAAAATGTTCAGAAAAATACCGCCTTCCATTTTCGCCCATTTCATCAGCCCTCATCTCATTATCCAAAATTCCTTCAATCTTCCGCGCCAGCTCTTTCGGGTCATCAATAGATGAATGGATGCCTGCATCTGCGGCTTTCAATATTCCGACAACTTCCGATTCTGGACCCGAAACACAAATAATCGGTTTTCCAACGGCCAGCAGCCCATACAACTTGCTTGGCATGATAACCCCTTCATTTTCAGGATAAATACCCACAAGTGAAAGGTCTGCCATTGACAGGGATTCAGCCAAACGGTTGAGAGGCTGGAACGGAAGAAAAGTGACATTATCAAGCCTCATTGAAGCAGCCATCCGCTCGATTTGTTTCTTTTTTCCTCCGTCACCCGCAAAAATGAATGCAATATCGCCCCTGTTTCTAAGCTCACCGGCAGCCTGTATCATAACCTCCATCGGTTGATATCGCCCGATATTGCCTGAGTACATGACAACTTTCTTATCCTTTAGACCAATCCTTTTTAAGATTTCATTATCTTCTTTCCGCACAGGATAGATTCGATTCCGATCAGCCCAGTTAGGAAGTACATGAACCTTCTTCCTCTGTTCAGGGACTTTTCTTAAAATCATATTCTTCATTGTCTCTGAGAGCACCACAATCCCAGATGCGTTCCTGAGAGCAAGCCTATTTACGAAATCGATCAATCTATAGATGAATCCATTCCTGGAAATCATGCCCACCTGGACAGGAAGTTCGGGCCACAGATCATGAATAAGTACAACGTATTTCTGCCTCTTCAGCTTGTTGGCAACAAAACCTAAAAGAGGCAACAAAGCCGGGTTGGTATTAAGCACCAGAAAATCATTCCTGTTCCCAAAAAACAGTCTGCGAAGCATGCTTAAGAAACAACTTGCACTATTAAACAACCGTCCAATGTTCCTATTCTTGTTAAACAGGAACGTCCATACCCTCTTTATTTTCACTCCATTGAATTGTTCTGTTTTAGGAGATTTTTTGCTAATCAGATAGGTAGGTTGCGCACAAATAACATGGACATCCAGCCCGAAAGCTGCCAAATCTTCCGCCAGATCGGACATGATAATGGCTGTGGTGTTCATGTCAGGATAATATGGCTGAGAATAAAAAAAGACCTTAGCTTGGATACGATTCATAATAGTATGCTAAAAACCCATTCTGAAAATTAGAGATCAAGATTCTTCAATATGGCCACTTCATATAACAACTCAGCAATAGCTATAATGTGTAGAATAGAAAATCCGACAAGTATAAAACCAATCATATCTAACTTTACAAAATAAAGTATAATAGCATTTATAATTAAAATAAGATATGTTGCAGGAGGTTTCACAACTACTATTTCGAAAACAAATTTCATAAGCGATTGGATAGATTTGTTCTCTGGTGGCATTCCGGTCATTCTGTCTGCAAGCGTGCTTGATGTTATAACCCGATATTTTGTAAATGAAAGCGTTTTGGCAAGAAGGTATATATTTGAAGCAATAAAACCAGCTAATAATACCCATAATTCATCATAATGAATATAGTAAAAAATACCCATGGCAGTAAACATAGTGCTTCTTGACAATGTAACTTGCGATGTATCAAGATATCGCCCTGAATTACTATAGAGCCCCTTAAATCTAGCTACTTCACCATCGCAACAATCAATTACAGAGGTTATAAAATAAATAGTAGCATAAATAAGATATGACCACCACTTCATCGGCCAAAGTACACCAGCTGCACCAACACCTAAACATATATTAAAAATAGTTATTTGATTTGGAGTGATAGAAGTATTAAGCAGAATATTTGTGATATATATGGAAAAGATTCTTGGCAAACGTTCAGACCAATCTGAATAATATGCACCTTTATGACCTTCCTTTGATTTCTGACAAATCCTGCGTAACTCATTAATATTTGGAATTTCACTACTTGCTTTCATGGGATTGATCCCTTTTCAAAAAATTAATAATATGTTTATAGTATAGCTAAAAGCATTCTTTGAAGCTGTGCTTCAGTCAATAATCGCGGATTATTTTTAACTCTTTCAGGCGTGAACCCATTATTTATTATAATGTCAAAGTCTTTAGTTGTAATATCAAGGTTTGACAGTCTGGTTTCCAGCCCTATGCTCTCGAGGATTCTGATCATGGCCTGCTTTGTTTCCGTAGCGGTTTCGCAGTTAAATATGCTAAACAATTCTTTCATTGTCTTCTTTACAAACTCAACCCCTCGTTTGTCTTGGAGTGTCTCATTTGTTACGTCGTAATTAAATTCAAAAAAAAGGGGAATAGTTATGCTCACTGCGTGGCCATGAGGTATGTTAAAGAAAGACGTTAAAGGGTAGGAGATGGAATGGGCGGCAGTTGTTTTTGCAATGTTTATGGCTTGACCAGCCAAATTACTTGCCCTAAGCATATTTTCCCGTGTTTTGTAGTCTGGCTTTTTTACCGCTTTTTCAAGGGATGAAATTGAAAGCCTCATTGCCTTGGAGCTAAGTTTCCTTGATTCTTTGGTTGATTTTACAGACCAAAATGATTCAACACCCTGGCAGAGCGCATCCATACCTGTTGAAGCCGTGATAGCAGACGGCATGCTTTCAGTGAAAGTAGGATCAAGAATTGCAAAATCAGGCAAGATCGATATATTGGCAAAAGAGTATTTTGTTTTTCCGATGTACACAACGGAAAAACTGGTTGATTCGCTCCCTGTGCCCGCAGTAGTTGGTATGGCTACTGTTAAGAGTTTCCTTTTATTCAATGAGCGCCTACCTCTAATATATTCACTCACCTCCCCAGGATTGCAGGCAAGAACGGATACAGCTTTCGCTATGTCAATGACACTTCCTCCACCAACACCAACTACAAAATCACAACGGTTTTTTCTTAAAACATTAGCCCCTCTTTGAATATCCACTATTTTTGGATTGAGCTGAAAATCATAAAATTGCGTAACATCGTAAGGCTGGAATATTTTTTTTAACGCATTTTCAGCATGGGACATTCTGTAAGACTTTTTCCCTCTCACCAAAAAGACCCTTTTGGCCTTATTCCGCGCTAAAACTCCTGAAAGGTTGCCCACAGACCGTCTTCCTGCATAAATCGTCTGCTCCATCACTTTCCCTGCACAAATTTCATGAATGCCATTTTATTGTCAACCGGGCCAACAGTTGGTCTTCCGATATCCTTTCTGTTACCCTTATTTACTCTTACTTCAATAAAGTGCGGCCCGAGATCTTTTCTAGCTTTCTTGAGTACAGCAATTATGTCTTCCGTCTTGCTTACCTTGACAACTGTTTTATATCTACAGGCGGCGGCAATCTGAGTAAAATCAATTTCAAAACCCACTGTCGGTTGGCCCCCAACAGAATCATGAGCACCATTGTTCAATAGGATATGGACAAAATTTTCTTGTTGAGAAATTCCGTTAATCGCCAAAGCTCCCATATGCATGATTAGCGCCCCATCACCATCAAGACAATAAACTTTTCTTTTAGGCTTCTGCAATGCAATGCCGAGAGCTATTTGGGACGCATGGCCCATACCGCCAACAGTAAGAAAATCCATTGCATGCCCCTGACAGACAGTTTCCCTATATTCGAACACTTCTCGGGATGTCATCCCTGTAGTAGAAATAACGATATCATCTGAATATAGAGAATCTATGATCAATTTGACGGCATCCTCTCTAACAAGATTATATCGTAAAGATTCCCCAATACTCAGTGGATATGGTTCGAAAGATCCCTTTTTAACAACCAAAGCAAAAGGGGAAATTTCCTTTTCCATGTATTCATAGGCGGAATCTACCGCATGCTTTGCATTATCATCACTGCCATCAATAATTAAATAGGGTATTTCCATGGACTCCAACATACGAAGCAGAACTCTGCCTTGCTTTTTATGCTGGGGTTCATCATGTTTTCCAGGTTCCCCTCTCCAGCCGATAACAAGCAAAATCGGAATTGAATAAACATCGTTATCCACAATTGATAATAGAGGATTCACAGCATTTCCAATGCCTGAATTTTGCATATAGACGACAGGTATAGTACCGGATGCCAGATAATGCCCAGCAGCTATACCAATAGCCCCTCCTTCATTTGAGCATATTACATGATTCTCCTTGGAAACATGATCGGTGACATATGCGCAGAAATGTTTAAGGGAAGAATCCGGTACTCCCGCAAAAAAAGATGAACCCATTTCGGAGAAAAAATGAAAGAAAATCTCTGGTGACAACATATCCTACCTCGTACCCGGAATTAGATTCAGTATTTCTTTTATGGACATACATTGTTTATCACAGTCGTGGGATCTGCCGTGCTTTAGAATTGATTCAGCAACGTTTAACATTGCCGGATAAGCAGATCGTAGCATGTGATTTGCGTATATAACTATATTCGCGCCTGCATTCACCAGTTCCTCTTCATATACTTTATTGTAACTTGATGGTACGATGACTAAAGGCACTCGAGTTTTAAATTCATTATATTTTTTACAGAATTGGAAGATTTCTTCTGGATTTTTCTTTTTACTATGGATCATTATTGAATCTGCTCCGGCCTCTATATAAGCATCGGCCCTTTTTAACGCATCACCAAGACCTTTTTCCAGTATAAAGCTTTCAATTCTGGCGATTATCATAAAATCACTGGTTATCCGGGCATCTTTCCCACCCCTGATCTTATTACAAAAATGTTCAATCGTATCCTGATTCTGTGGCACTTCAGTTCCGAAGAGTGAGTTTTTCTTCAAACCTATTTTATCTTCTATAATAACAGCAGAAACACCGAGCCGCTCCAATGATTTCACAGTAAATCTGAAATGTTCTGGTCTGCCTCCTGTATCAGCATCAAAAATCAATGGTTTTGTTGTAACCTCAAAAATATCATTAACAGTAACCATCCTTGATGTCATATCTACCGCTTCAATATCAGGTTTCCCCTTTGCTGTAGAATCAGCCAAGCTACTCGACCACATGCAATCGAACTCTTTTGTGCCTCCATTATGATTAACTTGGACATTCTCAACGATTAAACCAGTTAGACCATTATGAACTTCCAGAGCACGAACAATCTCTTTCGCTTCAATAAGGCGCCTTAATCTCTTCAGTCGAATGTTCGGTGTAGTTCCTACTTCTTTTAACGCCTCGTTAAGTTTTGTAGACGATATACCTTCAGTGTATGGAATTTCTATTAATTTCCCACCCCATTCTTTTAGACTCTCAATTACCTTTTGTCGAGTCTCTACCTGTGGGCCATTCCGCCAGTCATCCCCGTGCACAACATAATCAGGCTTTATTCTCTTCAAGTTTTCAGTGTAGTCCAAGGTTGCCTGAGGTATAACGGTCTTTACGTGCCTTATATTCTCTATGACAGCCCTCCTTTGATCAAAACTAAGGTATGGCAGACGTTTGTAGCCGGCAATTGCATTATCCGTGAGCAATCCGATTGTCACTTCTCCCAGCTTTGCGGCGTGTTTAAGGATATTTATATGACCTGGGTGCAACAAATCCGCACTCATGCCAACATAGACTTTCTTCATCTTAGAAATCTCCTTTCATTCACGAGTTTCTCGAAAATGTCATTCGGTCCTATTTATCTTCCAATCACTTCTTTCAACTTTTGTCAGATCTTCGAAATATTGAAGTGGGAGGCTTGATGTGATGAGGTGCGCCCGGAGATCAAAAACCGGGTTGGGCACCTCAAAAATAGCCTTTTCCGAGGCTGTTTTGAAGCCAAAACATGGTAATGAGACCGAATTTTCGATTGTAAAAATAAACTACCCCGCCGCAAGCGGACGGGGTATTAGAAGAGCGATAATTGCCGATCTTCATGCAATTTCTGATATTCCATTCCTTGATTTTTCACATAATTGCCGATCGTATCCTCATTCCCATGCTTCCCGATAGTGCTTGCGAAGTAACCGTCCCCACAGAATTCGCCTCCCCATATTTTCTTCTTCACCTGGGGACAGCGCTTGAACACTTCTCGTGCAGTGAGGCTTTTTACCATCGTTACGATCTTAGTCACAATGTATGTCAGAATAGATTGCACCAGAAAATGAACATGATCCTTATCTGTACCAATCTCCAAGAACTTCATCTGATATCGCTTCTCGATATCTATACAAACTTCCTCCAGAACATTATCCACTTGATCATCAAATACTACACACCTATACTTGGCCGGAAACACCAAATGGTATATCAATACCGTTACATTATGACTCTTATGTATGTATTCGTTCACACCGGCATTTTACGCCGCAAGCAGCGGGGAATAAACCCCAAGGGAATTAAGTTCACACTAAACATCTACATCTTTGAGGTGATTAACAGCAGAATATATTGTTCAGAAATATAATGGGCCTTTTAAAGCTCGAAGCTTACGAACCGCTTTTTTGCAAATCAATTTACGTTGTTTTATCATTTTTGGCAAATCTCGGATCAGCCAGTAATAGGCCAAAGCTAATGAGTAAAAATTACATCGAGTCACAAAGAGAACCTGAACAGAACGAACTAATAGCATAGTCAGAACTGAATACCACGGCAAATTTAGTATAGCTGCTTTGAGCCGGTGTTTAAGTGCAATTGCTTTAAATCTTCCTAAATTACTTATACGTCCGGCCGGCGAGATTTTGTGTCGTACAACAACTTTTGGAAAGTAGACTATCTTAAACCCTAAATTCACAGTCTGAAGTGCAAGATCATACTCCTCGCTGCCCCAGGGCCAATAATCCCTATAAATACCAACAGTCTCATAAACTTCTCTTCGTATTGCATGACCAGCGCCAATAAACCATGTAGTCTCAAATTCCCTGTCGGGGTCTCTCTTCTTATCTCTACAGGGAAATGCATTCTTTTGAAGCTTACCGCTGAAATAGTTTACGATCTTGAATGCAAGCACACCGACGTATGGTTCTTCGCTAAACTTTTTTACTATCTTGGTTGTTGCCTCTGGATCCTCCAAAATTGCATCATCATCAATGGTTATCAATATTTCACCAGTTGCTTTCTTAATTGCAACGTTTCTTCCACCACTTACCCCCAAGTTTTCAGACATTTTGAAGTATCTGATATGCGGCAAGTCAAACATCCTATCAAATACCTTGTCAGTCCCGTCCGTTGAATTGTTATCCACTACAATGATCTCAAGGGGCTGATAAGTCTGCTTTAGAAGACAATTCATAACCTCAGTCAAATCATCTTTTCGGTTGTAGGTGATAATCAGGAAAGACACCAATTGGCATCTTCTTTTCGACGAAAGATTCCACTTTTTTCTCTCTACCTGCATTGTATGCTACCCCCAGCAAAATTGCCACAAGCATAGAAGTTGAACGTAATCCACCAATATTATAATTTACAAAAAAAACAGAAGCCAATATTGCCGCTGTAATAAATATAAGCAGTTTCTTTAAGTCAGAATCCTCACTCCAGAATAGAGCCCGTAAAAAGGGAATGATCAACAGCAGGACATAAAAGAAGCAAACAAGCATCCCTGAACCCAAGGCTGTATCCAGAATTACATTATGAAATCCGCTGGTGCCTGGATCATACCATACATACATCCATCTCAAATAATCAGAGGAAAGAAAACCATAACCTTTATATGGTGATTTTTCGATTAACTCAATAGCAATTGGCCACATTTCGCCTCTTCCTGACATACGTTGCTCAATCCTTAAAAAACCATACAATATATCCGATTTCAATGCATACTCATACAGGCCAAATAAGATTGCATAAACCATTAGCGCTGATATAGAATAATAAATTAACAGTTTCCTACGCGGAATGTTGAATATAGATACGGTACAAACCGAAACTGCTAAGAAAAAGGCTAACCAGGGGCCACGATGAAACCCTAATAATAAGCCACATCCGGCGAATGCTAACAAGATTAGGTAAATATACTTCCGTTCTCTCATAAAAAGATAGCAGGAACACCCTATTCCAAATAGCATCTCCGTGCCTAAGGTGTTTGGATGTTCCAGAATACCACCTGTACCATGAAGCCCTAACACACCGTAATGGAATTTATCAGAAAATGGTAGAGAGAAAAAGGTTGGCGCTCCAAAATTAGAAATAATCGCTGTTGCACCCAAAAAAGCACAAGAATAAGCTACAAACTTCAGAAAATTATCCAATAAATATCTCTCAAAATATAATATTTGACCAATAATAACAAATAAGAAAAAACCGCTTATTATATAAGCACAAAGTCTCATGTAAATCGTCATGTCTAACTTATGGAAATAAACTTGTATAAAAAGTATTGACACAGCATACATATAAAACAACACATTGTGCTTAAATAATCTTCTTTGTACAATTCTACAAATAATAATTAGATAAACTCCAACTATTATAATATCAAACCCGGTCAACAAAAACAAAATATCCCTGAGGTCTGGGTTTATTCTTGTCAAATAAAGGTTACTCGTTACCCCAAGTATATAGACTGAGCACAAAAGAACCACTCCCACTTTCCTTCCTATACCCACAGATTTCAGCGAACGTAATTCCGCTCTATTTCTTTTATCAGTTATCATTGGAAAGCATGAAAAGTTCTTCTTAATTGTTGGGTAGATATGGTCATCTGCTCTAAGAGTTTTTGTGTAAATCACGCACATTGGTCAAAAGTTCTCTGCAGGAGATCGGATTTCCTTCCTTTATACTAATCTTGGCTGCTTCTAAGATAGTGCCAACCCATATCTCCCGCTCAATTGGCATAGGAGATTCGTTATCTTCCTTTATGGCTTGGATGAAATTATTAAAGAGTGGACGATAGGCAAGAAGCATCTTGGTGGATATGTTTTTCCGGACAATTCCATTGGCAATATTTTTCATTTTCTTGACAAAGCAACGAAGTTCATCAAGTGGAGTCATCGCCCCATGAAATTCAAAGAAATTATCCCTCTTGAAATCAATATGGAGATGTCCGCAGTTTCCATAAACGTCAATATTAAACTGGTTACTGTTGATTTCCCATGAAGTATCCAAGATTGCCGTGGGACCATTTTCGTATTTAATAATAATTTGTGCAGACGACAAGAATTTTGCATTCTCTGTAAATTCTTTTCCATGGGCAAACACAGTGCCAGCCGGCTTGTCAACAAGCCATTGCACAGCGTCAATCAAGTGTGGAGTAAAGTCATATAAAACAGCAGATTCATGGTATAGCCAGGTATTGGATGTCCAGCCAACCGGAATATGTGAAAAAGCCGTTCCGTGTAAACTGATATAATCGCCAACAGGTTTCTTTCCGAGACGTCTGTTCAACGCCTCTCGTATGTTGTCCTGGTATCGCCAGTTGTAAATAAGTGAAATTTTGCGCTTCTCGGTATTCTCTCTATATTTGTTGTATATATCAATTGAATCTTTCAATGAACTGGTCAAAGGTTTTTCACAAATAATATGTTTACCTGCTTCAATGGCATCAAGCATAATTTTATGATGAGTCGGAGTTGGTGTGCAGACATCCAAAATCTCAATACTACTATCATCCAATACCATTTGGATATCATCGGTCGTCCTGTCAACATCAAACTCTGCCGCAACTTTTTGGGCAAGGTTTTGATCAACATCGACAATACAAGAAACATTGGCATCAGGAATTGTTTTCCAGGCCGGCAGATGGGCACGCCTGGCGATAGCGCCGGCTCCGATTATCGCGATATTTATTTTTTCTTTTTCCATTTACTCCTAGAACTTTGACGCATGATTTTTTTTATTTTATCAGCCACAAAAGATTGAACAGCGGTTAGCTTATCAATCTCGAAATCTATTGACGAAATTTTATCACCTGTTAATTTGTGTTTGATAGACCCTAACCCGCACTTCTCTGCAAGTTTGATATGTTTTACCTTCTCTGGCATATACCCGATAATTTTTGCACAAGCACTGTCCACGGCAACAGGATCATGGCCTGCCAAAATAATATTAGCATGTATAGGTGTTCCAAAAGAAGGCCCTCTTGCCCCACCCATTGCGAGGATACCATCAACGATAGAGAATACTGGTTTCATAGCTAAATTAGCGTCCACAATGACCTCTGATAAATGATCATGATAAATACTTTTTTGCCGGATTGGTAAACAACCGAATTGATTTTTTAGGCTACAGGTTATTTTACTTAATGAATTCGTCTTTAGCTTAGACAGGCTGATCAGTTTAGCCTCTTTAAGAATTTTAGGGACTGACACAGACTTCAAAAAGTTACCTTTTATTTCAGTATTGATTATTTCATCCTTGCTAAGATTAAACCATTTGGCACCCCATCTTTCCAAAACAGGCATGTAACCAAACCATTTGATAAATTCGTCAGCAAGGACAACAGTTGCATCACTTTCAACAACATAAATGTTCAGATCTTCATAATTTTCCCGCAAATACCTCAGCAGCGCATCAAGAAAGATCGGATGGGTGATCGTGCCTGTCTCAGGGGGCCTTGCGTCACACATGTTGATTTTAATAGCCAACATATCGCCGGAACTGACTGGGGTTCCACCTGCAAGACCGATAAGTTTTGCTAAGTTATGGTCAACATTTTTGTACATTGATTTTACTGCAGCTACTTTTTCCATCACCTATTGTTCTACCTGCCATCCGTTCTTGAAGATTCTCTTATCACCGTCTCATATTCAATTCGAGGGAAAACTTCAAGTTTTCCGCCATGTGTTGCGTTATAGATACTGCGACTTCTCTTAGCAAAGTTTTTCTCAGCTACTTCATATGACTTAATAATATTATTGTACCATTTTTTCCTATGATATTCCTTAGTTTGTCGGAGGGCGGTAGTCTTCGAGGGGTCATAAAAATAACCTTCTGAATAGTCTTCTGCAGATTCTAAACCATAATCAGAGTCACACCCAAGCAGATAAATTTCCAGAAAGCCCATGTAAAATGCAAGGGGCAAACAGAAATCGACAATGATAGTGTCTCCAGTATAAACTCCTTTTTCAATATTGAGACTCATCGTATTTTGTTCCCAGATTTTTTTATGCCCAATATAGTTCAGATAATAAATTTCATTGCCCACGAAATATTTGCTTCTTTGCACAGCCCATTTTGCTCTCAAAGGAAAAAATTTTATCGTGGACTTTGTCTTCTTCATCATTAGTTCGCCCCATTCACGATTTGTGCCTTTAATGAACAATCTGGGGTCAGACACACAATAGTATGTGGGCGAAATTTCCTCATACTGTTCATGCAAAACAAAGTGGTTTGCTACAAAAACGATTTCATCTTTCAATAGAGTAAGGTCTTGATTTTTAATTGATGGCCCATTTCCAATTAAAAAGCAACGCTTTCTGTCTTTGTGAATCCCTTTAACTAACCTCAATCGTTTCCGTTCAGACTGATTGATAGGAAACAATATTGTCTGCAATGCAATGCTCTTGAATTTTCGATACAACATATTTTTTCTCAATCAGTGAACTGAACTTACAAAACTCCTACCTATCTCTACCCTTCGATTTCAGTTCGGCGCCGGCTGAAAGTATCAAATTACAGATCTCTCTCACGGCTCCTTTTCCACCTGTCTTAGCACTTATATAATCTGCAACATCCAGAATCTCGCTTTCACCATCGCATGGTGCTGCAGAAAACCCCACAGCTTTCATACATTCCAGATCATTAAGATCGTCACCAATATAGCCTACGTTTAAAAGTGTCATCCCCATCTCTTTTGTTATTTCACCAAGCAAAGTTTTCTTGTTTGTTATTCCTAAATAGCAATGGTTTATGCCAAGTTTTCTCGCCCTGGCTGCAACAATTTCAGAATTCTCACTTGTCATCAAAGCAACTTCAATCCCTTTCTTGCGAACCAATTCCAAGCCTTTGGCATCTCGTGTGTTGAATTTTTTCAATGCCTCGCCTTCTGATGAATAATACATGCCGCCATCGGTTAATGTCCCGTCTACATCGACTACAAGCAATTTAATATTTTGAAGACGAAAATCGGTCTTCCATTTTCTCTTTATAAGCAATTTTTCTACCTTGCACCAGTCTTCGGGTTCATCTATTTCGACAGCAGAATCCGCCCCCATTTCGTAAACACCAATTTTACCGCCCAAGCGGCATTTGTATTTTTTCAGTATACTTCGTTTTGTCATATAAAAAGCGCCATTTTCCATGATTACGCCCTGAAAGTCCTGCCGGCGTGGCCGCTTTTGTGGGTCATAATTAAGAGGCTTTCCATTATCTTCCCAAAAAAACCGTTTGGTTCTCACCCCCGTTACAATAGAATCCAGGTTTTCTTCACACATTTTCTTATAAGCCAAAGTAAAATCATCTGGCAGCACCAACGGCGAGGTCGCCTGTATCGTTGTCAGCACATCGAAATCAAGGTTCTCGACGGCATGAAGCATAACCGATTCCGTTGACGCCGTATCTGTAGCCAAATGATCAGGCCTTTCGATAACCTCAACGCCCAATTGCAGCTTGTTCACTACATCGGCAATCTCATTCGAATTCGTCGATATAACTACTTTGCTAAATATGCCGGACGCTATTGCAGCTCTCAGTACCCATGCACATAGCGGTTGACCCGCAATAAGCTTAATATTTTTCTTTGGAATGCTTTTGGAGCCTCCACGCAAAGGCACTAATGCAACGTTATTTTTTGCCACTTATTTTCCTCTTCAGCTTATGTCGTTGGACCACTTCTATTTCCAATATTTCCTCTTGCTTGTATTTGAGCGATTTTGAAACATTTCGGATATCCCTTGCCAATCTGCGCATACCATCCGGTTCCAAACTTGCCGCATGATCTGTGCCCTTCCAAGTACGATCAAGTGTAAAATGCCGCTCAAAGTATGTAGCGCCAAGAGCCAAAGCAGCCGTATCTGCCGCAATACCCAAATGGTGGCCTGAAAAGCCGATAGCCTTTACTCTGGAACCAAATTTATCACTTAGTCTTGAAATTTCCAGCAAACATATATCCTCGAATGGAACTGGGTATCCTGAGGTACAAGCGTATAAGATAAGATCTTTGTTCCTTGAATATTTCTCAAATAGATCAACTATCCGGTCCTCTTCCTGTCTGGTTGTCATTCCTAATGAAAGATGAATTTCTCCTGCATAATTATCCAATAACCACCTTAACATATTGAAATCAAGATTTGATGCTGATGGGATTTTCAGCATCTTCGGCTTTAAACCCGCCATTTCCTTTGCGGCTGTCAGGTCCCAAACAGACGTGCTATATTCTATTCCCCATTCTTTACACCACTCTTTCAGTTGAATATGTTGTTCAACGTTAAACTCCAAGGATTCACGGTGTTCCCCATAGGTCTTACCGTATGAATTGATAGAGTTGGGATGAGGAGAATTATACTCCTCAGGTGTTAGCAATTCTTTATTTGTTCTTTTTTGAAACTTTACTGCATCTACCTTACAAAACTGAGCCGCAACCATAATCATCTCATGTGCAATATCCATATCGCCTTTGTGGTTGCAGCCGATCTCACCAATGATAAAAGTAAACATTTTACTTTCTCCTTTTTCAATTGGGACGCAGATTTTTACAGATAAAAACGGATTTTTTATTTTAAAGTCTTATAATCTGTGTTCATCTGTATCTCAACATTCTGACATTTTATTTTCATACTTTTAGATAGAAATATATCATCCGGCATGCCTTTGGCAGCATTTTTAAACACTTGTTCTTTTGTTGACCATAAAGCGATTTTGTTTTTACTTTGGGTTGATTCATGTACAGGAGTGGCGATGATTCCATAACGCATTTGGGAAAATATTGGAATAGCGCTAATGCCGCCTCCTCTAAGGGCAAAAAAGTAATCACTTTTGAGAATTAACGCAGCATCGCCCATAAAGGTATGAGAAAAATCTTTGGAAAAAATAAGACCCAAATTCTTTTTTAAAGATAACTTTTTAAAAAAGCCACATCCAATTTCATCTGAAACAATCATAATTTTGTGATCAGGAAAAAGGGTGCTCAAAGAGGCATAAATTCTCGCAAATTCATCATCGGTTAAATTTCTATTGAATCCCCATTTTGTTGAATAGCGGACATGCCAGGTAATATATGGAATTCGAGGTATTTCGATGTTTAAATAGGACAAAAGATCTTCAGCAAATAATAAAAACTTTTTATGTTCGATTTTGGGTCCCAACTTGAATAAATAATTTATTACATTAAAACAATGCAAATAGATTGCTTTTCTTTCGGTAACCAACTGTTTAAAGCAAATATAACTTGAAGCATTGTTTTTGTATTTGTCTAAAAGAGATAAGGTTTCAGGCCATGTATAAGTTTTAATATCTATCGTATTACCAAAATTCAAAAGTACTTGGGGAATTTCTAAAATATTATTTATGAATTTCTGGATCTCATT
>Ga0208279_1000693_pt1 | contig 23562 bp, 21 predicted proteins | sample AntAceMetag02UKM_FD_184766 | JGI IMG/M metagenome (GOLD analysis project Ga0208279, IMG submission 184766) | Saline lake microbial communities from Ace Lake, Antarctica - Antarctic Ace Lake Metagenome 02UKM (SPAdes) (version 2) | ecosystem: Environmental > Aquatic > Non-marine Saline and... | reverse complement strand
GAACGGCTCACAACGTTCTTCGACGAACGGATCGAACTGATGCCGCTCTAACAGTTGGTTCAGACGCCGGTAAAACGGGTGACCGGCCGGCGTGACAACGTCCGTCGTGTTGATCCACAGCTCCTGTTGGCGTTGTGTTGGGCGTCGGCTCATCGACATGCAAGATCCTCCATGACAGCTTGCGCCAACTATAGGATCTCACAAACCTCATGTCCATATAACACCACCGGTCAAATAAACTTTTTCAACAGCCTGCTAGGCCGGTAAGGGACCTCCTCATTGCCACTGAACGCTATCCGACCGTGCATTTGAGGGTGCTACTGGCAGTGACGACAGGGCTCAGACGCGGCGATATCGAAGCCATATGCATTGGCGATATCCACTTCGATCGAGACACCATCGCTACCCGAAATCGGAAGGCAGGGAAAGCAATGCCGGAACGCCCAATTCCAGAACAGGCTATGACAGAACTCTCCAACTATGTTGCTACGTTTCCAAATGGGCAAGAGCTGCTTCTTGCCGATCGATTCACTTCCAAGAAATGGAACAGAGTGCGAGAAAGAGTCAGAATGTCCGAACTGAAATTCCATGACTTGAGGAAGACATTTGCGTCTCTGCTGGCCCAGCGGGGAGTGTCGACTGCTGTAACTCAGAGGTTGCTGGAACACTCCACTCCACGACTGACAAACGACGTTTACACCAACGTTGATCCTGTTTTGCGCGAGGCAGTTGACACGCTGCCCGTGGGGGAGTGGCTGTGACGAGCGTTCGAGTATGCTCGTTGTGTTGCACCAAGTCATGGGGCTATTTTGACCGGACATTTGTGCAGACGTTCATGCATTCCAAAAGCGCGGTGTCCCAAACTGTTCTTGGTCGTGGACCTGTGAATCCAGGGTGATGGAGTGAAGAATCCTTGCCAGCATGTGCCGATCTGAATCTGACTGTGAATGTGGTTATGATGTGCGTTGGCAGTTTTAGGCAGTTCGGTTCTATCTTGACAGGGCAGACCCAACTTGTCCGCGTTCGAACGTATATAGCCCAGCGTCAGACATCACGGACCAAGGTGAAAACCCTTGCTTCCGTCACGAGGAGTGGTCACAATGCGGCGGTGACAACCGTTATGACAAAGACAGTTTTTCAAAACCAAGTGTGGTCGCTGGCGCAAGTGATATTTGTTCCATCAGAGAGCCGATCGTGGGGTGATGGCCCAGGAGGCCCTGGTCGCGCGTGACTCGCACGCTGGGCGGTAGTCTATCCAAACTGCGGGTACGGGGAGATTGTTCACGCAGCATGTTAGCAGGGACGATGACCACGATGGACGTTGCTTGTAGCGACAGACTCTTAACGACAAGCGTGGTGGCCAAATACAGAATGCTAACTTCTGGATTGCATACGTGCGAGGTGCTGGCGCAGTGGATCTCCTCCGCTGCGAAGTTGGGCTGTTCGTACATTCTCTTGGTGGCTTAAGCGATGACAGAGCATAGGCGAGGTGACAGAGTGAGCAGGCCAAACCGTACAGAAACCGAAGACATTCGTTCGCTATGTTCCAAACTGGCCAGGCTCGAGCATGCGAATACCCAATGCGCTCAGATTGCGGAAGCTTACCGAGCGCTGGTAGATAACTCCGCGCAAGGTCTTGCCATCATCCAGGATAAACGGATGGTGTTCGCCAATCAGAGGATGGCGGACATCACGGGATATAGCGTCGATGAACTGAAGGCCATGTCCGCTGAGGAAGTCCGAGCCTTGATTCATCCGGAGGGCCGCACGGCGGTTTGGAGCCGACGCCGTGATTGGCTGGCGGGTATACTCCAGCCTGGGCCCTATGAATTCAGGATTATTCATAAGGACGGAAACGTGCGCTGGTTGGAGTCACACGCCAGCCGTATTCAGTACCAGGGTTTCCCGGCGATACAAGTCGCCTATGTTGACATCACAAGACGCAAGGAGGCGGAAGAAACGCTAAGAGAGAACGAATTGAAGCTCGAAAAAGCCCTGGAGGTAGCCTGTGTCGGCAGTTGGCACCTGGATATGGACACCTGCCAAGTGGCTTGGTCGGATGAGACATACAAGATTTTTGGTCTGCCTATTGGGCAACGCATGCAGGAGGATGATTTCCTCAGAAACGTGCATCCCGATGATCTGTCCTATGTAAAACAGGTTTGGTCAGACGCATTGCAGGGTGGCCCTTACGATATCGAACACCGCATTATCGCCAATGGAACGGTGAAATGGGTGCGGGAAAAAGCGCTACTCAAATTCGATGCCGAGGGCAAGCCGCTCTATGCAGTCGGCACGGTCCAGGATATTACCGACCGCCAAAGATTCATAGCGGCCTTGGAGCAAAGTGAGGCGTGGCTCCAAAGCATCTTCCGTGCCGCTCCCGTCGGCATCGGGGTGGTGTCAGGTCGCGTGCTGACGATAGTGAACGCGCAAATGTGCGTGATGGTTGGCTATTCCCAAGAAGAACTCGAGGGCCGGAATGCGCGGATGCTATATGCAACGGATGAGGATTACGACCGTGTAGGCCAGGAGATATACAGACAAATCCGCGAAAGAGGCACAGGGACAGTTGAGGCAAGATTTAGACGGAAAGATGGCAAGCTCATCGATGTGCTGTTCCGTGCAACGCCTCTCCATCCCAACGACCTGTCAAAGGCGGTTACGTTCGCGGCGTTGGATATTACCGACCGCAAAACATCCGAAAACACCATACGGTTTGAACGAGACAGGGCTCAGCAGTACTTGGATATTGCTGAGGTAATGCTGGTTGCCCTCAACAAGAAGGGACGCGTGACTCTCGTTAACAAGAAAGGATGTCGCGTTCTCGGCTTTTGTGAAGATGAAATCCTCGGAAAGGACTGGTTCGAGACATTCCTGCCCGAGCGGGTAAAGGCCCACAAACGAAAGGTTTTTTCAGAGATCACGGCGGGGCGTGTGGAGTTGTATAAGCGTTTGGATGGTTCTGTCGTCTGTAATGACGGCGAGGAGAGACTGATTGAATGGCACAATACGGTCCTAAGGGACGAGGCAGGCGCCATCGTTGGAACGCTCAGCTCGGGACAAGATATCACCGCTCGCGTCCAAGCGGAGGAACAACTCAGACTACGGGCTCTCGTGCTGGACCAGATTCAGGATCGCGTTACAGTCACCGATTTCTCCGGAAATATCACCTATGTCAATAGAGCAGTGGTCACATCCCTGAGGCGCACTCGTGAGCAGTTGATTGGGCAGAATGTGGCATTGTACGGGGAGGACCCGGCCCAAGGCGTCACCCAGCGAGAGATTATCGAAAAGACCCAAGACGGCGGTTCATGGTGTGGAGAAGTCGTAAACTACGCTGCCGATGGCCGTGAGAGGATCATGGATTGCCGTACTCAATTGGTCTACGATCACAATGGCCAACCCATTGCTCTGTGTGGCATCGCGACGGACGTCACTAAGCAAAGGCTGATCGAAAAGAGAATCCGCGAAAGCGAAGAGTGGTTTCGCAATCTTTACGAAAACTCTGTTCTTGGGATCTACCGAACCACGCCCGACGGTCGGATCGTTTCCGCCAATCCGGCGCTCCTACGCATGCTCGGTTGTGAAAGTTTTGAGGAACTGGCCCAACGCAACCTGGAGGAAGAGAGTTTCGGTGCCGATCCGCCCAGATCCTGGTTCAGAGAACAGTTGAAAAGCCATGGAGAGCTGAGGGGAATCGAATCGAACTGGACTACCCGACGAGGACAGAGTATCTGGGTGCGCGAGAATGCTCGAGTCGTCTTGGATAAGTCCGGCACCGTGCTGTTTCACGACGGGACGGTCGAAGACATCACCAACTTTGTGGAAATACAAAAACAGGCCACGCAAAGAGAGGCGGAGATGCTTCACCTGTCTCGCCTGAGTACATTGGGGGAAATGGTGACGGAGCTTGCTCATGAACTCAACCAGCCATTGTCTGCTATCATCAGTTACGGGGGAGCTTGCCTGCGGCATGCAGAGTCTCCTATGCCGGATCTGGCCCGCATGGCTCGGAATCAAAGGTTGATTCAGGAACAGGCGCTGCGCGCCAGGGAAATCATGAAACAGGTCAGAAGGTTTGCCCGGCGGCACCAGCCCAATCTGCGCAGGGTCAATCTTGGAGAGCCCATTACGAATGCGGTTTCTCTTCTACAGTGGGAGTTCCGACATAGGAACATAAGATTGAAGCTCAACTTAGAGAACGAGAAAACCGTAATCTATGCCGACGCGATTCAAATTGAGCAGGTTCTTGTGAACCTCTTGCAGAATGCTGTGGAGGCCACGGAACAGAGCGGTTCGCTCTGCCGTGTAACCGTTGAAACAAAGGTCTCGGAAGCGAACCAGGTAGAAGTGATTGTGTCTGACACTGGAACGGGGGTCTCGAAGGGAAATATGTCTCGGCTGTTTGAGCCCTTCTTTACGACCAAACCTACGGGATTGGGGATTGGTCTCTCGATTAGCCGCAGCATCATGGAGATGCATGACGGAATGCTGGAGGCGAAACGGAATTCAGATGGCGGCATGACATTTGTTCTGACGCTGCCAATGGCACCCCCTGGAGAACCACAGGACGACTCAAGCGTGGTAATCAAGACAAAAAAGAGTGTAAAAAAGTGCCGCTAAAAAGGGCGTAAAGCCGACAATTTTATTAGGTGGGTGAATACATGGAACAGCAATCGTTCGCTTCTCAGGAGACTGCAGAATGTCGGAGACCGAGCCCACGGTGTTTGTTGTCGATGACGACGAGGCCGTGCGAAATGGAATTAAGGAACTTTTGGCAAGCGTTGGCCTTGCTACACGATGCTTTGCGTCGGCGGAGGCATTTTTGGATGCCTATGAACCCACCTGGCATGGATGCCTGCTTCTGGATGTTCGGATGCCGGGCATGGGGGGATTGAAACTCCAGGAGGAATTGATTCGAAAAGGCAGTGACCTTTTCGTTGTGTTTTTAACCGGTTATGGAGATGTGCCCATGGCGGTCAAGGCGCTCAAGAGAGGGGCTTCTCATTTCGTTGAGAAGCCGTTCAGCGACCAGGAACTTCTGGATATGGTTCACGACATCCTTCAGAAAGATGCGATGCGACTGGAACAGATAACGACCGCACGGCACATCAGAAAAAAGCTCGATGCACTCACCTCCCGGGAACGAGAGGTTCTGGAGCATTTGGGGCTTGGAAAGAGCCCGAAGGCCATTGCGTATGAACTCTGTGTCAGTCGCAAGACCATCGATTGGCATACCTCCAGTCTGCGTGGGAAAATGGGCGTGGAGTCAAATGCCCAGTTGTTGCTTCTGCTCTGCAAGACCGGTTTGCTTTTAGCGACTCGCGCCAATCGTTCCACGTAAGTAATCCACACCTCAAGGATCTGTCACGGGGCCATGCCGTCCTGTGATACACCTCTCCTTTCAATACCAAAGAAATGCCGGGTCATTCCCGCGAAAGCTGTATCCTCCCTGGGGCCATCTTGGTCAGAACTAGCAAAGCCGTGGTTGTACTCCGTCTGCAATGAGACGATTTGTCTCTCAAGGCCACCCGACGGACGTGATTCCGACGGACTGAAAGCCCATCGTGCGAACTGCAGCAGAGAGTGCTTTGGGACAATAGATGGATGGCTTGATACTGTGTCGGAATTATACCGGTGAAATTGCATGGAATACGCTTTACCCCAGCACCGAATTGGCTGTTCCGTTCCAAGTGGCGGTCTCCACGATGCTACGAGTCAAGGAAGGCGGACAACAGTGTCCCTCCTCGTCACCCGTTCCAATGCTCTGACATGTCAAGGACGAGGAGATTGTGCAGATGCCTCGGAGGCCCCGAGCGGTTTGCCTGGTTGCAGTGTGGTGGCGTCACAGGATGATGCCATGCGAAGAGTCAAGAAAACAAAGCGAAGACATCGAGCGGGTACGCCGTGGACGACTGGCGAAGAAGAACTGCTCTGTGAATTGTATCCGACCCACAACAACCGAGACTTGGCGAACCGGTTCGGCAGATCCGAGTGGGCGATCTCCGGCAAGGCCCGGGGTCTTGGACTGACGAGGGATCATGGCGGGGGCTATCAGCGACAGCAAAGCGAAGGCTGCCCCTGGTCGCATCGTGAGATAGCGTTGCTCCGAATGCTATACCCTGTCATGCCTTATGAGGCCATCGCCGAGAAGATCGGCAGAAGCCACGATGCCGTAAAGATGAAAGCGCGGAGGCTAAAGCTTCGCAAGATGGAGTTCTGGAGCGAGGCGGAGGATCGACTCCTGCGAGACTCCCATCAGGAACGGAGCTACAACCGATTGGCCCAACGGTTGGGACGGACCGTATTGGCGGTGAAGGCCAGAGCGATTACTCTGGGACTTGAGGCCAAAGTACCCAATTGGACACGAGATGAAATCCGGTTTCTCAGAAACGCATATGGCGAGATTGATTTGGATGTGATCGCCAGGGAACTGGGACGCACACGTGCCGCGACGGCCAAGAAGGCACGCGAAATTGGGCTGGTTCAATATCGCCATTGGTCGCGGGAGGACGTGCAAAGGCTCAAGGAGTTATATCCTTACCACGCGGCGCGCGAACTCGCCGACAGATTAGGTCACTCTCCCGAGGCCATACGATGCAAGGCAAGACAGTTGGGATTATGCAAACAACCCGGGTCCATGGGACCCCGCAAGGTTTCATCGCAATGTGAGACAACTGCGGCACTCCCTCCGCGTTGTAGTGTCTCTCGTAACTAGATATATGTGGAGCAGTATTAAGGGACTCGATCATGGCTGAAACAGCAGTTGAACAACTGAACCAAGCAGTTGCAGAGAAGGAAGGTAAGTACCTGACCTTCTCTCTGGGGGCCGAGGAGTACGGTCTAGAGATTCTGAAGGTCCGCGAGATCATCGGCTACATTGATGTCACGGCGGTCCCTCAGACCCCGCACCACGTCAAGGGTGTCATCAACCTGCGGGGTCAGGTCATTCCGGTGATCGACCTACGCGCCAAATTCGGCATGGAGACCGCCGAGGTCACCGAGCAAAGCTGTATTATTGTCGTCGAAATCGTCCAGGGCGGCCAGCAATGCAGTGTGGGGATCGTCGTTGACCGCGTTCAGGAAGTGTTGGACATAGCCGGCGACAGCATCGAAGAAACCCCCCAGTTTGGGGGATCGGTCCGTACAGACTTCATTCTTGGCATGGGTAAGGTTGGTGACGCCGTTAAGATTCTACTGGATATCGACAAGGTACTAGCGGGTGACAACGTCGAAAGTTTCTGCTGAGAGCATTGGGAGTTGAATCGTGTCGGGGCAGATGAAGGAACCGCCACAGGCCTAGGTCGCCGTCGATCAGAGTGCTCTTGGGATGCGGGAAAGAACGGGGCATGTGTGAAGATACCTAGGGATTTCGGTGGCTTCCGAGGATGTCTGGGTTTCGGAAGCCTTGGTCAACCACCTGTGACGTTTGAGTTGTTCAAGAGCGTGCGACTAGGCCGGCGGGGAAAGAAAATGATGATTGAATGTCGCCTGTTATTGAGAGTCGTGTTCTTGCTTACTGTGACCACGGGGTCAGGGACATTGGCCACAACGGAGATTGACGAGAAGATTCGGAAACTTGAAGCCCAACTCAGTTCGGTCCACGAGGAACTCGCTGACCTCAAGGCGGAACACGGTATACCGGAAGATTCAGGAAAGGACTTTGGATCTCAGGGCCAAGTGCTTGAAGAGAAGCCTCAAGAGTTACCTCCTGCGTGGATCAACCGTTTTACGTTGTTTGGGGATTTTCGCTACCGTCATGAGTGGATGGATGATGAGAGCCAAGTGGACGATCGCAATCGTCACCGAATCCGTATTCGTGCTGGGTTCAAAGCCAAAGTCAACGATGATTTCGACGTGACCCTCCGACTGGCCAGTGGAAACAACGATTCTCCGACATCCACCAATCAGGATTTGGATGAAGCCTTCTCAAGCAAGAATATCTGGTTGGATCTGGCGTTTTTCGATTGCCACCCTGACGCTGCAGACGGGCTAAGAATACTCGGTGGTAAGATCAAGAATCCCTTCTTTCGGGCAGGGAACAGTGATTTGATGTTCGACTATGATGTGAACCCCGAGGGTATTGCAGTCACCTACCAGACTACAATCAGCGACAATCTTGAGCTATTCGGTGTTGCCGGTGGTTTCTATGTCGAAGAAAGGGTGATCGCTGCAGATACAGGCCTTTGGACGCTTCAAGGCGGCGCAACGTATACGCTGCCCAGCGTGAAGAGACAGTATGTCACTGCCGGCGCCGGCTACTTCAACTACGGCAATACCAGGGGCAGAGCCACATTGGGTAGCGGCTGGGACGGCAACAAGTATAGCGGCGGCGTATACGACAGCGACTTTGATATCGCCCAGGGTTTTATTGAAGTTGGCTTGCCGGTGCGTGGTCTGCCGTTCCTGGTCTTTGGCGACTATCTCAAGAACACCTCCGCCAAGTCCTCGGAAGACACCGGCTACCTGTTCGGTGCCACGATTGGCAGGTGCGATAAGCCAGGAAGCTGGCAGTGCGGCTACAATTACAGAGACCTTGAGGCAGATGCTGTTATCGGGGCATTGACGGAAGCGACATTCGCTGGCGGTGGCACAAACGTCAAAGGCCATTCCCTCTGCCTGGGTGTTCAACTGGCAAAGAACATGCAGTTCGCCGTTTCATGCTTCATGGCCGAAAGGGAAAGGTCTGATACCACAACCGACCATGACGTCGTGTTAGCGGATCTGAAGCTCAAGTTTTAGTGTGTCGTGGGTATGTTGCAAGGAAGAACAACATGAAAGGAGGCTCCCACTTGTTAACCATGCAGTTGTGTAAGATGAGAATACACATACGAGAAACATCTTGTTCGTTGCGGAACAGCAGACACGGTCGCCGCTTCTTACCGGTGATCCTGCTCGCCTTGCTGGCCTTATCCACCGCGGCGTGGGCCGAAAAGAGCCCCTATGACTGGGCCCTTATTCGTCTCGATTATGCTCGGCAAGAGAAGGTGGCGCAGTTACGGAGTTTCTGCGATCGCATGCATGCTCTGGCCCTTCAGGCGTCCAGAGACAAATTCGTCGTTGCCTGCTTTGATATCAACCTTCAGTACTCCGAGGCGACAGAAAAAGGTCCCGTACCGGAGGCTCTTGTCAAACGCGTTGCGGAGTTAAGGGAGGGTTTCGACGGCTATTACATCCAGGACTACTTCGCTTTTTATGACATTCTGTTTGTGGACACACAGGGAAAGGTGTTCTACACGATACGAAAGGAGGCTGACCTGAGTACCGACCTCCGGCAGGGGGAGGGCACGCGCGATGCTCTGGTTCAGTGCCTGAGGAAACTTCCAAAGGAAGAAGCATTTGTCGACTTCCATCACTATGGACCGTCATCCAAGCCTGCCGCGTTCTTTATCGAGCCAGTGTACAGGGATGACGCCCACATTGGTTGGATCATTCTTCAGTGTGCCATCAACAAGGTCAATACCCTCTTGGCCTGGACGGATAATCTTGGGCAGACCGGCGAGACATTTCTGGTCAATCAGGAAGGATACATGTTGACCGAGTCCAATTTTGAAGGCGCCTCGACCATTCTGAAGACACGCCTGGACGACCGGAACGTCCAGAGGAAGTTTGCTGACAAGCAAGGGCATCGCACTGTGACTGACTATCGCGGACATACCGCGTTGACCTCATTTGAAGTGGTCGAATTCTTGGGGGCGCAGTGGTTGGTCGTAGCGAAAATGGACGTCGATGAGATTGTCACCGAACACTATGGCCAGCACCGCAGGTACTATGCGGATAAGCTTCTGGCATACTTGAAAGAGGCCCCCTTAGCGCCGCTGAGAGACTCATCTCCGCTTACAGCGCGAGAAACCCTGCGGGTAGACATGGATGAATTTCTACGGGCCGACAAGGGAGAACGGCTCCATACGTTCGGCGTATCGACGTGTACGGGAGTGCTGGCGGCCTATCCGGGTAAACTTGCGTACCTGGCTCATATCAGCCCGAAGGACAAGCTGTACGGTTCCGCTGACACGAACTTGCTGGGGCCCATGATCAAGAGAATCAAAGGCTTCGATATTTATCGCTGTGAACGGCATCGCGTTGTGTTTGTCGTGGTGGCAACACATCTTAACACCTTGCTGGCGATTGTTGACAAACTTGTCGAAGAGGGCTTTTTCCTCTCGCAAGTCAAGGTGATGTACAATCCTTGCGCTGAGTCTGCCGCGATCAGTTATGACTATCCACAGAACGATCTTGGCATCACATGGCGACTGGCGGGAAGCTCGAGCCGCACACGTGCGCATCTCATGGAGGATGCTGCCAATGTGGGAGAGATCATCCGGCGGGTCATGGGTGCTGAGGATGAAGCCATGCTGAGGGATAGAAGGTCCGAAACAACTCTCACCTCACCCGTGAGAAAACATAACACAACTCATATCATCGTGAAAGGAAAGGAAGGAGGGTCGGATATGTCCGCGACCGGTGGAGACACCCCCTAACTTTGAATCGCAAAGAGAGTACGAATGTCTGTTAATAGGAATGATCATTTCGTGAAAGGAACAATTCAATGAGTAAGCAAATGACAGTCGGAAAGCGCATTGGGCTGGGATTCTCGGTGGTTATTCTAATCACCGTGGCATTGGGTGGTTTGGGTGCATGGAGTATGCTCGCCGCGAAAACCGATTCGACCAAACTCGCGACCGAGTATATTCCGGAGGTCAAGGTGGCCACGGATCTTCGCGGCGCATCCAATCGCGTGATGTATCAGATGCGGGGCTACGGATTGACCGAGGACCACACGTATTATGAGGTGGCTCAAGAAGAGATCGCCGCAGTGAACCAGCATCTCGGAGAGGCGTCAGATCTGGCCGACAAGGCCGTGTATCTCAAGGCCCTCAAGGGCCAGGTCGCGGAAGCAAAAACCGCCGTTGATGCCTACGCCGCACTCATGCAGCAAACAGAAGAGACCATTGCTGCAATGGCGGCCCAACGAACAAAGCTCGACCAGAACGCGGCCACCTATATGCAGAATTGCGATGCATTTCTGAAGGGACAAAACGAAGCCTTTAAGAGAGACTTGGATGACCGGCAGAAGAAGATCGAAATCGTCGCCGCTATTGTCGATCGCGGTACGCGTGCCCGCGTTCAGAATTTCAAGGCCCAAGGGGCGAACGACATGAATCTCCTGCAGGAAACCGTGACGCTGGTGCGCGGGGTGGACGAAGAGGTAAAGCAACTGCGTCCGATCACTCGACAGCAAATAAATATTGATCAGATGGACAACATCGAAGCGGCCGCCAAGAAGTATGCCGAAGCCATGGAGGCATACGCGAATACGACTGGAACGCTGACGACTGCCGGCAAAAAGATGAATACCAACGCCGCCGCCTATATGGACAACTGCGCCGCGTTTCTGACCTCGCAGAATGAGGCCATGAAGGAGGACTTTGGCAAGGAAGGCGCAAACCTCCAGGAACGTCTGCAAAAGATCACCTTGGTCAATGATGTCATCGAGGCAGGGAATGCGGCACGAATCACGAACTTCAGAGCCCAAGCTACCGGTGACCCGGAACTCATGCGTAATGCCATCGAGCAGGTACAGGGCGTCAAGGAGATCACCAAAGAACTGCGTAAGATCACGCGGCAAGCCGAAAACCTCAAGCAGATCGATATCATTGAGACGGCGGCGACAACCTACGGTGAGGCCGTGGAGGAGTATCTGAAAAGTTACCTCCAACTCGACACCATACGTAAGGAGATGGACGCTGGTGCCGGAGCGTATGTAACAAACTGTGAAGCGTTCCTGGACAGCCAGCAGCAGGCCTTGACCAAAGACATGCATGAGCGGCACGAGAAGATCACCCTGGTCAACAACATCATCGGCCTGGGAAGTGATGCCCGAATAAAGGCCTTCAAAGCACAGGCGCTTCGGTCGTCTTCTATCATGCAGGAGGCACTGAAGAACTTCCCGAAGCTGGATGAGAAATATGCCGCACTACGTGCGATCACGCGGCTGGATGCGGATCTGGAGCGCATCGACAACACGAAGGTCTCTGGGGAAAACTATGCCACCGCGTTGACGACCTTTCTTGTGGACTGGCAGAAGCTACAAGATCTGGGCAAGCAGCGCGAAGAAGCAGGGCAACGGGTGATCGGCGCATGTAGGACGACCGCCGACGCTGGAATGAGTAATACGGATCAGATTGCCACGGAATCGGCCGCTTCGCTCTCCACGAATTCGACTATCATGATTGTCACGCTTGCCATCGGAACGGTTGTTTCTATCTTCTTCGCCATTTGGATTGCCCGCAGTATCATGGGACCGATGAACCGCATTATCGCCGGTTTGACTGAAGGTTCCGAGCAGGTGGCTGCTGCCTCGGGGCAGGTTTCAGCCGCGTCGCAGTCGCTGGCCGAAGGGGCGACCGAACAGGCAGCGGGTCTGGAAGAGACGTCTTCGAGCCTGGAAGAGATGTCCTCAATGACCAAGCAAAACGCCGACAACGCCCAGCAGGCGAATGTCCTGGGCACCGAGGCCCGCAAGGCCGCCGATACGGGTAGCGAGTCGATGGGTCGGATGAATCAGGCGATTCAGGACATCCAGAAAAGTTCCGACGAAACGGCCAAGATCATCAAGGTCATCGACGAAATCGCTTTCCAGACCAATTTGTTGGCGCTCAACGCCGCCGTCGAAGCGGCCCGGGCTGGTGAGGCGGGCAAGGGCTTTGCCGTTGTTGCCGAAGAGGTTCGCAACTTGGCGATGCGGTCGGCCGAGGCGGCCAAGAACACCACGGTTCTGATCGACGAGTCGGTCAAGAACTCCAAGAACGGAGTGGATATTGCCGGCGAAGTTGCCAAAGTGCTCGACGAGATCGTTCAGGGTATCGGTAAGACAACCGACCTTGTCAGTGAGATCGCCGCCGCCTCGCAAGAGCAGGCGCAAGGCATCGACCAAGTCAACACCGCCGTTTCCCAGATGGACAAGGTCACCCAACAGAATGCCGCCAATGCCGAGGAAAGCGCCAGTGCCTCAGAGGAACTCAGCGCGCAGGCCGGGTCAATGAACGAAGTGGTCGCCGAACTCATGGCTCTCGTGGGGGGGGCTGCGTTACGTAAGAGCCAGCGTGGGCAAGGTGGACAGTATTCCCCTGCCCGAACTCAGACGAATCGTACGTCGGGTTCTCTTAATGCGGTGTCCAGAAAGCACGGTTTCGGCAAATCCGACGAAGCATTTCATCGAATCGCCGTGGGAGCAGGGACTGAATCACAACATGCGATCCCACTTGGCGAGGATGACAATCTGGATCACTTTAACGCCTAGCGGTTTGCGGGTCAGCTCGAAACTCCAGGTGGGTCAGGATGGCTCATCTGGAGTCCTGCTGATCCCTTGACTATTGCGGCAACCGCTTATGGCCCCAAGCCGACGTATGGAGGTTCGCCGGACTAACCGGGGTTTGAGCGTAGACGTATGACTGATAGTAGAAGGCAAGAGCACACAGTTAAGGATCTGCGGCACGATCACGTGCGAGCAGAAAGGCTCCAAGAAGAACTTGCGCGAGTCAAGCGACAGCTTGCCACCTGCGATCTCCCGGTGCATGCTGCGGTGAAAGCGCTACCTCCACTGGATGAGCGCGATGAGCCCGGTGAGCTCAACCGTGAGGGGACTGTCCCAGGTGCCGGCTCCCGAGATCCGTTCTCCGGCCGTGCGCTGTGGTAGTTGTGACCCGACACTCGTGGATATGGAGATGTCCTGCAAGAATGGCTATGAAGCGACTCGCGAACTCAGGGGCTTGGGGATAAGCGTATCCATAGGGTATTACGTCTACGGACACATGATATGTTGTTTCTGCGTGGATACGATTGCTTACAAAGAGCATGAACCTCCGTCGATGGATCACGGTTTCTCAAAGAAGTGTCCGAGTGCAGAACCAGAGATGTGTACTCTGTCGCCCGTGACATCGTGTCACCAAAATGTCTCCACAGACAACCATTTCGGTGAAAACCAGCGCGCCAAGATCCCCTGTCAATCGCAAAAAATGCAGTTTCGACGATTTATCGGTCGGGAATTCGGACTTGTTGCACGTTGATCCCCTCGGGGGAATAGCCTTCAATGCTGCTATGGAAGAATCCCTCCTGCCCGCCAGCTCGAGGCAAGTATGACTGACGGAACTGCTTCTACGCCGGTGTGACAATGCCACGCTGCGTGAGGGATGGCTTGTGGGTATTGCCAAGCCCATGGGTGCGAGCAAGGCGTGGCCAAGATTGAGAACTGACGCGCTAGGGTGTCTCGCTGTCTGGCAGCATAGTGCCTTCGTTCAAGGGATGATATGGGCGTCCCGAAATCAATCTTCCGTCTTGTGAGAATCCTTCCGGCCTGTCTGCCAGCCGCTCGACCAGGCATCGGCGCCACGTTTGCAGGGTCATCCGGTGAGAGGAGTCTTCTGACAGATCGTTCTCCTCGCGAGGATCCTTGTCGAGGTCAAATAACTGTTCCTTGCCATCGGTCGGTCGCCAGATGTACTTGTACCGGCCGTCTGTTAACGCGTGGTAGGCTTGAGCTTGACTGTAGCATGGTGCGTGCTCGAAGTGCAGGAACTTGCGAATCACCTGTTTCTTGCCTCGCAGAGTGGGCACGAGATTGACACCGTCCACATAGCGGGGACAGTTCACGCCGGCGACGGCCAAGAGCGTTGGCATGATGTCTTCCAGGCAGACCGGCTGGTGGCTGCGCTCGCCCGACTTGAAGCCCAAAGCCGGTGAACCGCTGATGATCAGGGGAATGTTCGCCGAGCCTTCATACGGTTCGCACTTACGGAAGTAGCCGTGGTCGCCCAGCATCTCGCCATGGTCGGTCGTAAAGACGATGAGCCAGGGCCGCCGAGTTTTCTCGCTTCGCGCTTTGAAATCACGGATCAGAGATGAGATCTGGCTGTCCAGATGCTCGATCAGTCCGAAGTATCCGGCTTGGGCGGTCTTGAGGATCTTGCCTTCAAGAACGACCCGATGACCCGCGCGGTCTCCCTCTGTAGACAACGTACTCCAGTCAACCCACGTGCCGCGCGCCGGCGATGGTAGTTCCCGCTGCATATACGCATCGAAGTATTCCTTGGGTGGAAAGAGCGGTGGGTGAGGCGCGTAGAAAGAAGTTGTCAAAAAGAGCGATTGGTCCGGCTCTGCTTCCTCGACGACCCGGCGCGACTGGGTGACGACCCACTCGGTCGGGTGCAGATGATCCGGGAGTGGCCAAGGCTTTGCCTGCCAGTGATTGTAGGTGAGGCCCAGTCCCGTCACGAATTCCCGGATATCTCCGATCTTCGGCATCGCGCGTTTCAGGAATTCGTGATATTCATCCCCGCTGACGTAGATGGACCCTAGGATCCTCTTCTGGTATCCACAGGACCCGCTCGCAGGGACCTGGTGCATGTTTCGGCCGACCAGTACCGTACTGTAGCCGGCTTTGCCCAGTAGCTCCGGTAGACTCGGCGTGGAAAACGGTTTGGCGCGGAACCCTACCACGCCGCTGGTCTGCGGAGAAAGGCCGGTCAGCAGTGCGTAGCGCGCCGGAATGCAGGAAGCGACCGGCGTATAGGCCCGTCGGAAGAGTGTGCCTTGCCGGGCCAGTTCATCCAATGTAGGTGTACGCACCGCCGGGTGTCCGAGAATGGACAGGCAATCTCCTCGCATTTGGTCCGGCATGATCAGCAGGATGTCGGGTTTGGAGACGGCTTCCTGGGCGGAGATTCTGGAGGTGTCCGGCAGTACCGATGCAACGCTCGCGAGCGCCACCGTCTTCATGAACACACGTCGCTGCATTTTCTCATCGCGCATGGCACTGCCCCGTTTCTCAAGGATTTTTACCGAGCGGGTCATACCAGCGTTTCAGCACGCCTTCGCCGGTTGTTTCCCTCAGTTGACTGACGTGGGTATCCAGCCAAAGAATGTTCAACGTGCCCCCGGTCTCGAACTCTCCGCTGGATCGTACGTTGTGCCGAAAGATGCCGCGATACCAGTGCGCGCGACCGGCGCCCTTTCGATAATGTGTCAGGTTCACGCCGGTGGGGCTGGGAGAGAGCATGTCCGAATTGCCTGCCTTGTTGCCGTGCTCGACTCTCGGTTCCATGTGGTCGTGGGCCACGATGACTTCGGAGGGGTGGGGGATGCTGATCGTCCTCTCCTGGGTCAGCCAGCCGTTAGCAGCGAATGCCGACGTGTGGATGAATCGATGATCGCCCCCGTAGAGCAAGTCCTGTGCGATCATCTCGCAGAAGTTGCGAAAAGCCGGACATCCGAACAGTTCCCTCTCTCGGACATAGTCTACGAAGGCCACGCCCCAGTAGGCCCGGTGAGCATTCGGTTTCAGAAGATTCCCATGATCATCCCACCAGAGATGGCCATTGGTGTTGCCGCTGTAGGTGTTCATGTTAGGCATTTTGTGGTCATTATCTTCCAGGTACATCAAGATACCGGTCCCCACTCCTCGGAGATTAGACCGACAGATCACGTCTCGTGCCTGATCCTTGGCCCGTTGAAGGGCCGGAAGTAGAATCGCCATCAGCAGGGCGACCACAGCGATGACAACCAGCAGTTCAATGAGTGTGAATCCTGCTCGATACTTCATAAACACCCCCTGTGTGCCGGACAACACGTCGGAAACCTGACCATCAGCTTAAGGTTTCGGGGGAAGAGCGTCAAGCAAGGGTTCTCTGCTGTGCTCCCCGGGCGGCAATGGCGCGGTGTTTTCTGGTGTCAGCGCTTCATTCCTAACTGAGCCCAAGAGTGGGAGTGCGGGGCTCGCAGCGTACCGGATGACAATCATTTCGCCGCAATTCTTCAGCCTTGTCTGGCTCTTGAGAGCCCGGATCCGCCACAATTCAGTCGCACACCCTCGTGACTGTCACGCGGTTGACGGACTTGACACTCAAGAGTACATGAGATAGAGTGACCCTGATATAAGGGGGTCGGTTTGCAACTGGCCCAGGACAGTTTGGGTCATAGGCTGCCTTCGTCATCGAAAGATCTGGAGGAAGGGAAGCTCCCGACTTTGACTGCCGCCGTCGGTGGGTTCTGCACGCGGGAACCTCGTGATGTCGTCGGGGCATAGAAGTCCTTGGTAATCGCCTAGGCACACAGCTGCAAGTGGGCCTATCTGGTTAAGGGCTTACCGGCTTGTGACAGCGCGTGGCTTCGCCCGCGAACTGCTGGCCGCAAAGGGAACCGAAGTGATCCGCCACTGGAGAACTGAGTAACATGGAAACATCGGGAGGCCGGTCTGCAGCCGGCCGAATCGGTTTGGGTAAGGTTGCTATGCACCTGTCCGGCAGCCTTGCCCGAACCGGCCCGAGATAGGACAGGTGACACATGGCGAAACGCAAACACAGGAAGACAGCATCCACACCACTTGAGAACGGGGCTCTCTCTCGAGAACAGATACTCCAGGAAGTGATCCGCCGACATCCCCCGAAACCTTACCCGAAATCTGTTGAGGTTCCGAAGTATCCCATTCATCCTCTAGACGGAGAGACGGAGGCCCTGGAGAGGGAAGAATACATGAGACTCTGCCGAGTGCTCGCACCGAGAGTAGACGATATCGAGGGCATCAGGCCAGATCGCACCTACCGATGGATCAATGACGAAATCGGACGGACTCAGTTGCGAAGGCAGATTCGCAATCTATTGACTGGGCCTGACCTCTATACCATCGAAGAGCTGCAGGGATGGACTGCCAGGCAAATTCTGCCGCACTTGGCAAACGCACGCCGGCTAGCGGACGATGTTTTGAGGGAGCAACAGAAAGCCGGGCTTCGGGAGGTTCTCAACCTAGCTCTCCAACATAAGGGCTGGTGGCAGGAGCAAATCCGGGCGGCCGTTGTCATCGTCAAGCAATACCATGAGGACCGCCAAGAAGATCAAACATCCCTTCGATCCCCGTTCCCCGAAATGCTAGATGAGGAGCTTGCTGAGTTTCGAATGCGCGATGTCGAAGACGTCCCTTGGGCGTGCTTTATCATCGGCATGAAGCTAGAAGGCGTATTTGGCTTGAGGGGTGCTCTTGTCCCGCAGGACATCGACAGGGATGTCGCCGCTCTCGGAGTGTATATCTACCCGAACGTTCACTACTATGCCAACGGACGAATGGCTCCGGATGAACTAAACGACCTGGCGATCATGATTCGCGCAGCATTATCCACTCACGTCCCTCCCCCCCCAACGAAGATCGCTGGTGGCCATGGTGTGCTATCCCCTTCCCCAGGCTCCAACGACAATCCTCCGGTGACAATCAAAGAGTTCCTCCAAGACTACTGCGAGGGAGAGTTGAGCAAGGCGCGCCTGGGGAGCCTGAAGGAAGCGTTGTTTGAGGCAGCCCGCGACGAGAGAATCGGACTGCCTCCAGAAGCGACAGGCTGGAAATCAGGGCAGGCAAAGCGATTCACACCAGCCTCGCTGGCCGGCCAGTGGAACATCTATAAGAAAGTCCTTCCGAGTCTTCCCGACATTAAGAACTGAAGCGCCGGAAAAAGCGCCGGAGCCCCATTCCCATCCTCCACCAATCGTCTAATCTGCAGGCATGGTAACTGCAGATAAGAAGATCGTTGATGCCGTGGAGATCGCTGACATGTTGGGTGTCACGGCACAGACTGTTCGCAAGTGGGCTCGCCGCGGGCAGATCCCCTCCATACGCATCTCAAATAGTGTGATCCGCTTTGCACCCGGCCAAGTGATGGAGGCAATCCAGCGGAGGGCGGCCCAGTTCCAGGAAGCCCCTTGATGATGTTCCGCTCACATTCCGAACTGCTGTCGCCGAGACTCCTTGACGCGTACCGCGACATCCTGGCCGGCGATTCCTGCTGCGGAAGATGAGAAACGAACCCCCTCCCCGAGGGTCAGAATCGATGGGGGCGGCAATCGACCCACTCTTCGAAGAACTCCTTAGCAACCTCAAGTGATTCATTCAGGAAAGGACTCCCATGCACCAACGTCAATCAAACCAACAACTGGCGACGATCGGCAACCGCCAGACGCTTCGAACTCTACTTGACAAGGGCAATGTCACAACCACCCTGGAGCGGGTGGCGACGAAGTGGCTCAAAGCCGACCAAGTCAAAACCCAGGCCCAGCTTGCCGTGGCCCGGAACCCTGGCTTACTGCAGTGCACACCGGCCAGTTTCCTGGAATCGATGGTTAGGGCAAGCGAGTTGGGCCTTCGCTTCGCCGGCGCCGGTGGAGAGGCCTACCTGGTCCCCTATAAGAACTCCTGTACGCTGATCATCGGCTATCGCGGCCTGTGTGCCCTCGCACGTCGCACGGGCCTGGTCACACGCATCGAAGCCCGCTGCGTCCACGAGAAAGACACCTTCGAGATCTCCTACGGTAGCGGTCAGCAGATCCGTCACCAGCCCCACCTGGGCATCGATCGGGGCGAACTGACCTGTGCGTATGCCATTGCCGAGCTCAAGGGCGGTGACATGCAGATCGAGGTCATGACGCGGGTCGACCTCGATGCAATCAAGAACCGCTCCAGGGCAGGTGATCGGGGCCCCTGGAAGACCGACTACGAAGAGATGTGCCGCAAGACTGTGGTCCGCCGGCTCTGCAAGTACTTGCCCTTCCCCGCGGCCTTTGAGGATGCCCTGGCAACGGCGGATCCGGAGGAACCGGAGGAGCAGGACTGCGATCGGCGTCGCCCCGTGGAGAGCACTACTTTGGCTCCTGATGACGAAGATCAAAGTGGAGCGGTCCCGGACGGCGTGGATCCCGCAACGGGCGAGATCCTTTGCGCCGATATCACCGAGGTTCTCGACGAACCAGACAGTCAACCAGGCCCGCAGACATTACCCCCCGGTGAGGACAAATACGCGGCGCAGAAGACCAGCGTCCTTGGCCAAATCTGGGAGGAGCTGAATATGCAGTTCCCCAGCGACACACCCCAAGACCAGGCTGGTCGACTGAAGGCTCTCAAGCACGTTTTCGGCCACACGAACATCGAGGCGATCGGGAATATGCCCATAGAGATTCTGAAGGCCGGTCTGGGGGCCCTCAAGAACCAAGCGGTCGCTGCAGAAGGCGAGTGACATCATGAGCGACCTGGTCCTCAGTCTCGACCCTTCCAGCACCCGCTCCGGCTGGGCTGTTATGTCACCACCAGAGCGGCTGATACAAGCCGGCCTCCTGCTTCCCGAGAAGACCAGGGCAGCTAACGAGGCACGCATTGACACCATGTGCGGAGATCTCCCCGAGCTGCTCGATGAGTGGAAGCCAGCCGTTGTGGTGATCGAATGGACCTCGGGCAAGGTGAACATCAAACGTCACAAGGGCGCCGGCGCTGGCCTAGCCGTGCACGGAGCGGCAACCGGGGCCCTGTGGCGGGAGGCGGAAGCCTGGAAGCGGTCCCTCCCAGCCGATCGACAAAGCCGAACCATGATCGCTCTGGTTCGCGAGAACGAATGGACCAGAGGCATCTCCAAGGCCAACCGCCAAGCCGCTGTGGCGGCAAACTTCCCTGCATATGCGGTCGACCAGGATCCCGGCGCCGACATCGCCGACGCGATTGGCCTGGGATCCTGGTGGTTGCGGGAACGGATGGCGAAGATGCTGAAAGGAGCCGCCTCTTGAACGGTGGATTCACTAAGCTGTTTTCGACGATCATCACATCGAGCGTCTGGTCCGAGGATGACAAGACGCGACTCATGTGGATAACGATGTTGGCCACGGCTGATCCAAAGGGGTATGTGGCCGGCACCATTCCAGGCATGGCCGCTATGGCTAGGATGTCTCTGGCTGACGCGGAGGCTGCCATCGCAAAGCTGTGCAGCCCGGACAAATACAGCCGAACCCCAGATCATGAGGGGCGTCGACTCTTGCCCGTTGACGGCGGATGGCAGATTGCGAACTACCTCAGATACCGCGATCGTCGCGATCCCGAGAAGCGTCGGCAGCAGAATCGCGAAGCTAAACGCCGGCAACGTGAACGGGAGCAATGTCAGCAAGACGTCAGCCATGTCAGCCAAATGTCAGCCCAAGACAGAAGGCAGAAGACAGAAGACAGAAATAACCCCCCTGTAGTCCCCCCTGAGGGGGAAGCCGATGGTGATCAGGATCTCTTCGAAAATTCGCGACCTCAGGATCCTCCCCAGTTGACTGCATCACCCAATGGTAGCATCACCTTCGATTACGACAGCGGCCAATTCGCAGGCATCACCGAGGAGCGGATGGCGACCTGGAGGGAGGCGTACCCGGCAGTCGACATCGACATTGAGATCAAACGGGCCGCCATCTGGCTCGTGGACAATCCCTCAAAGCGAAAGAAGCACCTCGGGTGGTTCTTGTCAGGGTGGTTCTCGCGAACGCAAGAACGTGGGGGCACCAAAGGGGGGCCAGTGAAGCGAGACCCGAAGCGGGGAGATCCCGACTGGCTACCCACCGACGCGGAGGCTGACGAGATACTTCGCGAAGCGAGGGTGACCCAATGACCGGCAAACTCGATGCCGTCCGCCAGAACAGAGATGCCCTTGTCCGTGAGCTTGAAGCAGTTGGCGCCAAGGTCACCACCGGCGGGATGCTCTGCCCTTTCCATGAAGACCATCGGCCCAGCGCCGGCGTCTACCAGGGCAAGGACGGCGCCTGGCGGTTCAAGTGCCAGGCGTGCGGCGTATGCGAGGACATCTTCGGCGTTCGCGCCAAAGCTCTAGGCAAACCGCTCGCAAAGGTCCTTCTCGAAGCAAGCCCGCACGCCGCCAACCCAAGCAGCCCCACACGGGCCCGTACAGGCCACCGACCGGCCGGCAGGGGCAAGGAGAGGGTCTACCGGGACATCGGACGCCCTCCGGGTCGCCCTGCCTGGTCAAATCGCCTCTGAGCACGTCTACGTAAAGCCCACCAGCGGCCATGTCGACCTGGTCGTGTTCCGAGTGCAAACGCCCGAGGGCAAGAGCTACCGCCCCGCTCACGCGATCGATGGTGGCTTCGCGCTCGGGACGCCGCCCAAGCCTTGGCCGCTCTATCATCGTGACGCCATAGAAGCCAGTGACACCATCGTCGTCTGTGAGGGCGAGAAGTGCTGTGACGCCTTGGCGGCTTATGGCATCGCGGCTAGCACGAATCCGTTTGGGGCCGGCAAGGCCGAGCATTGCGACTGGTCACCCCTGGCCGGCAAGAACGTGGTCCTATGGCCAGACAATGACGTCACTGGGCAAAACCATATGCGACAGGTCCAGGGCTTCCTCGAGTCGCTCGGGCCGTCACCACAATGCACGTGCATCGATCCAGCTGCTTTGGATCTTGCCGAGAAGGAAGATGCAGCAGATTTCATCGAGCAGCTCAAGACTACGGGCAGCAGCGATACAGAGGTGACAACCGCATTGCGGACCGCTCTCGACAGAGCCCGACCGCTGGGACCGCTGACCAAGCTGTTCGATCGACATGAACAGATCATCCGAGGAGAGTATCGCTGCATCCCTTGGCCGTGGTCGCTCTTGAGCACGCTGACCAAGGCCCTGCTGCCCGGAACGATCACGCTCTTCGCTGGAACCGTCGGCGCCTCGAAGTCGTTCATGTTGGTTCAGGCTGTTCGCTAGTGGCTCGACGACAACGAGAACGTCTCCCTCTTCAGCCTCGAGGGGGACAAGCCTTACCACCTGGCCCGGGCACTGGCGCAGATCTCTTGCGTGGGAGACGTGACGGATCCGGACTGGGTGGCGGCCAATGGTGACCGTACGCGCGAGCTCCTCAATCAGCACACCGACCGCCTCGAGCTCCTCGCCCGACACCTCTGGACCTCCGAAACGCTGGGAGCCGAGACATTGGAACAGCTGACAGAGTGGACAGCTACCCAGGCAAAGCAAGGTCGACGGATAATCTGTGTGGATCCCATCACCGCAGCTGCCCGGACAGGCAAACCCTGGGTAGCAGATCTCGCCTTCCTGCGATCGATCAAGCGAACGGCCACGGATTACGGCTGTTCCGTCGTCTTGGTGACACATCCACAGCGAGGTGTGACCGAACCGACCCGAGAGAACCTGGCCGGCTCGGCCGCCTACGAACGCTTCTCAGAGACCATCATCACGCTGGCCAACCACGATGACAAGGAAGCAACAGTCAAGACCTCGATGGGCACCATTCCGATGAAACACAACCGGACGGTACGGATCGAGAAGGCCCGGAACGGCCGAGGCACCGGCTGCCGGCTGGCATTCAGATTTGACTCCGATTCGCTGACAATGAGCGAGATCGGACTGATCGTGAAGGAGGACAAATGAGACCGTTAGGCTAGGTCGATGTTGAATCGCGTCGAGCGCAAAGCCTACAAGACTGGTCGCAAAAGAGCGTGACGTTGCACCTGTGCGAAAGGCTCAAGAACCCGTCTGGAAACCCCGGGACCTCGGGTCCTTCCTGGAGATGGAGAACACGCGGTCGGATGCTCGCCTCGCCCGGCTACTCTTGGAAATATTTTTTTGACTTCACATACAAACGTTTTCGCTAACACCCGGGTGGGGCCTATGGCTGCCCAGGGCAGGTTTCTGAGGTCGGCGAATGGTCTTTGATGCGTCCCGACCGTCTATGGAGGTAAATTCATGTTGAACG
>Ga0208279_1000681_pt1 | contig 23918 bp, 25 predicted proteins | sample AntAceMetag02UKM_FD_184766 | JGI IMG/M metagenome (GOLD analysis project Ga0208279, IMG submission 184766) | Saline lake microbial communities from Ace Lake, Antarctica - Antarctic Ace Lake Metagenome 02UKM (SPAdes) (version 2) | ecosystem: Environmental > Aquatic > Non-marine Saline and... | reverse complement strand
GTCACCAGTCAGTAACTCGGTGACCACTTGGAACTTTAATTTCGCTGAGTATCGCTTTGCCATATTTGCCTCCTCTGTGCAATTTCTATGATCTCACACTTGCCAGAGGAGGTCAACTTCACACAGTACCTACTGGTGCAACTTTTGGGGTAAATATCCAAAGCAGATTGGCACGAGCAAGCCTGACGTTAAGTAGGGTTTCCAAGACCCAAAGCGAAAATTCACGATGGCGAACCCTTCACGAGTAACAAACTTGATAGTTAATACCGTTGCCAACGCTGGCACCCACATGACTGCCGCGACGATCAACTGACCGTAGCTAGCGGGCAACTGCGTCATGCGGAACCCGCTCAAGATCAATCCCGCTTCAATCGCACAAGTGACAACAAACGTAATAGAGAGAAAGGAAAAGATACCCTTGGGGTCAAGCTTAGTATCTTCCATAGACGTATCCTTCTGTTTCAGCATTCCGGTAATGCGAGCGGGCTAACGATTAAGCTCAGCCGCCCACACCCCATGTGCGCGCGTAGATCACTTGTCTGGTCATCACTTTGTCAAGCGAGGTTCGTTCAATGATTAAGCTCAGCCGCGTCCGCTCCAGCGCGATGTTAGGCGCAGTTCACCATTGTGGGGGCACCGGGGACAAGCCCAAGCCCACCCCAGTGCCCGGTTGACTGTCAATAGTTCCGCAGTACAAGCGGCAGGTAGATTTTGTACTCCACCGCTGCGCCACACCAGAAGCCGGAACAGAGTTCAAAGCCGGTATCCGTAGCCGTCCCGACCACCGCCTGGCCGATGGTGGCGTCCAGGGCGTAGGGGACGGGATGATCGTGCACGCCCCCGCCGCCGATGACGTACCAGTCTATGGCTGGCGTCCCATTGGCCAGGACGACGCCGGACAGCCCTTCGACTACGCTCAGGACAAGCAGCAGGCTACAGAGGAGGACAGCGGCCAGCACGGTTATCTTTCGCTTGCTCATCGTTTCATCTCCTTGCGCACCACACTTGGCAGGCCGCCGGCTAGTACACCAGCACCATGATGTAGCCATCCGTGTCCACCCCGCCCGCCTGCCAGCGGCCGCAGTTAAGCTGGTCGTTACTGCTGCCTAACTGGCAAGTGACACCGTAATCGGTTTGACCGACTGCCATAGCAACCCAGTAACGATCGCTGATGTCGAAGCCAAAGTCTATGGTGCAGCGTCCATTGCTCGGTCCGGGAGAGGGGACGATGGCGTCGGAGGTAACGTTGTTGAAGGCACGAACGACACCTAGTAACCAATCATCGTTGCAGTCAACATAGACGGCCGCCTTGACCAGCCCATTGCCGGCGCGGTTCTGCTTCACATCCCCTTGGCCATAGATGGCTGCGCCGCTAGAGGACGTGGTCTGGCCGAAAACGCCGTAGGTGGTGCCGGTGGCGGCGGTGGCGTGGCCGTACACGCCGTAGCCGGAGGTGGAGGCGCTCGTGCCTCGGACGCCGTAGGCTTGGTTGCTGCTGCCGGTGGCCTCACCGAACACGCCACTGGCAAAGCTGTTGCTGCCGTCGGCCCGGCCGTGGACGCCGTAGGCACTGCCGGTGATGGCCTCACCGAACACGCCACTGGCCCCGAAGGCGCCGCTGTCGGTCCGGCCGTAAACGCCGTAGGTGGTGCCGCCTGTGCTGGCCGTGTTGTAGGCATAGATTGCGTTCCCATTGGTCTGCTCGCCGATCACCTGGGCACCCGGTTTCAGGCTGAGGGCGTATGGCACGGGCAGGATCTCCTGGCAGCCGATCTTCGTGCCGCCCACCTCTACTTCCAGCCACAGCCCCTGGCCGTTGAAGTGGCTATGCGTCACGTCCAGTTCCACGCTGAACAAGCCGTCGGTCACCTGGACGCCGCTCTCGACGATATCGCTGCCCACCTGGGTGGAGCAGGTATCGTCGGAGTAGAGGCGGAAGGTCATATCCCGGCTGCCGGTCACCGGGCTGCCGTTCTCCTTCAGCACGCCCTGATAACTGAACTTGCTGCTCACTGCCGCTTCAATGGAGAGGTCTCCTCGCGGCTGCACCTCCCCCTCCGGCGGCTCCGGCCCCTGCGCAAGACCCAGGCCCACGCTCCCTGCCGGAGCAAGGAGCAGGCCAACGACAAGAACGTACGGGAGAAACTTTACTGCTTTCATCATTTTACTCCTTTCGTTCAACTATTGATTCTGCGGACTTTGCCTCGCATAATACCTCGCGTGGTGTGTTTACGCGAGCGTTCTGTTGCATAAAACTCCTCTACGGCATTTTATTCGGACTTTTTCTCATATATCCCCCTTTTCGGTGTTTTATGCAGCGTTTTGTCCGCACAAAACGCTTGGCATAATCGGACAAAGCGTGTAAAAATAAGATGCGTGTCGAGAGCGTTTCATCTTTTTCCACAACACACGGCATCCGCTAGAAATGGGAGCGGCAGAAATCGAAGAGTTTCTCACCCACCTGACCGTGGACAAAAACGTGGCCGCCTCGACCGTTCGGCTGAGCTCACGGCGAAGCCCAGAACCAGGCCCGCAGCGCCTTGCTGTTCCTCTATCGTGAGGTACTCGATAAAGACCTGGAACGTCCCCTCGACGCCGTCCGGGCCAAAAAACCAAAGCGCTTGCCCACTGTCATGACCAGGGAAGAAGTCATGGCCGTCATCACCGCCTTGTCCGGCACAAACCAACTGGTCGCCAAACTGCTCTATGGCTCCGGTCTCCGCTTGTATGCTCCACCAGCAAGACCTGGTCAACGGCTATGGCGCCGTCTATCTCCCTACCGCCCTCGAAAGAAAGTACCCCAATGCCAACCGTGAGTGGTGCTGGCAGTACGCCTTCCCTGCCAGGAGCATCTCCAGAGACCCCCGCTCCGGCGTCATACGCCGCCATCACCTTGGTGAGAGCGGCCCCCTCGCCGTCCGCAGCCCTCTTGATCACCCCGGACGCATCTAAGAATCATATTTGAAATCCCAACAGCGCAAGTGGGGTGGCATTACCATGCCACCCCACCTGTTCCTCTCAACTCTTACCGCCCCAGCACTTCCTCAATGGCCAGTTTGCGCCGTGCTCGCTGCGCGCGGCGGTCGGGTGTGGTGAGTTCGAGCGCTTCCTTGGGACACCACTTGACGCACTGCGGGCCGTCTTCCTCATCTTCGCACTGGTCGCAGATCTCGGCCAGTTTGGTCTCCGGGTCGATCGAGATGACGCCAAAGTCGCAGGCCTCGATGCACCAGGCGCAGCCGTCGCAGCGATTGGCATCTATGTGGATGATGCCGGTGATTGGATCTTGAGATAGCGCGTCGCGCGGACAGGCGATGACGCAAGGGGCATCCTCGCAGGTACGGCAAGCCACCGCCGTCATCAGAATCTTATGCGCGCGCACCGTGCGGATGCAACTGCGAAAGGTATTGAACTCGCCAGTCTTGATGTACGAGCAGATGTACTCGCATAACTGGCAGCCCACACATTTGCTCGTGTCACACGTAATGTATTGGTACTTGGAAGTTGATGCAGGCATGGCTCTCTCCTATACCCCGATTTCCTCGGCAACGTCGTCCATCCCCAATGCAATCAGTTTCTCCTTGGGGATCAACCCGTCCTTGGTCCAACCTTTGGCCTCGTAGTAAATGTCCTTCAGGTACTCTAACTCTTCATCGGTCACCACGTACCCGGCAGAAGGGCCCACTTCCATCGGTTCGTATTGCCACCGGTAGGGCAGGTGATCGTCCTCGCGCGTCCAGCCCTCGCGGATGTTGAAGGCCTTCTTGATCGTATGGGCTCGCTCGCCGATCAGGTCCACGGCGTCGTAGTCGAAGTCCCAGCCGGTCGTGGCGTTGATCAGATTGGCGATGGCTGGCCATGCGCCTGCCCGGTCGGCCTTGCCGGTGAAGCAGCGGCGGATGAACTTGCACAAAGGCAGCGTATCGTACACGGCGGCGTACTCCTCGGTGCTCTTGGCCAGTCTGCCCCGCGTCTCGTCAACGCTGAAGCGGTCCACCTCTCCCTTGATGTCGGGGTCGTAGGCCGCCGTCCGGTTGTGGCAAGCGCCGCGCGTGCCTGCCGCCAGCCCCAGGGCAAAGGTCTTCAGGGTGCGCGCGTCGTAGCCGGGACATTCCAGCCCCTTGATGTGCATGGCCCACTTGTAGGTCTCGGTGCCGCGCTCTTCGTCAACCTGAGCGCTGGCGCGTTTGGTGCCTTCGGCCAGCAGGTTGCCCATGTACCCCTCGCGGTTAGCGATCATCTCGGTCAGCGTCACGACCGCCTCGCCGTTGCCGAATTCCGCCTCGAAACCATCGGGGTACTTTTCGCACTTGAAATCTTCCTTGGTGAAGACACCCCGCTGGTAACATTCCATGGCCCAACTGATGGTGACGCCTGAACTCATCGTGTCCAGACCGAACTCGTTGCAATTGGTGATGGCCTGGATGATCGCCGGGAAACTGTTCACGCCGCAGTTCGACGACAGAGCGTAGAGCGACTCGTATTCGACGTGACCCATTGCGCCGGCATAGGGCCCTTCTTTGACCTGCCCAACCTGCTCGCAGGCGATGGGGCATTGGGCACAGGCGATCGTCTTTGCTTTGTAGTGCTCGTGCAGGTACTCGCCGCTTATCAGTTCCGCATCTTCGAACGTGCCCTGTTGATAGTTGCGGGTGGGCAGGAGCCCCAACTTGTTCATGTTGAGCACGTTTGACGACGTCCCCAGGACGCGATACTTCTGCGTGTGCGGACCCTGGGCTGCCTGGAGGATCTCATAGGACAACTTCAACAGCGTCTCCGGATCGGCCACGCTGACGCCGTGCGTGCCGCGAATGGAAAGGGCTTTGAGTTTTTTGGAGCCCCATACCGCGCCGTGGCCGGTACGGCCCGCTTTCCGTCCATCGTTGCTCACGTTGGCGATGCGTGCCAGGTTCTCGCCAGCCGGCCCAATCGTGGCAGAACGCACCTGGTCATCTCCAAATTCCTCGCTGATCGCCTCTTCGGTTTCCGTGGTGCCCAAGCCCAGCAGATGAGATGCGTCACGGAACTCGATCTTGTCATCGTCAATGAAGACGTTGACCCATTTGTCGCTGGCTCCGTGGATGACGAAACCATCCCAACCGGTACGCTTGAGCGCAACCGGGAACCAACTCCCCGACATGCTGTCGCCGATGAACCCGGTCAACGGCGACTTGGAGGCCATGCCATATTTGCCTCCCACCGGCACCGGCGTACCGGCGAAGATACCATTGGCGATGCAAATCGGGTTGCCCGGCGAAAGCGGGTCACATCCCACCTCAATGTTCTCCCAGCAAAGCCGGCTGGCCATAGACACACCGCCGATGTAGATCTTGTACCACTGCTCCGGCTTGGATTCGACCCAAGTCTTGCGCGTGGCCAGATCAATGTGCAGAATCTTCCCACTGTAGCCATACATAGTTTTAACCTCCTGCTGATATAGACATCAATATGATTCGATCACCATCGCTGGGGCTGTCACCCATCTGGTTCGTTTTGATCATTCGCTTAACGTTTAGATTGAAGATGTTGGGCGACTGCAACGTCTCGCCATCAGGCTGGATCACGTTCCCGATCATTGCCGGATATCTGGTTCCCAGCAGCCGCACGATGTCACGAAACGTTGTGCCCTCTTCCAGGTCTAACGCGATTTCTTTTGCCCCGGCTGCCAGCCTGGAGAGCCCCAGAAGTTCCACGTGGATACGCATATTCACGCTCCCCAGGGCTTATCAAGCCCGTTTCCTTTGAGACGAACCGGCTTGCGCCGGGCACCTCCAATCCTGCTCGTTTCTTCTGCCGTGCCACCCATCATCTGTTTCGTCCTTGGCGCAAACTGCCCTCAGATCGTGAGCCCCACGCCTATGAACATGGCCACTGTCCACAAGACCAAATCGGCCTTGGTGACCACCAGAGCCATCCTGATGTAACGTCGAGTGGGCCACTTCAGTAGCACTACCGCCGACAGTAACAGGACTACGCCACCGGGTATGACGAGTATCGGGTAAGCCACCGATATGTTACCCAACAGCCATGGCAGCAGGGATAGAAAGGCCACCACCACAGCCAGGACACCAAACACGCACAGTGTGCCCGTCTTACCCAAGACCACAGCGATGGTTCGCGCCCCTCCCTGGCAATCGCCTTCGTAGTCCTCGACCGTCTTGAGAATCTCGCGACAGAATATGAATAGCAAAATCAACAGGGCAGGGACGAGCGTGGGGCCGACACCGCCGACCGCTATGCCACCATAGACCACGGTCAGGGCAGCCGCCACGCTGACCACAGCGTTGCCCATTAAGAAGGACGATTTGAGCTTCCATGAGTACACGTATAATAGCACGGCCGTGACTGCAGCTATGAGCGCCATCGTTGCACCGAGCAACGTGCTCAAGCCCAGGCCAATGGCCACGAGTGCCAAGGCCCAGCGCACTGCGGCAGCCGGACTCATTTGGCCGGACGGCAGAACGCGGAACGGTTTGTTGATGCGGTCAATTTCCATATCGAAGTAGTCATTCACCACGTTCCCAGCCGCCGTCAGCGTCGCTGCCACGGCTGCCGCAATCCAGAGCCGGGGCGTGGTGGACCTGGTGATGAGGTACCCTCCGAGGATGACGCTGCCCAGCGCGCTCAGGCAGTTCAAGGGTCTGGTTATCTTGATAGCACCGGCAATTGTTCGCACTGGGTTACCTCCTCGCAACGTGATCGGATAGGCGCACATCCAGCGCCTATCCAGGATGAGCTTAGCGATCTCGCGTGCAGCGTGGGGATGCTGGACCCTCTAAGTAGGTAGCAAAAAGTTTCTTCCACAAAAAACGGCACCTGTCGGCCAAAAAAGCGTAAGGAACTTTCTGTGACCTACTTAGATGAAAGTGTGCGTGTCCAAGAGCATCTTCACTCATTGCCCGTCCAGAACTCCTCTGGTAGTGACTCATTGAAGTCATCGCTAATCCAGATTGCCCCAGCGTGCAATCCTGCTACGCGCGGTGTGGTGAGCAGTGCAATTGGCGCCAAGCGGGCAATCGGTGTGCCGCCTTCCGCAAAGATGATTTCTGTGCCTGCGGCCACCAAAGGCAACAACTCTTTCAAAGATGTCTGTGCTTCGCGCACATCAATTGTTTTCGTCAACATCGCTCTCCTGCTTCCTGTGTCTTACCTACCCCCCAAAGAAAACCGCAGCACCGCTCTGCAACAACCCCAGAAACGGCGTTGGGTAGAACCCCAGCGCGAACACCCCTATTATAGTCAATCCCAAGACAACCGCAAGTGAGCTTGCTACCGGAAGCATGCCGGCCTCCCTGGGCGGTGCGATGTACATAGCACGGATGACCTTCCAGTAGCAGGCCAGCGAGATGACGCTGTTGATCACGCCGACGACGGCCAACCAGAGCAACCCCTCCTCAATTGCTGCGGAGAAGAGATACAGTTTGCCGATGAAACCGGCCGTCGGCGGGATGCCCCCCAGTGAAAGCAGGCAGATAATCAGCACCAGGGCCAGCGCCGGTGCTCGCTTGCTCAGCCCGGCGTAATCCTCGATGGCGTCGGAGCCGGTCTGGTTGGAAAAAGCGATAACGGCAGCGAAAGCCCCCAGATTGGCCAGCGCGTAGGCGGTCAGGTACAGCAACACTGCTGTCACTCCTCGGGGTGAGGCTGCGACCACACCGATGAGAATGTAACCGGCCTGCGCGATGCTGGAGTAGGCTAATAGTCGCTTGATGTTCTGCTGCCACAGCGCTACCAGGTTGCCGACCGTCATGGTGAGCGCTGCTAACGCCATCAGCAGCGTTCGCCAGTCCAGGGCCAGATTCTCCAGGTCTATCGGTAGTGCAGTCAACATCACCCGCATAATGAGCGCAAAACCGGCGATTTTGGGCCCCACTGAGAGGAACGCTGTGACAGGAGTCGGTGCACCCTCGTAGGCGTCCGGGGCCCACTGATGGAAGGGCACTGCTGCCACCTTGAACGCGAACCCTGCCGCCATCATGATCAGTGCCGGGAGGATGATCGGCCGCAACGTGCGCTCTGTCTCTCTCAGGGCTGCCGCGATACCGATCAGGTCCGTGGAGCCAGTCAGTCCGTAGAACCACGACATACCATAGAGCATCACCGCCGAAAGGGCCGCGCCGTACAGGAAATACTTGATCGCCGCCTCGGTAGAGCGCCGATCATCGCGCAGGTAGCCGGTGAGGATGTACGAGGTGATGCTGAGGAAATCGAAGGCCAGGAAGATCATGATCAGGTTGATCGCCGTGCCCAGCAGGCAGATCGCCAGAGTAGAGAAGAGCAACAGAGCATAGAACTCACCCTGGTGCCGGCTGCGGGTTCGAATGTAGACGTCGGAGGCGAGGACCACTAACCCCATCGCCATCAGTGCGACCATCTTGACCACCAATGCGAAGGGGTCACAGGAAAGCACGAAGAGCACCCGCGTGTTGCAGCCCCAGAGTGTAATCGTGGCGATCAGCGCGCCGGCCAGTCCTGCCAGCGCGGCGTAAGGTAGCCAACGTTTCTCATCCTGGCGCGGGCGGACCGCATCCAGTCCCAGGACGAGCAGACCGGCCAACAGGAGCACCAACTCTGGCGAGAGCAGCCATAGTGTCTGCCACAGTGTGAGTGTCGGTTCTCCAGAATCCAACGTCTGTCCTCCTTACGGCAACCCGTTCAGCAGAGCCGTCACCGAGGCATTGAACATATCCAGCAGGGGAGTGGGATAGAAGCCGAGGAAAACCATGATCGCCACCAGTGGCCACAGCGTCACCTTCTCCCACCATTCCATGTCAGGCAACTCGCCCCACCTCTCTTTATCAAGCGTGCCCAGGAAGATATGCTGCACGATCTTCCACAGGATACAAGCCGCCGTGAAGACCACGCCCAGTATGCCGATGAGAGCCGCGATGGGAATGAAGCGCACCGCACCCCGGAAGACGAAGAACTCGCTCCAGAAGCCGCACAGCCCTGGCAGTCCCAGCGAGGCGAAGCCGGTCACCATCATGATACTATAGTAATAGGGCATCTGAGTAGCCAGCCCGCCGAAGGCTTTCAGGTCGCGGGTGTGGGTCCGCTCGTAGAGGATGCCCACCAGGAAAAACAGCCCGCCGGTGATGATGCCGTGCGTGAACATCTGCATCGCCGCGCCGCTGAGCCCCGCCGCTGCCGCGTTGAGGGCTTCCTGAGTGTCCAGCATCCCGTAACCGGCCGCAGCCGCACATACTCCCAGCGTGACGTATCCCATGTGCGCCACCGAGGAATAGGCGACCAGTCGTTTAAGGTTCCACTGCGCCATGCACACCAGTGCCCCGTAGACAATACTCATTATTACCATGACGGGGATAATAGGCATCTGCACGACGAAATAATGGAACGGCCCAGGGAAGAGCGGCAACGCGATGCGGATCAGTCCGTAGGCTCCCAGTTTCAGCAGGATTCCCGCCAGCATGACACTGCCCGCCGTTGGCGCTTCGGTGTGGGCATCCGGCAGCCAGGTGTGGAAAGGAAAGGAGGATATCTTGATGGCAAAGGCGATGAAGAAGGCCCAGAAAGCCACGCTGGCCCAGGTGAAGTTACCGGCGAAAGGTCTGGCCACTGCTGCCTCCATAATCTCGAAGGTACCGGTCTGGAAATAGACGCCGATGATAGCCAGCAACATAGCCACACCGCCCACCAGGGTGTAAAGGAAGAACTTGATGGCCGCGTATTCCCGCCGTTCCCCGCCCCACACACCGATGAGCAGAAACACCGGCACCAGGCATATCTCCCAGAAGACGTAGAACAGCACCAGGTCGAGGGAGAGGAAGACGCCAAACATGCCCATCTCCAGCAGGAGGAACAGGAGGTAGTATTCCTTGACCCGTGTCTCAATGGTTCGGGCGGAGTAGAACAGCGAGAGAGTCGTCAGCAGGGCGGTCAGAAAGAGCATCGGCGCGCTGAGACCATCTGCCCCGAGATTGTACCAGATATTGAAAACCGGGATCCAGGGGTACCGCTCTGTGTATTGCATCTCGCCAGCCCCCGCCTGCGCCACACCCACCCAGATGATGGTTGTGAGGATGAGCGTCAGGAAAGCAAACGCGATCCCTACCCGCCGAATTGTCCTCACGTCCTCTCGCGGGATGACCATAATCAGTAGTGCGCCCACCAGCGGGGCAAAGAGGATAACGCTCAGGATTGGGAAGTTCACAGCACGCTCTCCTTATATCAGATTTGCAAGAATAGGATCACAAAGAACGTCGCCACCAACGCCAGCACCATCAGGAATGCCAGCAGCAGGTAGTCCTGCACCCTACCGGTCTGGGTTGGGCGGATGAACCGCCCGCCAGCCTGGATCGTGTCTCCAACGCCGTTCACCGCGCCATCTATCACCTTGAGGTCAACGACGTTGCTCAGGTCTGAGAGCCTCCGCGTGCCCAGTCCGGTCAGGTCCACCAGGCGATCCACGACACGCAGGTCGAGGATACCACTGACCTCGGAGATGCCCCTTCCGGCGCGGCCTGCCAGGTTGACCAACGCATCCACGATGTTGGCATCGAGCCAATCGCTGACCCGGGATACGGATCGCCCGAAGCGTCCGGCCAGGTTCACCAGTCCATCTACCACACCGTGGTCAAATGCATAGAACAGGTCGGCCAACAGGATAGAGCCGCGTATGAAGGTGGCCTGATAGATCTCGTCGAAGTAGAAGCGGTCGCGCATGGCCTCGTAGAGCCAGCCCAGCCATACCTTGCGCATCGTCCCCTCCACCCGGTCCATCTCACCAGCCTGCATCGGCTTCCAGCCGTAGACCAGCCAGCCCAATCCCAGACCGCCTAACGCGAAGATGAGACCCATTGCCAGGGGCTGCCACACGAACCCGTGCACCGCCTTCGACATGTGCCCGACCACCTTTGCCGCGTGCTCCGCCGCATGGCCCGCCTCAATCGTTGAACCGACGAAGTAGTGAAACCAGTTGGGAATCAACCCGCCGATGACCGGGAAATGCTCCGGGATACCGGCCCAGCCCAGGCTTATAGCGAAGACCGCCAGGATGATCAACGGCACGGTCATCGAGGGCACACTCTCCGGAACATGCTCGGCAGCATTGGTGCGCGACTGCCCAAAGAAGACCATACAGATCTGCCGCATGGTGTAGAAAGCGGTCAGGCCGGCAGCCGCAGCCAGTACCCAGAAGACGACAGGAAACGACTCGTAAGCCTGCGCCAGGATTTCGCCCTTCGACCAGAAGCCAGCGGTGACGAGCGGGAAACCGGAGAGTGCCAGGCCGCCGATGAGGAACGTCCAGAAGGTGCGCGGCATGCGCTTCGCCAGCCCCCCCATATTCCTCATGTCGTTTGGATCGAATTCTTCGTGTGGGTTGGCTGTCACCCGACCCCCCACTGCGTGGGGGGCTTGTTCGTGGTGCTTGTTCTCATTCTCACGGGCGTGATGGTGTCCGCGTTGCATGCCGTGGATCACCGACCCCGCACCCAGGAACAGCAGCGCCTTGAAGAAGGCGTGGATAATCAGGTGGAACGCGCCGGCCACGTAGGCTCCAATGCCCAGCGCGGCGACCATGTAGCCCAACTGGCTGATGGTGGAGAAGGCCAGCACCCGCTTGATGTCGTTCTGCGCGACGGCGATGATGGACGAAAAGATGGCAGTGAAGATGCCGATGGCTGCCACAACCGTCATCTGGAGACCCCCCTCAACCGCCGCGAAGAGCGGAAAGGTACGCACCACCAGGAAGACGCCGGCCGAGACCATCGTCGCGGCGTGAATGAGGGCCAAGACGGGGGTGGGGCCCTCCATCGCGTCGGGTAGCCAGACGTGGAGCGGGAACTGGGCGCTCTTGCCGACCGTCCCGCCGAAAAGCAACAACGCGATCACGGCCGCCAGCGGGAACTGCGTGCCCATGAAGGGGGTGTGGGCCAGGTACTCCAGCGTCTCGGGACTGAAGATGTCTCGGTAGGCGAGCGAGCCAACCTCCGAATAGAGCAGCACCAACCCCAGCATGAAGAACATGTCGCCCACCTTGGTCACCAGGAACGCCTTGAGTCCAGCCTGCATGGCGGATTTCTTCTCGTACCAAAAGCCGATCAGCAGGTACGAACAGGCACCCATGATCTCCCAAAAGATGAAGAAGGCCAACAGGTTGTTGAAGACCACCATGCCCAGCATACCGGTGGCGCAGAGAGACATGTAGGAGAAGAAACGGCTGTAGCGCGGGTCTACTTCGTCCGTGCCGAAGTTCATATACCCGACGCTGTAGATGAAGATCATCAGGCAGACCAGCGGCACCATGAAGAGCATCACGGCGGTGGCCGGGTCAACGTAGACACCGAGCGTGAATCGCTCCCCGCCAGCGGACAACCAGTGGATGAGCGTGGATTCGAAGGCATGCTCCCCGCCACCCACCGGGAGTGTCACCGCTCTCCAGAACACGATCTGCGCCAGCACGAAGGCGGCACCGATGCCGCCGATGACTAACGTGTGACTCAGCTTGCGGTTCCGGTAGGTGAACAGGGGGATAGCAGCGAAAGCAAGAAAGGGGAAGAGTGGTATAAACCAGGCAAGATTGAGAAGAGCAGTGGGCATAGGCATCTCGAATGCTACCCCTTGAGCAGATCAACGTCTTCCAGGATGACTGTGTCGCGGGTGCGCCATAAGGCAATGATGAGCGCCAATCCCACCACCGCCTCGGCCGCGGCGACAGCGTAGACGAACAGTGCAAATGCCTGCCCGGTCGCCCCCCCCGGCTCCAGGTAGCGCCAGAAGGCGACCAGGTTGATGTTGGCCCCGTTGAGCATCAGCTCAATCCCCATCAGGATGACGATACCGTTGCGCTGAGATAGGACGCCGTAGGCACCGATGCAGAACAACGCCGCCGCCAGCAGGAGATACCACGGTAGAGGGATCATTACTTCTCTGCCTCCAAAGGGATTAACAATTCATCGGCCAACTGGAAAGTGAATTGATCCAACAACGTAGTCCTCCGAAGATTGATTGGGAGCGCAGAACGATGGTTATTATAGCATGATCGGGGTCAAAGTGCCAACGATCCCAGCGTGAGAATACCTGGCTAGGCCCTTAAGAACTGCGCCACGTCGAGCACGAAGATCACCGCGCCGCCCACTTCAGAATCCTCCCGTGCCCCCCTCAATCCCCCCCTTATGGGGGAGGTGGGAGAAGGCGCAGCCAGAAACCGGGTTTTTCGGAAAAAACCCGGTTTCGTGATACTATCGTAGACGTCTGCTGCGAACGTTACTCTGCACCTCCAACACTTCCTGGGTGATGCTCTCCTGGCGGATAGCGTGGTATTGGAGCTGCAACCCCTCCACGCGTTCGTCCAGGTTGGCGATGGCGGCATCCATCGTCTGTAGACGCGCTCCCTGTTCGCTGACCATAGATTCAACCAGTGCCAGGTAGACCTGCATGGCCAGGTGTTCCCAGAGAAGGAAATCCTGGAGATCCTGCGGCGGTGTGCCCAGGATCAGATCCTCCGGCACTCCCCCCCTCAAGCCTCCCCCCCGTGGGGGGGATTGAGGGGGGGGACGCCAGACGGCGGCGAGATCGGGGGGTAGCAGGCGCACCTCGACCCGCTGGTAACGGCCAAATGAGACGAATTGATTGTAGATCAGGTAGAGCGTGTTAAAGGCTCTTGCCTCGTAGAAACACTTGACTCTGGCTACGATGTCGCGCGCTTCGACGAAGGAGACGGCATGGGTGAGGGGGAAATACTGTGCGTAGAGCAATTCACAGTCAGCGCGGCGAAAAAACCGTTCCCCATATCTTCCCAGGGCGATGACTTTGATCTCTCTTCCCATCTCTCGTTCGCGCTCGATAAAATCCATAGCGTGGGCCACCAAGCCGGCGTTGAATGTGCCGCACAACCCCTGGTCGGAGGTCAACGCGATCAGCCCCACGCTGTCTCCGGCGGAGTTTACGGTGAGCGAAGTCGAACCGCTCAGGGCAGGCCTCTTGGCGTCGGAGACACCTCTCCTGGAAAGATGATGTGCACCTCGCGTCAGCGGTGTGGGGAAGGTTGTGACCAGGGCGAGTTGCCGGTCCACGGCGACGGCGTACTCCTGCGCTGATTGAAGCCGCGCTCGCGCCCGCCGCCAGCGAATGGCCGACATGGCCCTGATGGAACGCAAAAGATGGCGAATGTCCTCCAGGCTCTGGAGACGGCGCTGTATCTCGCTGGCTACCTGGGCCATACCTGCTCCTTGAAACGGGCCAGCGCGTGCTGTAGCTCTGCCTCCAGGTGGGGGTTCCAGTGACCGATGGAGAACTCGGCCAGTAGGCCCGAGTACTGTTGTTGCAGGAACTTCAGCAAGAGGGTCTCGAAACGGCGCATTTGTTCGACCGGAACGTCGTCCAGGTATCCCCGCCCGGCAGCATAGATGACGGCCACCTGGTGCGCGACCGGCATGGGCTCGTACTGAGGCTGGGTCAAGATTGCGCGTACCCGCTCACCGCGCGCCAACTGCTCGCGCGTGGCTTTATCCAGTTCGGTGCCAAAGCGGGCAAAGATCTGCAGTTCGAGGAACTGGGCGATGTCCAGCGCCAGGTGGCGCGACACGGCACGCATGGCGTGGTTCTGCGCTGCGCCGCCCACGCGGGAAACGGAGAGGCCCACGTCTATGGCCGGGCGGACGGCCTGGTTGAAGAGTTGGGTGGTCAGGTAAATCTGACCATCGGTGATCGAGATGAGGTTGGTGGGGATGTAGGCGGCAATGTTGCCGGCCTGGGTCTCAATGATAGGCAGGGCGGTCATGCTCCCTCCGCCGTACGCAGGGGAGAGACGGGCGGAGCGTTCGAGCAGGCGTGAGTGCAGGTAAAAGATGTCGCCTGGGTAGGCCTCGCGCCCCGCCGGTCGCTGCAGGAGCAGTGAGAGTTGGCGGTAGGCGATGGCGTGTTTGCTCAAGTCGTCGTAGACGATCAACACGTCCTGGCCGGCGTACATGAACGCTTCGGCCATGGCGCAGCCGGCATAAGGGGCCAGGTAGGCCATCGAGGGCGGCTCCTCGGCGCTGGCGACGACGATGGTGGTATAGTCCAGCGTCTCGTGCTCACGAAACGTCTCCACGATCTGCGCCACGGTGGACATCTTTTGCCCAATGCAGACGTAGATGCAGTAGACGGACTGGTCACGCTGGTTGATGACCGTATCAACGGCGATGGCGGTCTTGCCGATCTGCCGGTCGCCGATGATCAACTCGCGCTGTCCTCGTCCCAACGGGATGACCGAGTCGATAGCCTTGATGCCGGTCTGCAGCGGTTCGCTGACCGGCGTGCGCTGGATAAAGGTCGGCGCACGGCAATCTATGGGGCGACGCACGGTTTTCTCTGTGGCTTCCAGCGGCCCCAGGGCGTCAATGGGCTGGCCCAGCGCGTTGACCACCCGTCCCAGGAGCGATTCGCTCACCGGCACGTCAATCACCCGCCCCGTCCCTTTGACAATGTCGCCCGCGTAGATGTTCTCGTCGGCCCCCAACAGCACGCAGCCCACATAGTCGTGGTCGAGGTCCAGCGCCAGGCCGTAGGTGCCATCGGGGAACAGGACCAACTCGTCCGCCATCACGCCGCGCAGACCGGAGACGATAGCCACGCCATCGCCCACCTGTTTGACCGAGCCCACACTCTGCGCCGACAAGTGGTAGTGATATTGGTCAATCAGCCCGCGCAAGGCCGAAACGTGGTACTCGGTCTCGAGACTGTACGCCAGTTCGATCTGGCGGAGTTGGTACTGCTGCTCATCGCCCAGGCGGGCGATGAGATCTAGCAGGTCGGCTGTGTGTAGTGGGGAAGATGTGACGGGCTCATTCATAAACTCAGGCATAGACCTCAGGCAATTTCCGCCTCGTACCGGCTGCGCAGTTGTTGGAGTTGCCCTTGCAGGCTGCCGTCAATCAGCATATCGCCGAGGCGCACCATCGCGCCGGCGATCAGACCGGCGTCAACGCGGCAGGCCAGATCAATGGGTTGGGATGCCATCGTCTCTAACGTGGTTGCAATCCGTGCCTTGTTCTCCTGGGCCAGGGGAGTCGCCGTGATCAGTTCGGTCGAGACGGTCTCTTCGCCGCTGGTAGAGATGTGTCCTTCCAACTGCAGCGAGCGCAATTGGTCCAGAAAGGTGTCCAGGTAAGCCTGATGTAGTTGCGGGTTGAGAACACCTTTTATCAAACGCTGGGTGAGCGTAGTTACCAGTTCGCCAATTCTGCTGCGATGCAGGAGCAGTGCGTCGGCGCGCTGTTGTTCGATCTCCTCTTTGGCGCGCGTGCGCATGGCCTCGATCTCCTGGTAAGCCTCCCGGAGCATCTGTTGCCGCGTTTGATCAATGACGATGCGGGCTTCGTTCTTGAGCGCCGCAATTTCTGCGTCAATGTTCTCGTGTTTTTTCTCGTACTCCAGCCGCAACTCTTCGACTTCACGGGTAGCCTTTTCTGCCTCCACCACTGCCCTTGTCACCCGGCTCGCGCGTTTATCGAGCGTCTCCTTCAATGGCTTGAAGAGGAAGCGGGTCAGGATGTAGGCCATGATGAGGAAATTGGCGATCTGGAGAAGCAGTGTGCTCGGGTTAATTGTCAGCATAATCACCTCACACGCGATCGTGCGCTCCGGTCTGAAGAGCCGGGGCTGAAGGCCCCCAGCGCCGCCTCTTCAGGGCGGCGCGGCCCACTACGACTACTCCACCTTGATAATGTACTTGAGCATCGGGTCTGCAAAGATCAAGATCAAGATGACTGCCAGTACGTAGATAGCCAGCGATTCCAGCATGGCCAGAGAAAGCAAAACGATACTGTTGATGCGGTCGCCCGCTTCGGGCTGCCGGGAAATTGCTTTCAGCCCGGCCGCAGCGACGATCGTCTGCCCGATGGCTGGTACCATAACACCTACGATGATGCCTGGCCCAGAGATCAAGACCGTCAACACGACAAAGATCTTATCCCACGGTAAGTTGTTCCAATCCATTTCATTCCTCCTCGTTGTGATTTTTTAATTCACCTTCCCGAAAGCTCCAACGCGACGGATTCTGCCAAGATTCTGGTCATACGGCAGATTGGAGCTGATCTGATGACCAGTTTTGAGCTTTCGGGAAGGTCATTGATCAATGGTGCGCCTTGACCGCTCCACCGATGTACACACAGGTCAGAAGCGTAAAAATGTATGCCTGCAACAGGCCGGTAAAGATGCTGAATAGCATCATCGGCACCGGCACAAAGAGCGGCATGATTACAAACAGGACGCTGATGACGATCTCCTCTCCCATGATGTTGCCGAACAGCCGGAAGGTGAGCGAAAAGGTGCGCGCAATCTCGCTGGCGATTTCGATGGGCAACATCAAAAAGATCGGTTCGACGTAGTGCTTGAGATAACCCCACAATCCGCGCATACGAATCCCGAAATAGGGCACGCTGAAGAAGACGACCAACGCCATGGCCAGCGGTGTGTTGATGTCCGGCGTGGGTGATTTCAGGCCTGGGAGCAGGCCAATCAGGTTCGCGCTGCCGATGAAAAAGGCCAGGGTGCCCACTACGGGCAGGAAGATCGCTGTGTCCTCGACCCCCACCATCTCGCGGATCAACTTTTCGATGGCCTCGACGATCCACTCCAGCATATTCTGCACCGGGCCCGGACGCAGTCTGAGGTTGCGGCCGATCATGTAGGCCCCTGCGCCGAGCAAGAGCATCATCGCCCAGGTATTGACGACCGTCGAGGTCACCTCTAGCGGCCCCACGGTAAAGACCACGTAAGGCGCAATCTCTTTGGCGACGTCGGGCTCTTTTGCTTCGCCGGCCGGCCCCTCCAGCAGGCCACTGATCACAGCCAGGCCAATGACCAGCGCGATCAGGAGCACCAGAGTACGCGGGTTATTTATCCTTTGCATAGTTCTCGCTCTCTTCAGTAAGGAGTAGGGAGTAGGAAGTAGGTTATCGGCGGCGCTCGGTGCTGGTGATGAGACCGTTGAGGAGGCGGCCAATGGTTTCTGCTTGGGCCATCAAATGGTCGTTCTTCCTACTCCCTACTCCCTACTCCCGACATACATAGCGTACAGATTGTTAAACGCCACAGCCACGCCCATCAGCAGCAGTGAGAGCGTCCACGTGAACTCTTTGTCAAACCTGTCGTCGAGATAGCGTCCCAGCAGCACGCCGCCCACGATGGGTATCATCAGGTTCCAGCCCAACGTGGTTGCCTGGGCGACCAGTTGCCAGAAGTTTTCCGGCCTGTCCTTCCCCCTGGGGGGGGGATTGAGGGGGGGCTCCCCCGGCTGTTTGAATGTTGGCTCTGATCGTCCGTCGTCCATTCTTCTTTCCATGGGGATTCGTAGTAGCGACTTCAGTCACTCGCTGTGGACGACTAAAGTCGTCACTACAAAAGCGGAGCCAGTTCCGCCGTCTCGCGCAGCGCCCGCTCCAGGGCCATCCGCGCCCGCGTGAACTCAATATGGGCTTCCTGGGCAATCTGGCTCAGCCGGGCGCGTTGTCGCTCTAGCGCATGTTCCAACACCGTCAGGTCTTCGCCTTTTTCGGCGGCAGCGGTCAACACCAATACCCGATCTGGTTGCAGAGCGCCAGGGCATCGTTGCACTTCAATCGTGCCCTGGTACAGGGCCACGTAGTGTGTGTCTCCTTGCTGGCGATAGAGCAGGACGCCGGCAACGACGTGCGCCAGGAAGGGCGCGTGTCGCGGCAGGATGCCCCACCAGCCGTCGGAGAGTTGCACACGGATCGCCTCTACGTCGGTGCTCAGTATAATCTCATCGGGAGTGATAATCTCCAACTGCATTGTCTTAGTCAAGGCGCCGCCGTGAACAGGCGGCGCTGGGTTGCGAACCTGCCCAGCACCGGCTCTTCAGGCCGGTGTACTGTCTCGCCTGCGCAACACGCTATTGATGTCGCCGGTCATGTAGAAAGCCTGTTCAGGGACGTCATCCAACTCGCCGTCAATGATCATCTTGAAACCGCGCACTGTTTCTTCGAGGGGCACAAAGGCCCCCGCATGCCCGGTGAACTCCTCGGCGACGAAGAAGGGCTGGGTGAGAAAACGCTGTATCTTGCGCGCGCGCAGCACCAGCAACCGGTCTTCCTCGGCCAGTTCCTCGATGCCCAGGATGGCGATCACGTCGCGCAATTCCTTGTAGCGCGTCAATATCTCGCGCACGTGCGTCGCCACCCAATAGTGCTGCTCGCCGACGAAACGCGGGTCGAGGAGGCGCGAATTCGATTCCAACGGGTCAACGGCCGGATAAAAGCCCTGGCTGGCAAGTTGGCGCGACAGGACCACCGTGGCGTCGAGGTGCGCAAAGGTCGAAGCGGGCGCCGGGTCGGTCAAGTCGTCGGCCGGCACGTAGATCGCCTGAACGGAGGTGATGGCAGCCCTGGACGTAGAGACGATGCGTTCCTCCAGCGCACCCACTTCGGTGGCCAACGTGGGCTGGTAGCCCACGGCGCTGGTCAGTCGCCCTAGCAGGGCTGACACCTCGCCGCCAGCCTGGATATAGCGAAAGATATTGTCAACGAAGAACAATACATCCTGATGCTCGACGTCGCGAAAGTGCTCGGCCATAGTCAGGGCCGTGAACGCTGCCCGAAAGCGTGCCCCCGGCGGCTCGTTCATCTCCCCAAAGACCAGCACGGCATCGTCGAGCACGCCCGTGCGCTTCATCTGCAGGTAGAGTTCGTTCCCCTCACGGGTGCGTTCGCCCACGCCGGCAAAGACCGAAACGCCCTGGTGCTCGGCCGAAGTGTGGCGGATTAGTTCCATAATCAGCATTGTCTTGCCCACCCCGGCGCCGCCCAGCAGGCCGATTTTGCCGCCGCGTACGTAAGGGGCCAGCAGATCAATGACCTTCAGTCCGGTGACGAATATCTCCGTCGAAGGATGCTGCTGGACGAAAGGGGGCGGCGGTTGGTGGATACTCTCCATCTGCGCCTCGCCCAGGGCCGGCCCCTCGTCTATGGGCTGTCCCAGCACGTTAAACACGCGCCCCAGCGTCTCCCTCCCCACCGGCACCTGTATCTGAGCGCCGGTGTCCTCGACCGTCATGTAACGGCGCAGCCCGGCCGTTGGTTCCATCGCAATGCCACGCACCATGTGACGGTCGAGATGTTGCAGGACCTCAATGGTGACGTTACGCTGGTCGTAACGAACGACCAACGCACTCAATAGGGCTGGCAACTCATCACCCGCAAAAGAGACGTCTACCACAGGGCCGATGATGCGCGCGATGGTACCAAGCCTGGGTTGTGGTTCGACTTTGCTCACCACAGGTTGTGCGCTCGGTCGTATGCTTTGTTGTGTGCTCATGGTTCCCGCACCCGTTGGAGAGAAACCAGGCTTTGCGGAAAAAACCCGGTTTCACGTCAGGGCAATGTGAATGCGTCACGCAACGCACTGACAGCGTCGTCCAGGCGCTGGGCCTCGATCACGCAAGTGATGGTCGAGAGAGAGGTGCTGATGGCGCGGATGTTGATGTCGCAATCACCTAACGCCTTACACATCCGGCTGGCGACGCCGCGCTGTTCGCGAAAATCAAGGCCAAAGAGACTCACCGATGCCACTTCAGGGTCGCTGGTTACGGCTTTTCCTCCAATCTCATCTTGTATACACTCGACCACTGCCAGTGCCTCGCTCAGATCATCCCGGTCCACGCACAGGACAATGAGATCCTCTTTCTCCAGGTCAATCAGGTGCACAATCAGTTCGACATTGACCCCCTGGTCACTCAGCGCAGAGAAAAGCCTGCCGCCCACGCCTGGATGTGACGGAATGTCCATTACGCCAATCATAGCCAGGTGGTCATTCTGGATCAAACCACCGGCCTGGAGTCTGCTGTCGGTCATCGTTTCACCTCCACATCGTATACCTGGTAGGACGGGTTAGTGGTGACAACCTGGCCTCGGCCGCTTCCCGGCCCGTAGCGACGATCTGCCCGGCCCACACGTGCTCGGTATTTAGGGCAATCGCATTTATCCCATTCGCTCGGCCTGGATCGCCAGATCCAGGCCCTAGCCACTGGATTTGGCAATCCAGCGGGAGCAAAAAGGGCTTTTCGGTGTCCCAAAGTCTGCCCGACATTATAAATGCGATTGCTCTGTGCTCGGTATAGAGACAATGCCGCTGCAACTCTGGGCCAGCGGCGCTTGGTAACGAGGAGATTGTAGCACTCAGGTTAGGTGTTGTCAAGATGGTTACTGGACGTTGGACAAAGTGGAGGGGATGCCCTACGAGGGCACGCTGACTCGTGGCGACGAGGTGCACACTGCCCGCGAGTGCTGGGACGACGACCTCAACGGCCTGGTCTCCGATAACGCCTGTTAATCCCTTCCCCCTGTGGGGGAGGATTGGCGGTCGTGATAGTGGATCAGACCATGATTGGCGGGATACGCAGCGCGGGTCGCTTTTACTGCCTGCGCGAGGAACAGAAACAACCTGACGTGCGCCCGTTGGACGCACGTCAGGACTGCCCATTGTGCGGGATGTCAGCTTTGGGCCGGCGGTTCCGCCATCGCCTGGCCGGCGTGGGCGACCAGCGGCCGCACCAGGTTGACGAACTCCATGGGGATGACGAACTTGGTCGCCGCCCCCTCGCCCAGCGCTTTGAGTGCCTCCAGGTATTGCAGCGTCAGCGTCTTGCTGTCAACCCCCTGCGCCACTTTGAAGACCTCGTTGAGCGCCAGCGCGAACCCCTCAGCGCGCAGGATGGCCGCCTGCCGGTCGCCCTCGGACTGGAGGATGGTCGCCTGTCGCTCTCCCTCGGCGCGCAGGATGATCGCCTGCCTCTCACCTTCGGCCACCATGACCGCCGCCTCCCGCTTGCCGTCGGCCTCGGTCACCGTGGCGCGCCGGTTGCGCTCGGCCGCCATCTGGCGGGTCATGGCCTCCTCGATGGCGCGCGGCGGGATGACCTCGCGGATCTCGACCGCCATCACGCGGATGCCCCAGCGGTCGGTGACTGTGTCCAGTTTTTCGTGCAGGATTTTGTTGATCTCGTCCCGCTTGGAGAGCACGTCGTCCAGCACCATCGCACCCACCACCGCCCGCAGCGTGGTGATGGCCAGGCCGCGCGCTGCGCCGGTAAAGTTCTCCACCTCAAGCACACTGCGCACCGGATCGATGACTTTATCGTAGACCAGAAAGTCAATCGAGACCGAGGCGTTGTCGGCGGTGATGCAGGTCTGGGGTGGCACGTCGAAAAAGACCTCGCGCAGGTCAACCATCATCCCCCGGTCCACGAAGGGGATCAGGAAAACCAGCCCTGGTCCTCTGGGGCCGACGCAGCGCCCCATCCGGAAGACGACCAGCCGGCGGTATTCCGGCACGATGCGCACCGCCATCGCCAGCACGATCACGGCCAACAGCAACAGCAATGCAATCAAAATTCCAGTTCCCATTATGTACCTCCTTGATTTTCTCGTTCTTCCTCTTCAGGTTCAACTCGTGCGACGCGCAGCCGCACACCAACAATGCCCACGACCTGCACCGGCTCGCCGGCCCGGATCTCCTCTTCGACGGCCACGGCGCTCCAATCCTCCAGTTCGACGCGCACCTGCCCCTCCGGCATCAGGTCGGTGCAGGCGACGCCGCGCCGGCCCACCAGCCGCTCCGCGCCGGACTGGGGCGGCAGGCGCTTGGCGGTGATGATGGCCCGCAACACCAGCAAACTGAAGGCCAGGATACCCAGCGACATTGTGCCAATCAGCCACGGGCTCACGCGCAGGTCGGGCGCGGCGGGCGAGGTGGGGGTGAAGGGGGAGAAGAGCAGCAGAGAGCCCAGGATGAACGGCGCCAACCCGGCGACGGTCACGATGGCCTCCGTCTCCGTGAACAGCCCGATGGCGAAGAACACGACCGCCAGCGCCAGCAGCGCCACGCCCGCCCAGTTGACGGGCAGGCTGCCCAGCGCCATAAAGGCCAGGATGAAGCAGACAACGCTGGCGATCCCAGGCACACTCAGTCCCGGGTCGGATAGTTCGGCCATCAGGCAGAGAGTGCCGATGGAGAGCAGCAAGTAGGCGATATTGGGGTCAGTGATGATGTGCATGAAGCGCTCGATCAGGTTCATAGGATGGCGCTCCACCGGCACGCCCTCGGTGCGCAACACGACCGTTCCCCACGCCATAGTGACGTTGCGGCCATCTATTTGGCGCAGCAGGTCGTCGAGGTCGGTGACAACCAGGTCAATGATGTTCTGCTCCAGCGCCTCGCCGGCGGTGACGGAGAGATTCTCGCGTACGGCGCGCTCGGCCCATTCTGCGTTGCGTCCGCGGGCGGTGGCCACGCTGCGCACCAGCGCCGCCGCATCGCTGGTCATCTTTTCTTCCATCTCCTCGCTGATCTCGACATCGCTCCCCAGGGGGACGGGATGGGCCGCGCCGATGTGCGTGGCCGGGGCCATCGCCGCCACGTTGGCCGCCAGGGTGATGAACATGCCGGCCGACGTGGCCCGCGCGCCGCCCGGCGCGACGTAGACCACCGTCGGCAGCGGCGACTCGAGCAAAGCCTGCACCATCTCCCGCATCGAGGATTCCAGGCCACCGGGCGTGTCGAGCACCAGCACTACCACCCGCGCCGCCTGTTGCCCAGCGAGGCGCAACGTGCGGTCGAGATACCGCGCCGTGAGCGGGTTGATCACCCCCCGCACCTCAATGACGATGATCGGCCCCTGGCCCGGCTGCGCCATAGCCGGCAGGCCTCGGCCTGAGCCTTCGGCCGAACGGCTGGCCAGCAAGAAGAATGCCAATAGCGTCAGACTGAGTACGCGCTTCATCGTTCCCTCCCCCGTGTTCCGAAGTATATCACCAATGGCGGGCTGTGTCAACACTACGTATTCCCTCAAGTATAATCGCACCGAAGGCAGTTCGTTCCCTCAAATGAAAATCGCACTAATGTGGTATCATTCCCTCAAATGATAATCACACTGGAGGAAATGATGTCCAACAATG
>Ga0208279_1000676_pt1 | contig 24080 bp, 18 predicted proteins | sample AntAceMetag02UKM_FD_184766 | JGI IMG/M metagenome (GOLD analysis project Ga0208279, IMG submission 184766) | Saline lake microbial communities from Ace Lake, Antarctica - Antarctic Ace Lake Metagenome 02UKM (SPAdes) (version 2) | ecosystem: Environmental > Aquatic > Non-marine Saline and... | reverse complement strand
GAGGACAACAAGAGATACATTCATTTTTATTCAGCTCGACCTTTTTCTACCGGTCAAACCGGCCGTATCGGCCGTGCTAACCGTCGCGAAGTTGGTCACGGGGCTCTAGCCGAAAAAGCCTTATTACCGGTTATCCCTTCGACCGAAGAATTTCCCTATACTATTATCTTAAACTCCGAAGTTCTATCCCAAAACGGTTCTTCTTCCATGGCCTCTACCTGTGGTTCTACTCTTTCACTCATGGACGCCGGTGTTCCCATCAAGCACAAAGTAGCCGGAATCTCCATTGGTATGATCTCTGACGATAAAGGCAAATATGTTCTTCTGACTGATATCGCCGGCATCGAAGACCACAATGGTGATATGGATTTTAAGATCGCCGGTACCAGAACCGGTGTTACCGCCATTCAACTGGATATAAAATCTGCCGGTTTGACCTACTCCCAAATAGAAGAAGTTTTCACTGCTTCTACCAAAGCTCGACTGGGAATTCTTGATTCAATGGATCAAGCTTTAACTGAACCGCGTCAGCAACTATCCCCCTATGCTCCCAAAATCGTCATGGTTAAAGTTCCCACCGAGAAAATCGGTGATATTATTGGATCCGGTGGCAAAACCATTAAGGCGCTGATGAAAAAATATGAAGTGGAAATTGATGTTAACGACGAAGGCCAGGTATCGATCTCTTCTATGGATGAAGCCAACCTGAAACAGGCCGCTTTTCACATTGAATCCATGGTTAGAAAAATTGCCATAGGCGAAGAATTTGACGCCGTTGTTACCAGGGTGGAAAACTATGGCGCCTTTGCCGAATTTTTACCCGGTCGTGAAGCTCTGATTCATGTCTCCGAATTGTCTTCCGGTTTTACCAACGATCCCTCTCAAATAATCAAAATTGGTGACAAAATCCATGTTAAAGTGCTTGGTTTTAATGAGAATCATCAGATAAAATTATCCGCCCCTGAGTTTAAGGCCGCTCATCCCGGTACCACTGGTGCCAATCCTCGGGCCCGCCAACCTGTCTACGATCGAGCTCCTCGCTTCAACAAATTTGATCCCAGTCTCAGATCACAACGACCAAAGCCCAGGCGATAATCCCTAGTGTATACTTTTTATAATGGAACCTAAACTTTCGACCCAGTCTGCTATTGACAAATTGGTTCAAAAAACCCAGTCGGTCAAGCTCCCCCCTCAAATGGGGGAAAAATTAGAGGAGATATTTTTCCAGTTACAAATCAATGCCCACTCACCGGAAACTTTTTGGCAAAACTATCAGTCCTTTTCTCGCTATGTTTCCTGGATTACTTCTCTGCCCTGGTCTTATCAAAGTCAAGACGTCCTTGACCTTGATTTTGCCCAAGAAAAACTGGACCAACATCACCACGGTTTACAATCAGTCAAACAACGAATATTAGAACATATTTCTGTGTTAATTCTCCAAAAAAATCGTCAAAACAATCAAAGTTATCGGGCCCCTATTCTGCTCTTTTCCGGTCTGGTTGGCACCGGCAAGACCACCATTGCCAAATCTATCGCCGCCGCCCTGGGTCGTCAGTTTATCCGCATTCCATTCGGTGGGCTGGGGGACCCTTTTTATCTTCGTGGTCGGTCCCGTTTGTACTCTCAATCCGAACCTGGAGCCATAATTAAAGGATTGGCCCAAAACAAAACCAGGAATCCGGTTATTTTGTTAGACGAGATTGATCGGGTGGCTGACGATTCTCTCAACACTATCATGGGAGTTTTGGTCGAACTCCTTGATCCGGAACAAAACAATCGTTTCATCGATCACTACATTGATAATCCTTTTGATTTATCACAGGTCTTTTTTTGTGCCACTTGTAATAATACCGGTCGAATCGCCACTGCTGTCTTAGACAGACTCGAAGTTATCGAAATGCCCTCTTATTCAGATGAAGAAAAAACCGCTATCGCCAAAGATCATCTTTTGCCTCGGGCTCTCAGAGACACTGGTCTGTCTCCGACCGAGCTCCAGATTTCACCCTCAGTCTGGCCCCAGATTATTCGGCCCCTAGGTTTCGATGCCGGCGTCCGTACCCTCAAAAGAAATATCGAAGGTCTTTGTCGCAAAACCGCTCACCTGATATTAGAAAAGAAAGTAGAGAAAGTCATGGTAGATGAATCGAACGTAAAACAATTTATTCCTCAATGGTAAAAAATAAAAAAGACAACTCACTTTTACTGATGATTCTTTTGTCCATTATTTTCACCGCCGGACTTTTCTTCATATCTTTATATTTTCAAAACCAAGCTCGCGCCGTCGTTTTTCCTTCTCCTTCTTTTACTCCTTACTCTAGCCCTTAAATTTCTCGACTGATGTCCGTCACTAACTCTCAAAAACTAAAATACATCGCCTCTTTGATCAAAGATTGCCACAAGTGTTCCTTATATAAGACCGCCACCAACCCTGTTCCCGGCGCCGGTGATCCCAACGCCAAAATTGTTTTCATCGGTGAAGCCCCCGGATACTACGAAGACCAGCAGGGTCTTCCTTTTGTTGGTCGATCCGGTAAACTTTTAGACAAACTTTTGGCCTCAATCAATCGAGAAAGAAAAGATGTTTTTATCTGCAATATTTTAAAACACCGTCCCCCCGATAATCGTAATCCCCAACCGGACGAAATCAAAGTCTGCACCCCTTTTTTAAAAGCCCAGTTGCAAATTATCAAGCCACCAGTTATCATTACCCTTGGACGCTTTGCTCTTAACTTCTTTTTTCCGGCTGATTACATCGGTCAAGTCCGCGGACAAATTAAAAAACTTTCTTGGCAGGGGATTGATCTAACCATAATTCCGGTCTATCACCCCTCCGCCGGTTTGCGTAATGGTGCCATGCTGACCGCTTTACAAAATGACTTTAAACAAATAGGCAAATTTTTAGATAAAATTAAATAATCTGTCATACTGAACCGCCTGCCCACTTCTAGTGGGGACTCAAAATGACAATAAACAAAAACTATGAATACAAAAAATAATATGAATACAAAAAACAGAAAAATCAATATACAACAAAATTTTTCCAGATCGGTCAATCCGGTCCGCAGCTTTAATAAAAACCATGACTCAGTCAGAATTTCCTCCCTGGGAGGCTTTGGTGACGTCACTCAAAACATGTTCGTTTACGAATTTATTCCCAACGGAGATTTCAAAAAAAGCCAAATTATCATTGTTGACTGCGGCGTCGGTTTTCCCGAAGAAGACGATTTTGGCGTCGATCTACAAATCCCCGACACTCATTATCTCCAAGACAAAAAGGACAGAATCTTGGGTATTTTCATTACTCATGGCCACGAAGACCATATTGGGGCTGTTCGTTTTATCTTGCCTCTTTTGGGAGACAAAATTCCCATTTTTGCTCCTCGTCTGGCCACCGCTTTTATAAAAGCCAGATTAGCCGAAACCAAGATTCGAGCTAATATTCAAACCTATGATGACGCTACTCCTCCTATCTCTAAGGGTGTTTTCACCATTGATCCGGTTAGAGTGACCCACTCTATTCCCGATACTTACCACTTTGCCATTACCACCCCTATTGGCATTTTTTATCACGGCTCAGATTTCAAATTTGATGTTTTACCCCTATTTGGTCAGCCATCCGACCTCAACCATATTGGTAAAATCGGTGACAAAAAGGTTCTTTGTCTCTTGTCAGATTGTCTTGGAGCCGAGTCTCCCGGATTTTCCCCCTCAGAAAGATCTTTAGCTGAAAAGTTCAGACAAAAAATAACCCCGGCCAAAGGTCGTGTTTTTGTCACCTCTATTTCCAGTAATATTGTTCGTTGGGGCCAAGCCATTGAGTATGCCAAGTCGGTTGGTCGCAAAATCGCCATAGTCGGCATGTCTATTGATCGGGCCATTAATATAGCCAAAGAATTGGGTTATCTAAACCTAAACAATTCGGATATTGTCCCGATTGAAAGAATAAAAAATTTCCCCGATAACAAAATTATGCTCTTAGTGGCTGGTTTCGCCGGTCAACCCAATTCGGCTTTAAGTAAAATGATCATGGGCAAACATCGTGTCAAAATGAAGCCGGGAGATAAAGTTATTTTCTCTGCTCCCGATTATATTCCGGGTACCGGCAGCAAGATTAACACCATGATTGATAACTTATCCAAAATGGGAGTGGAAGTCTCTTATGGTAGTGAAAAAATCCACGTCTCCGGTCACGGTTATCAAAAGGAGCACGCCATTCTGATAAATTTACTCAAACCCAAATATTTACTTCCCATTGGTGGAAATTTTCGCCATGTCAAAGCCTATCAGGGTTTGGCCAAAAATCTGGGATACCAAGACGATCAATTCATTAATCCGGATGTTGACGCCGCCGTTACCTTCAATGGCAATGGTACATACGACACCAAATTCCGTCTCTCTTTGAGAAAAGTTCTTATTGACGGTTTTGGAGTGGGGGACGTCGGTACCACTGTTTTGCGTGATCGTAAACTTTTAGCCGAAGACGGCATGTTTTCGGTGGTCTTACTGGTTAACGCCGCCACCGGTCAACTCACTAAAGATCCGATTATCCTCAGTCGCGGTTTTGTTTTTGTCAAACAACACGGCCAGTTAATTAATTACCTACAAAAGGAAATTGTCAACAGATTCAATCAAGTCACCAGTAAACCGGCCAATTTCGAATTTATCAGAGAAGAAATCCAAGCTCACATTGAAACCATTATCAAGAAGAGAACCGACCGTCAGCCCATGGTTTTACCTCTGATAATCGAAGTTTAGTATAATAACTCATGCTTTACAGCCAACTTTTTGGTAAAACCAGTAAAAATGTTACCGTCGATGCCGACAGTATAAACGCCCAATTGCTCAGTCGTGCCGGTTTTATCCAAAAACAACTATCCGGTGTTTACAACTATCTGCCTCTGGGTCTTAAGGTCTTAAGAAAAATCCAGCAAATTATCAGGCAGGAAATGGACGCTATCGGTGGTCAAGAAATCCTCATGCCGGTTTTATCTCAAGAGAAAGATTGGGTTACCACCAAGCGCCACCGCATGGATGTACTCTTCCATCTTCAAAGTCAGGCTGGCACTTCCTTGGTTCTCAATCCTACCCATGAAGAAATAGTTACTCCCTTGGTCAAGAAATACACCTTTTCCTACAAAGACCTGCCCGTTTCGGTTTATCAAATTCAAGACAAATTTCGCGACGAACCTCGGGCTAAATCCGGCTTGCTTCGTGGCCGGGAGTTTAACATGAAGGATCTCTATTCCTTTCACAAAGATTCCAAAGACCTTGATTCTTTCTATCAACTGGCCCAAAAAGCCTATTTCAAAATCTTTTCCCGGCTTGATCTCAAACACACCATTCTCACTTTTGCTTCTGGTGGCAGTTTCAGTAAATATTCTCACGAATTTCAGACCATCAGCCTCACCGGAGAGGACACTATTCATTATTGTCCTAAATGTAAAGTTGCCGTCAACAAAGAGATAATCTCAACCCAATCCTCCTGTCCTCAATGTGCCAATCAAAAACTTGAGCTTAAAAAATCAATCGAAGTCGGTAATATTTTTAAACTGGGGGATAAATTTTCTTCCGCCTTTAATTTTTCTTATCAGGATAAACAGGGAAAAATTCATCCGGTTATCATGGGCTGTTACGGTATTGGACCCTCTCGAGTTATGGGAGCCATCGCCGAAATTTCCCACGACAAAAACGGTCTTATCTGGCCTGATTCTGTCGCCCCTTACCAAGTCCATCTTGTCGGTCTTGATCTTTTTCAAGCCAAAATCAGCCGGTCGGCTAAAGATCTTTATCGGCAACTCCAAAAACAAAACATTGAAGTCCTCTACGACGACAGAGTTGATGTGTCAGCTGGAGCCAAATTTGCCGATGCCGACCTGATCGGCATCCCCATTCGCCTCGTTATCAGTCAACGAAGCCTCCAAAAGGACGGAGTAGAACTAAAACATCGTCACTCCAATAAAACCGAAATTATCCCTCTCAAGCAAATCATCGACAAGATAAAATAACCCCATCTTTCCTTGTACCTGTTATACTTAATCTATGGCTAAACGCGGTCGTAAGAAAAAAGGTATAACCAGGATTGTCCCCCGACTTAAGTTGAAAACTAGCACCGTTCAATCTATCTTTTTTGTTTTCTTTTTCATCCTGGCCATTATATCGGTTTTTTCTTTTCTCCAGATTGGTCCGGTTCCGGCTAATTACAATCGGATTCTAAATAATTATTTTGGTTTTACTTCGGTGTTGCTACCTTTTCTGTTTATCCTCATCGCTCTCTTGTTTGCCAAAATTAAAAGTCAACTCAAAGAACCCAATATCTTCTTGGGTTTCTTGATCATGTTCATTTCTATCTTATGTCTTTTTCAGCAGGGATTGATCGGCAGTTTTCTTTGGCGGCAAATCCTCTCTCTCTTTACCGAAATCCCCACCTTTCTGATTTTCTTTTTCTCTTTCATCGTCGGTTTCGTAGTTCTTTTTGATACTTCGGTGGCCCAAATCGTCAAGTTTATTACCTCCACCATTGCCATTATCAAAAAATACTCAGTTGGTAGTGTCAGAAAAAGAAAGAAAAAAAAGGAGGCATTTATTGAACAGACAGAACTATCCTCTTCGGACTCTGCCCCCGTTCCTAGTCCCACCCACCAAGTCACCGATTCCCCTGCCTTTTCACCCTCTCTGGCCACCTCTTCTTCTACTAATCAAGTTTGGAAGTACCCCCCCATTTCCATTTTCGACAGTACTCCCGGCACCAAAGCCGACAGGGGAGATGTTCGCAAAAATGCTCAAATTATTGAGCAAAATTTAGATTCATTCGGCATCACCGCCCGTGTCGCCGAGGTTAACAACAGTCCCTCCGTCACCCAATATGCTCTCGAAGTGGCTCTGGGTACCAAATTAGCCAAAATTGTCGGACTAAGCAATGACTTGGCCATGGCCCTAGCCGCCCCCGGCGGACAGATTAGAATAGAAGCCCCTATTCCGGGGCGATCTTTGGTCGGTATCGAGGTCCCCAATCGATCTCTGGAAGTCGTTCCCATTCGTCCCTCTTTAGCTTCATCAATAATGAAAAATGCCAAGTCGAAACTAACTGTCCCTCTGGGCATGGATGTTGGCGGTAAAATTAAGGTCACCGATATTGCCAAGATGCCACACATTCTGATTGCCGGACAAACAGGTTCGGGAAAATCTGTCTGTATTAATTCCTGGATTTCTTCTATTCTGTTCCGGGCTTCTCCCGACGAAGTTCGGCTGATTATGATAGACCCCAAACGGGTTGAACTGACTCCATACAACGGCATTCCTCATCTTTTAACTCCGGTCATTACCGATCCGGAGAAAGTTATCTCTTCTCTTAAATGGGCTGTTGCCGAAATGGAACAACGTTACAAGATGTTTACCAAAGTTGGCGCTAAAAACATTGAGTCCTACAATAATATGGCCGGTTTTCAATCTATCCCATACATTCTTATTTTTATTGATGAACTGGCCGAAATTATGCTTTTCTCCCCTTCTGAGGTTGAGGATAACATCTGTCGATTGGCTCAAATGGCTCGAGCCGTTGGTATCCATCTGGTCATTTCCACTCAACGACCCTCGGTCAATATCATTACCGGTCTTATTAAGGCCAACATTCCCACCAGAATTTCTTTTGCCGTCGCCTCCATGATAGATTCTCGGGTTATTCTCGATTGTCCCGGAGCCGAAAAATTATTAGGTCGAGGAGACATGTTATACATCCCGCCCGATTTAGCCAAACCGCTTCGTATTCAAGGATGCTTTATCTCGGAAAAAGAGACCAAGGCCTTGATTGACTATCTTAAGCGGCAAAAGACCATCGAATATAACGACCAGATTACCAGCCAACCCATTCTCAGCCCCGCCTCTTCAAGTAAAAATCTTATGTCCGTCAATGGTCAAGAGAGAGATGCTCTATTTGATTCTGCCGTCAATCTTATCCACGCTTCCGGTAAGGCCTCGGCTTCTCTAATGCAGCGCCGTCTAAAAATTGGCTATGCCCGTGCCGCTCGTATTCTAGACCAACTGGAAAGGGCCGGTTTTGTCGGTCCCTCCAATGGGGCCAAGCCCCGTCAAATACTAAAAGCCCTGCCTGCCGACACCATTAATCCGTCGTAACCAATTAATGTTTCGCACCGCCGACTTACTCAAAAAAACCAGACTGGAAAGGGGTCTTGAACTGGAAGATATCTCTAAAAAACTCAAAATCCCCCTCAAATACCTCTTGGCCATAGAGGAAGAGGACCTCACCCACTTCCCTCAAGAACCCTACTGCTCTTTGATTGTCAAAGACTACGCCCAGCAGATTGGCTTAGACGGTCAAGAAATCATTCGCCTTTTTCATCGCGACTTCGCCGTCAAACAAAAAACCAAATCTAAAAACAAAAAACTATTTGCCTTCACCCCCCAGTTCACCTTTACCTTTCTCACCGTTGTTTGTATTTGTGTTTTTTGTTCCTATCTCATTCTTGAATATGCCAAATTTAATCGCCCCCCCAAAATCATTGTTAATTGGCCGGTTTCTACTGATATCAATCAGCCCGTTTTGCAAATTTCCGGCACTACCGATCCCGAGTCTACCGTTAGGATAAATCAGGATCTGATCATAGTCGATGTTTCCGGTAAATTCAACAAAAAACTCGAACTGTCTCCGGGAGAAAATAAAATTATCATCGAGTCCAAATCACCGGCTGGTAAATCCGCCATCATTGAAAAAATTTTTAATTTTACCCCCTGAAATTTTTATTTTTTTAATCTATACTAAAAACATGGACACCACTCAACTAGTCATCACCATCAGTATCATCTCTGTTTCCGCTATCATCGTCGCCAGCGGTATTTGGCTGATTCTTATCCTCAAAGAACTTCGTCACACCATCAAAAAGACCAACACCATTATTGACGACGCCAAATCTCTCACCACCTCTATAGTCCAACCTATCTCCTCTCTTTCGGAATTTTTAATGGGTTTCAAAAACGGCCTTCACCTCTTTAACAAAATATTTCCCTCTGACCAAAAAGCAAAATCTTCTTAACATGTCTCCAGATAATCAGAAAACATCCGCTTCATCCACTCCCAGCTTCATCACTGGTCTGTCTTGGGGGCTTATTGTTGGTTTTATCCTGGCTCTTTTTATTCATCGAAACAATCCAAAACTTTTCAACCACTTGTCCAAAAAACTCCATCAATTACTCAAAGACATCTTATCTCCCGCCTCATCTCCACCTCCCCTTTCATCTCCTCCCTCTTCTCCTGCCCGTCGCTCCTCCCCCCGTCGCCCCAAAACCTTCACTCGTTCCCGGAAGTAGACCTAGGGGTGTTATAATTTACCCATGACAGCCAAAGAATTAAAGAAGAAATTCGTCACTTTTTTTACTGATAAACACCATCGTGAAATCCCTTCTTCTTCTCTGATTCCCGAAAACGATTCTACCACTCTTTTTATCTCTGCCGGCATGCATCCCCTGGTACCTTATCTTTGCGGTCAGACTCATCCTTTGGGTAGAAGGCTGGTCAATGTTCAAAAATGTCTACGCACCGGGGACATTGAAGAAGTCGGCAACACCCACCATCACACCTTTTTTGAAATGTTGGGTAATTGGTCACTGGGGGATTATTCCAAAACCGAAATGATTCCTTGGAGTTTTGAATTCTTAACCAAACACTTAAAGATCAACCCTGACCATCTTCATGTCACCTGTTTTGCCGGTGACCAGGATGCCCCCAAAGATAACCAAACAGCCAAACTTTGGCAACAACTTGGCATTCCTTCTTCCAGAATCCATTTTTTAGGAAAAAAAGATAATTGGTGGGAAGCTGGTTCTACCGGACCCTGTGGCCCCGATACCGAAATGTTTGTTGACACTTCTCCCCACAAGCCGTCGGTAGACTTCGACCAAGGTTGTCGTCAGCAAAGATACGTAGAAATTTGGAACGATGTTTTCATGTCTTACGATAAACAAAAAGATGGTTCTTATACCAAACTAACTCAACAAAATGTTGATACCGGCATGGGTGTCGAGCGTACTGTGGCCATACTTTCCGGTTTCGAAGATGACTACCTGACAGATATTTGGCAACCCATTATACAAAAGATAGAAAAAATTTCCGGCCGGTCATACCAAGATCCCAATTGCCAAAAATCTATGCGTATTATTGCCGACCATATCCGTTCGGCCGTTTTTGTTATTGCCGATGGTGTTGAACCCTCCAACAAGGAGGCCGGCTATGTTCTTCGCCGTCTCGTTCGTCGGGCTATCGTTCAAGCCAAAGACTTGGGAATCAAAAATAGTTTTATCGCCACTCTGGCCCAAACAGTTATTAATAATAAGAAAAATTATGCTGGTGATTATGACTTTAACACTAAAAAAATTAAAACAGTTTTAAGTCAGGAAGAGCAAAAATTTAGTTCGACATTGGATAGGGGACTAAAAGAAATTGCCAAACTGATTGAAAACAAAAACCTCTCCGGCCTAAACGCTTTCAATCTCTACCAAAGCTTCGGTTTTCCCTTAGAATTGATTCAAGAAGAAGCCAACAAGGAAAAATACAAACTGGAATCTGATTTTGCCAGTCAATTCAATCAAGCCAGACAAGCCCATGCCAAACTTTCCCGCACTCTTTCCTCCGGTAAATTCAAGTCAGGTTTAGCCGATGACTCTGCCATTATTGCCAAATATCACACCGCCACTCATCTTCTGCACTCATCCCTTCGACAGGTTTTGGGCAACCACGTCAAACAGGCCGGCTCCAACATCACCGCCGAGCGCCTCCGCTTTGACTTCACTCATCCTCAAAAACTCAGTCAGCCCCAGATCGACCAAGTCCAAAACCTGGTTAACCAAAAAATTCAATCCGCTTTGCCGGTCACCTCAAAAAATATGCCTTTGGGAAAGGCCAAAAAATTATCCCCTTTGGCACTTTTTGAGACCAAATACCCCCCTGTCGTTTCTGTCTATTCAATTGGAAATTTTTCCACTGAAATATGTACCGGTCCCCACGTCACCAATACCGGCAAACTGTCCCCCGTCAAAATCACCAAACAAGAGTCCTCCGGTTCCGGTAAACGCCGCCTTTATGCGGTTTTTCAGTAAGATTTTAGTACAACTAAATCAAAATATAGTATGCTTAAGGTATGGCTGTTAAAAATTTTTGGTTAATTTCTGTCCAAGACTCCGATCTGACGGTTTGTCTGGTTGGCGTCAAAGATACTGGGTATTCCATTATTTCCACCGGCCCCTCTCAATCCTGGTCGTCCTCTTCCCCTGCCTCTTTTATCAACGCCATTGATAAGTCTCTGTCTTCCGCCTCCCAACAAGCCTCACTCGACTTGTCTCAGGAACCTTCCGCTGTAACCTTTATTTTACCTCCCTTTTGGGTTAGTGCCGATGGCAAAATCACTTCGTCCAAATTTGATCTGATTGAGTCGACCTGTAAAAAACTCAAATTGCAACCCTTGGGTTTTATTGCCAACGATGAAGCCATTGCCGAAGCCGTTAATCAAAAAGACGGCTTTCCCTCCAGTTTCATTCTTCTCCACCTTGACCCAAAAACTGCCTCTTTGTCTCTTGTTTATTTAGGTAAAGTTAAACTCCGACTTTTTAAGAATTATTCCCCACCCTTTAGCCCCTCGGTTTTGTATTCCATGTTACTGGAAATTAAAAAAGACACCGTTTTGCCCCCCCAAATCATTGTTTTTGGCTCCTACACCGATTCCGTTATTGATAATCTTAATTCTTATTCTTGGACCAACCAAAAAGACACTAAAGTATTTTTACACATTCCCCAAATTAGCCCCTATAACCAAAGTAAGGTTTTAGGCATCTATACTCAAGTCATCGCCCGTCAAATCGATCCCGCCTCTCAACCGGAATCTTCTCCGTCTTCTCCTTCCGACTTGCCCCATCCGACCGCTGACACCGAATTTCCCATCAGTCCAGACAACCAACTTGAAGAAATCGACCCCGCCGATCTCGGCTTTGGCGCCTCAACTGCTCCTTTGCCCCCCCCTCTTCCCTTGACCCCGCCATCGTCGCCACCACCGCCACCACTTCCCCCTCCTTTGCCCCAAACTTCTCTGGAAACCACCCCATCTCGACCCCGTCGCCGCCTCAAATTCAAAATACCCCGACCGAATCGATCATTTGGACTTTTCCTCTTGGCTCTTTCGCCTCTTCTGATACTGTTCCCTTTTCTTTTTTCCCAAGCCCAATTAACCATTTTCATTACTCCATATTCCTTTGACAAACAAGTGGATATCACTATGGATGCCACCATAGGCTCTTTTGATGTTGATCATCGTCTGATTCCGGTTCGGAAAAACTCCTTCACTTTCGATTCTTCTGTTACTACGGCCACCACCGGGATTAAAATCATCGGCCAGCCAGCTACCGGCGAAATCAAGATTTATAATAAACAAGCCCAAGCCCAAAAACTAGATAAAGACAACTCGTTGACTGATTCCACCGGTAAGAAATTTCAACTGATCAATCCGGTTCAAGTGGCTCCCAGTAGTTCTGATCTGGACCAGGGCATCATTACATTAGGTCAGACCAAGGCCTCTATTGTCGCCCTTGATATTGGATCTGAATACAACATTGACAAAGACACACAACTTAACTTTGATGATTTTTCGTCAGATCTACTTATCGCCAAAACCTTAGAAGATTTTAGCGGTGGTACCAAAGAAGAAGTTAGAGCCGTTAGTCAAGAAGATAAGGATCTTCTCAAACAAAAAATAAACCAGGCAATAAAAAATTCAGTTGATCAAAATGTTGACCATCAAACCGATCAACTGGATCATGTTGTCATGCAAACCGTAAAAATAAATACCGGACGCATTGACTATAGTCGGGAAATAGGCGAAGCCGTCGATGAAATTACCGCTTCCGCCATCACCACCATTACAGTCTTTTCTCTCCAACCGGGGCAGAAAGAAGCCATCATTAAGGCGTTACTCTCTTCCGAAGAAAATTTTTCTGACAGTCAAATTGATCCCGACCGGTTTGACTTTAACTTTACTATTGATAGAATTGACCCCGATACTGCCTCTGGCTCCCTAGCCATTCAGGGCCAGTCTTTGCCATCCCTCGATATTGATCAATTCAAAAAAGCCATATCGGGGAAATCAACCAAAAAAACCGATCAAATTATCAAACAAACTCTCCCCCGGGCTTATAATTATAATATAAAGATCAACCTACCCTTTCTTGGTCGCTTCACCCCTCTTCCTTTTAGGCCCAAAAACATCACCATCACCATTAAAACCGAATCACCGTGAGTTACCTCTACGTCAAAAAAAACACCAGCCTGCCCCGGATTAAAAAAAGCCTTATACCCGGCTCCAAAAAGAAAAAACGCTTTGCCGGCCTTTTTTTTGTTTCAGGCATACTCCTGTTTTTCTCGGCTGTTTTTCCTATTCTCAGGTATCAATTAAAATACGCCACCAAATTTAATAAAATCATCAATCCTCTTTCTACCAATTTCTATAACCGTTCCCACAGTGTCCTGGGTAGCGTTAACACCGACTACACTCAACTGTCCAACTGGTTTGTTGACGTAGACACATCTTCGGATGATAAAAAAATTTTATCCAGCCACCAAGTTCAGTCGTATTTACTTTCCATTCCCAAGCTAAAAATAAACAACGCCGTTGTTAGTGTCGGTAGCATGGATCTTAAAAAGAGTCTTATCCAATACCCCCAAACAGCCCTTCCCGGCCAACTGGGCAACACCGTTATTTTTGGCCATTCCGTCCTTCCCCAATTCTTTAATCCCAAATCCTACTTAACCATTTTTTCCACTCTTTTTAAACTCAAACAAGGCGATGAAGTCTTGCTCAATTATGACAATGTTGCCTATCGATACCTAATCGAAGAAATGTTTGAAGTTCAACCCACCGATCTTTCCGTTCTGGAACAGCGCTTTGACGGTCGCTATCTTACCATTATTACTTGTTCTCCCCCCGGTACCTACTTGCGCCGTCTCATTATCCGGGCCCGCATTATTGATTTTTAATCTAAAATCTTTTCCATGAATCTTTTATCTATTGACTATGGCAGTAAGAGGGTCGGTTTGGCCCTGTCCGTCAAAGGCATTATTTCTCCTCTAAAAACTATCCCCAACGACAAGTCACTTATCTCGGTGATTAAAGCCCTGTCCCATCAACACCGGGTCAATCGAATTTATATCGGTATTTCTGAGGGAAAATTCGCTGATGCCACCAAACTATTTGTTAGTCAACTCAAAAACAGTACCCCGATACCCATAATTACCGTTGAAGAAGCGGTTTCTACCATAGAAGCTGACGAGATTTTCAAAAATAACCGAAGCAAACAAAAAAACTATAAAAAACGAATTGACTCTATTGCCGCCGCTGTCATTTTATCCAGAGTTCAAGTATAATTATAATTGTTAACTTTTAATAAAACTATGTTCAAAAACCTGATATCTCCGGTACAAGCTTGGCTGATTTCTCAAGGTCGTTGCGGTAGTTGTGGTACGCCTCTGTCCCGGGGTAAAAACAAGAAAGTTAGGGGTAAGACGACCGTTACTTGTCGTTGTGGTCGCATTTTTATTCACCAACTAAAGAAAAATTCCTATCGTCGAGCTCTTTTTGACGAAATTTGATGAAAAAGTTTTTATTGGCCCTTCTGCTCCCCCTCCTTTTTCTTTCCGGTTTTTTTCTGATCAATCTTTCACCGCCCGGTCACGATACTTCGACTGTTACTTTTGTCATAAATCGGGGTGATGGCTTGGCCACTATTGCCCGTCGCCTCCAAAAAAACCGCCTCATCCGCCAACAGCATGTTTTTATTGTCTATTCCTACCTGATGGGATTAAACAAAAGCCTTCAGATGGGGGGCTTTAAACTTTCCCCCTCGCTTTCAACCCGCCAAGTCATCGATAAATTGTCTCAAGGAGGCAGTCACGACTTTTGGCTAAAAATTCAAGAAGGTTGGCGACTGGAAGAAATCGCCCTCAATCTTCCGGACCAAGTATCTTTTACCCCCGCAGATTTTCTCTCAGCCGTTTCCGGTCAAGAAGGTTATATTTTCCCCGACAGCTATCTGGTTCCTTCCGACTATAGTCTTGACCAGCTACTTGGTTTAGTTAAGAAAAATTTTGATAAAAAGTTGGCCCAAGCCAAGCAAAACCAGACCACCGATCTTGATGATTCTCAAACTATTATTTTGGCTTCTTTGTTGGAGCGTGAAGCTAAATCCAGTCAAAATCGCCGTCTGGTCGCCGGCATTCTCCTCAATCGCTTCAATATAGGCATGGGTCTTCAGGTTGACGCCACCGTTCAATATACTCGTGATTCCCGAATTTCTCCTCAAAAATACTGGCAATCACCCACTTCCACTGATCTCAAGATAAATTCAGCCTACAATACCTATCAGAATAGGGGATTACCCCCGGCTCCCATCTGCAACCCCAGCCTGGATTCTCTCACTGCCGCTTTCCATCCCACCGACTCCGACTATCTCTATTATCTGACCGGTAACGACGGCCACATGTATTACGCTAAAAACTATCAAGACCACCAACAAAACATCCAGAAATACTTAAGATAACTTTTTGTTAATCAAGTCATTTAATTTCCGCCATCGTCGTTGTTTTTCTTTCCAGGGCACATTATCCTGATATAGTTTGGCGGATACCGTTCCCGGTCGGGGAGAATATTTATTCAGATAAGCCAGCTCAAAGCCGACTTTTCGACACATCTTGACTGTATTCTCAAACGCTCCCAGACTCTCCTCCGGAAAGCCGATTAGTATGTCGGTGCTAAACCTGACTCCATCAACTTTTTGCCTAATTTTCTCCACCAGTCTTAAATATTGTTTGGCCGTATATGGCCGACTCATCTTTTTTAATATTCCATCATCTCCTGATTGCAAGGGTAAATGAATTAATCTGTCGATATTTTTGTATCGGGCTATTACTTCTATTAATTCATCGGAAAAATCCCACGGGTTACTGCTGACAAAAGAAACCTTTTTTAGCTTCTTTTTGGCTACCGTCTCCAACAAGTCGGCAAATTGGCCCTTTCCATAAGAATTAACATTTTGACCAATCAAAATCACTCGCCAAAACCCCTCCTCAATGGCTCGGTCCACTTCCGCCAAAATCTCTTCTTTCTTTCTTGATCTCTCTCTGCCTCTGGCGTAGGGGACAATACAATAGGAGCAAAAATTGTCGCAACCGGCACTGATGGGAATCAAAGCCGCTTGCTCCCCATCTCTCAGCGGTTTAATCTGGTCACTGATTTCACTTATAGGTAAAATGTCAACTTGTGGAAGCTTTTCTTTTATTTTTTTACCCCTCAACCCCACTAAACAACCGGTTAACACTATTTTTGTCCTTTTCCCCGTCGCCTTCCTGTATTTATCGATATTATTAATCAGACCATACACCCTGTTTTCCGCCGATTGCCGCACTATACAACTATTTATTATTACCAGATCGGTCTCTTTCCACTTCTGCACCAGATCATAACCCTTATTCCAATAAAATGCTCTTATCCTCTCCGAATCGGCCCTGTTTTGAATACAACCAAAAGTCTTAATGTAGATTTTTTTTCTTTTTCCCACCACCGCCAATTTTAGCAGACAACATCGCCATCAACCCTCCCGTTAACAAAAATAAAGTTGGAGACACCACTCCTACCGCCGGCAGGCTCTCTCCTGCCCCGGCCCCCACTGCCTCCCAATCAACATTCTCTGACCCCAAGGTTAAAGTAAAACTAATTATTGACCCTCCACTTTCTAGTTTTACGCTATGATCTCCTGCCGCCAAAATCGTTTCTCCGGAAAAGTTCCAATTACCGTCCGAATCGGCATTAATTTGTCGCACTATTTCATCTATAGTTATAGTCACCTCGCTTCCCGGCAGGGCTTCACCGCTTAGTATCGGTTGTAATCCGGAATACCACCAATGAGAAATTTGCCGACCTTCGGTACTTACATCCCCAATTGATTTTAGATTAAAACCACCCGCCTGAACCTGTTTACGAAAACCCAGAAACAACAATAAAAACATCACTAAAACTTTTTTCATCTACCATCATCATACCTTTCCGCATAAAAATTGCAACATTGTCAAAACAGAAATTGACACACTAATTTTAAAATGAGATAGTTATTAATATGCCTGACAATAACGATAATTCGTCCTCATCTCCCTATCAATCCGTTTTAAACAAATATTCATCAAAGACACTTAGTCCATCCTCCCCTCCGCTACCTCCAAAACCTGTTACTCCCCCTTCACCCCCACCACCCGCTCCCTCGGTGTCACTACCCACCACTCCCAACTCTTCCTCCAAGCCGACTGAGCCCATTTCACCCCCGCCTCCAACCCCTGTTGAAAAAATCACTCCACCTTCTCCTCCCCCTAAGCCAGTCGAGCCTATTTCCCCTTCACCAATCATCAACTCACCATTGTCTAAACCACCCTTATCTTCCACTCCAAAACCCCCTCCTTTTATTAAACCATCCGAATCCTTGTTGCCACCATTAACGGCCAAACCCCCGACACCAGTGTCATCTCTTGATAAAAAAACAAGCACTCCTCCCCCTTCAATGGTTAAGCCTCCACCCCTTTCCAAGAAATCCATTGAAGCTATTTCCCCCAAACCTGTCAAAAATAAGCCCGATATCTTTAAATACATCTTCTTTCTGTCTCTGCTCATTTTTCTAATCGTAGCCGGTGCTATTGTTTCAACTCTTGTCAAAAGTCAACAATCCAACACCACCTCCACCCCGTTGGATACCAAGCCATCCAATCAGGCCACCCCCACCATACTTTCTACCCAAGTTTGTCATCTTAACGACCAGGAATATCAAGTGGGGCAGTCATTCCCAGCTGCCGATGACTGCAACACCTGTACTTGTCAATCTGACTTAATCATCTCTTGTACCGATAAAAATTGTGATCAGTAATCAAACAATTGACTATTGACGCGAATACACATTGTAGATATAATACAAAACATTCGGCGGGCTTTGGTTTGGAGCCGCCCTTTTTTAGTCCTCGTTAAATTTTAAAGGAAAATTGTCGGCGGGAACATCAAAAAGAATCAACTGGGGAAAAAATTACCCTCATCTTCCAAGGTTAAATCTTATTGAAATTCAAAAAGAGTCTTGGAAAAAATTTTTAGAAAAAGATTTGGCCAAAACCATTAAATCAATTTCTCCCATCTCTGACTACACAGGGAACAACTGGGAATTGGAATTAAAGTCCCTTGTATTTAACCCTCCCGTTATCAGTCCTCTTGTGGCCCAAAAAAGAGGAATCAACTACTCTGTCCCGGTCGAAATCAATGTCAAACTGAGCAATAAGAGAACCGGCAACATTAAAGAAGAAAATGTTTTTTTCCTGAACTTGCCCACCATGACCCAGCGGGGAACCTTCATTATTAATGGGATTGAAAGGGGAGTTATCAATCAATTGGTCAGATCTCCGGGAATATATTTTACCGGAGAAACCGATCCTTCCACCGGGAAAACCCTTTACAACGCTGAAATCCGCCCCACCAGAGGTTCTTGGTTGGAATTCTTTGTTGGTAAAAAAGGTGTAATCTTCGCTCGTATTGATCGAAAAAGAAAATTTCCCGCTACTATTCTGCTGCGAGCCGCCTGTAAGATGTCAGACAAAGATCTGGTCGCCCAATTTTCCGACTACATTGCCACCACCATTGCTGCCGACAATTCCCATACCCCCCAAGAAGCTGTTTTGGAATTTTATCGCAAACTTCGTCCCGGCGAACCGGCTGTTTTAGAAAACGCCCAAAGATTCCTTCGAGAGAGATTTTTTACCTTGCGCACCTATGAACTGGGTCAAGTTGGTCGCTACAAAATAAACAAGAAATTTGGTTTTAATTTTGACGACAAGGATGAAAACAACTGGGTGATTAAAAACGAAGACATACTCGCCACCATTAAGTATCTGATTGAACTTCAAAAAGGTAACCAAACTCGTCTCGACGATATTGATAGTTTATCCAACAGAAGACTACGACAATGTGGTGAAATTATCAGTCAAATTGCCATTAGGCCAGCCTTGTCCAGATTCGAAAGGATGGTCAAAGAAAGAATGAGCTTAATCTCTACCAAGGAAAACCCATCTCCTTCCCAGATGATCAACCCCCAGCCCCTGATTTCCTCTTTAAACAGTTTTTTCCGATCCAATCAACTTTCTTCCATTTTAGATAAGACCAATCCTTTGGCTGAAATTGATCTGCTTCGCCGTATTACTGTGGTTGGTATCGGTGGACTGACTCGTGAAAGAGCCGCCTTTTCTATCAGAGATGTTCACAGTTCTCAGTATGGTCGCATTTGTGCCGTCCGCTCTCCGGAGGGTCCTAACATTGGTCTGGTTACTTATTTGGCTCTCTATGCCAAAGTTAACCCGTACGGCTTTATTCTCAGTCCCTTCAGGAAGGTTAAAAAGATTAACAACAAACATAAAATCACCAACCAAATCGATTATCTGGATGCCGACGATGAATACACTCAACACATTACCCACTTGGGCATTGATATTGACAAAGCCTTTTGCATTAACCAAAAATGGGTACCTTTCCGCCACCAAGGAGAATTTATTGAAGGCTCTGTTAATTTAGTTGACTACATTGATCTGGTTCCCAACCAAATTGTCGGCACCTCGGCCTCATTGATTCCTTTTATCAGTCATGACGATGCCACTCGGGCCCTTATGGGTTCTCACATGCAGACTCAAGCGGTACCGCTAGTCAATACCGAAGCCCCTATTGTCGGTACCGGTATTGAGTCAATTATTGCTTCGGCCATGAATCGTACCGTTTTAGCCCAACATCACGGTAAAGTTAGTTACGTTGATGGTAATAAAATAATTGTCACTCTGGATAAGAAAACCAAACAAGCCCCAAAAAACCTTAACGACTTCAGTCGTATAAGTGATGATGGTAAATATGAAAATTATTTCCTGACTAAATTTAACCGCACTTCCCCTTACGGAACTTGTTACAACCAACGCGTTGTTATCAATGTGGGAGACAAAGTCAAGCCCGGCGATCTTCTGATTGACGGCCCCTCTACTCAAAACGGCGAACTGTCTATCGGCAAAAACTTACTGGTGGCCTACCAATCCATCGACGGCCTTACTTATGAAGACTCTTTTCTAATCTCTGATCGTCTGGTTAAACACGATGTTTTAACCAGCGTTCAGATTTATGAATCCAAATGTCAGGTGGTTGAAACCAAGCTGGGGGGTGAAGAACTAACCAAAGATATCCCCAATGTATCTGAAAATGAACTGTCTAAACTAACCAGTGATGGTATCGTTATGATCGGCGCCACCGTCAATCCCAATGATATTCTGGTTGGTAAAATTGAACCACGTGGCGAGAAAGAATTAAGCGCCGAAGAAAGACTCTTACGAGCTATTTTTGGTGAAAAAGCCAGAGAAGTTAAGGACACCTCTCTTCGTGTTTCCAACGGACAAGGCGGTGTTGTTATTAGAATCGATGTTCTCGACAGAGACAACGGTGATGAACTCGACCCCGGTGTCAACAAAATAGTTAAAGTCTATGTGGCCCAAATGCGCCGCATTCAAGAAGGAGATAAAATTGCCGGTCGGCATGGTAATAAGGGTGTTATTTGCCGAATTATGCCGGCATATGACATGCCTCATTTGGCCGATGGCACCCCCATAGACATGATCATATCCCCACTTTCAGTCATCGCTCGCATGAATTTAGGTCAGATTATGGAAACAGTATTGGCTTATGCCGGATCCAAACTGAATAAAAAATATGCCGTTCCGGTTTTCGATAAATATCCTGAAGAAAAAATCATCGCCGAATTAATTAAAGCCGGCATATCAGCTGATAGTAAAACTCAACTTTATGACGGTCGCACCGGCAAACCTTACGATCAAAAAGCTATTGTTGGCATGGGCTATATTCTAAAGCTGGTTCACATGGTTAATGACAAATTCCACGCTCGCTCTACTGGTCCTTATTCTCTGGTCACCCAACAGCCGCTGGGGGGTAAAGCTAGAATGGGTGGACAGCGGTTGGGAGAAATGGAAGTTTGGTCTTTGGAAGCACACCAAGCCGCCCATGTTCTTCAAGAAATGTTAACCATAAAATCAGACGATGTCGAAGGCCGGGCTAAAGCCTTTCAGGCCATTATTAAGGGCTTGCCGATTCCCCCTCCCAATATCCCCGAGTCTTTTAAAGTGTTAACCAAAGAATTAGCCGGATTGGCCCTTGATGTCAATCCCGTCGGAATTCAACCGGCCCTTTCCCTCGACCATCAAGAAAGTAAAAGCCGAAATAAAAAAACCGATAAATTAAAAAAGACAAAAGATAAAAAAAGGAAAAAATAAATGTTTGATTTTAAGAAAACCACCAATTTTTCTGGATTACAAATAAAACTGGCTTCTCCCCAAGATATTCTATCTTGGTCCCATGGTGAAGTCACCAAGCCGGAAACTATTAATTATCGCTCTTGGCGTCCCGAAAAAGACGGTTTATTTTGTGAAAAAATTTTTGGTCCCAGTCGAGACTATGAGTGTTATTGTGGAAAATACAAAAAGGTTCGATTTAAAGGCATTATTTGTGATAAGTGTGGCGTAGAAGTTACCACTTCAAAAGTCAGGAGGGAGAGAATGGGTCATATCAGCTTGGCTTCTCCGGTGGCTCATCTTTGGTATTTACGTAATATTCCCTCGGCTCTATCTCTGATATTAGATATCCCCCAAAAAAGTTTGGAGGCGGTTGTATATTTTACTAAACATTTGGTTGTTTCCGTTGATAATAAAAAAAGAAAAGAATCCCTTAAGTTTCTTTTACAAAATTCCGCCAAAAAACAAAAAGTTGTCGATATTGATACCCAAAAAGAAATCAAATTACTCCAAAAACAGACTGCCACAGACAAGAAGACTCTGGTCAAAAAGATCAGAAACAAAGAGCAGCGACTAATAGCCCAAAAAGAAGCTGATATTAAACTCAAACAACTAATTCAAAAACTAGACAACAAAGCCTCGACCGAAAAGAAACGCATCGAAGGGTTAAGTGATTTTTTGGAAAGTAAAATCAAATCACTCCAAGTCCTGTCCACTCTAACAGAAGAAGAATTTTTTTACTTACAACAGTTTAAGGCCGCCAGATTTTTTCAAATTAAAATGGGAGCCGAAGCCGTTCATCAAGTTTTACAACAAATTGACCTTAAAAGCACTGTTAAAAATCTCAAAGACGAACTTGGTAAGACCAACAGTAAACTAAAGAAAAAAAAGATAATGTTTAAAATAAGGATTCTGAGTGGCATGTTGGGAAATAACATTGATCCGGCTTGGACCATTTTAAAATATGTCCCGGTCATCCCCCCCGATCTGCGACCCATGGTTCAATTAACCGGTGGCCGTTTTGCCACTTCAGATCTAAATGACTTATATCGTCGTTTGATCAATCGCAATAACCGTCTTAAAAAATTACTTAAACTTGGAGCCCCGGAAATTATCTTGAGAAATGAAAAAAGAATGCTCCAGGAATCAGTCGATAATTTAATCGACTCTCAAAAAAGTGCTAAAAATCGGCACCACTCACGGAAAAGAATTCCTCGATCTCTTTCTGATTTACTTCGGGGTAAAAAAGGTCGCTTCAGACGCAATCTTTTAGGCAAAAGAGTGGACTATTCCGGTCGCTCTGTTATTGTTGTCGGTCCCGAATTAAAACTAAACCAGGTTGGCCTTCCCAAAGAAATTGCCTTGGAAATGTTCCGACCCTTTGTTCTGCATCAACTCATTAGTCTGGGATTGGCTCCCAACATTAGAAGTGCTAAGAATCTGATTGATCATCGTATCACTCAAGTTTATGACATCCTGGAAAAAGTTACCAAAAAAAAGCTGGTGATCCTAAATCGCGCCCCCACCTTACACAAGCTGTCTATGCAGGCTTTCAGGCCGATTCTGATTGACGGTCTAGCCATTCGTCTCCATCCCTGTGTCTGTAAGGGTTTCAATGCCGATTTTGACGGTGACCAGATGGGGGTTCATCTGCCCCTTTCTCAGTTAGCCCAAAAAGAAGCCAGGCGCCTCATGCTCCCGTCAAAAAACCTTCTCAAGCCCTCCGACGGTAGTCCCATATCGGTTCCCACCCAAGAAATGGCCGTCGGCTGTTACTACCTCACCTCCATCCGCCAGCAAGATATTTCCAAAGTCGACCGGGGCGACCTTAACGATATCCCCATCTTTTCTGATGTCCAGGAGGCTTCTTTGGCCTATCAGACCGACTCTATTGGTCTACGTCAATTAATTGCCGTCAGGATGAAAGACAAAATTGTCAAAACTACCTTTGGGCGGATTTGGTTCAATTCCATTCTTCCTGCGGAATTCGACTATCTTAATCAAGCCATGTCAGGCAACAAGGCCGTCAAAGATTTGGTTGTTGAATCCTTGGAAATCGCCGGTCGCCGCCAGACAGTCAAATTAATCGATAGTCTCAAGGAAATTGGTTTCAAGGGCTTTACTCTTTCGGGACTGTCTCTTTCTTTGGCCGACTGTGGATTTCTTCCCTCCAAATCAAAAATTATCGCTAAGGCTGAAAAAAGAATCGTCGAAATCGAAAAAAATTATAAGAACGGCCTTATTACTCAAGACGAAAAAAATAGGCTTAGTCAAAGCATCTGGATGGAAATTACTGAAGAAATAGCCGAAAAAACATGGGCCACCTTAGATGAAGACTCTCCCATCAAAATCATTTCTTCGGCCGGCATTAAAAGGGCCTCCAAAGATCAAATCAAGCAACTTTCCGGTATGCGGGGATTAATGGTTGATCCTACCGGACGCATCGTCTCCCTCCCCACCAAATCAAACTTCAGAGAGGGATTATCTGTTTTTGAATATGTTACCGGCACTCGTGGTACTCGTAAAGGTTTGGCTGATACAGCTCTAAAAACCGCCGATGCCGGATATCTGACTCGTCGCCTTGTCGACGCCTCTCATGTTTCTATTATTCGTATTAATGATTGTGGCACCAAAAAATTTATTACCATTAACAAAAACAAAAAAAACAGAAGTAGAT